>ENA-ORDP01000351-ORDP01000351.1-marine-sediment-metagenome-genome-assembly--contig:-NODE-351-length-31229-cov-5.137679_pt1:5000-31229 | contig 31229 bp, 26 predicted proteins | sample MGYA00248627_ERZ508539 | MGnify/ENA primary metagenome ERZ508539 (study PRJEB26208, sample SAMN05571518) | marine sediment metagenome | biome: deep sea; feature: Hydrothermal vent... | reverse complement strand
GGTGCCGATATTTTTCAACTTGAGACCATGATAGATTTGCAGGAGATAAGGAGTGCCGTTGTTGCGGTTAAAGAATTATGCGATAAGCCGATTATTGCGATGATGACGTTTGATGATACTTTCAGGACTATCCTCGGAACTACGCCGGAGGTTTTTGCTATAACGGCGGACAGCCTCGGAGCGGACGTAATAGGGGCGAACTGTTCCGTAGGTCCCGCCGGAATTTACGAAGTTTTAAAGAAAATGGCTTCGGTGACGGATGTGCCGCTGATTTCTAAGCCGAATGCGGGGATACCGAAATTAGTAGGAGGGAATACCGTCTTTCCCGGAAAACCGGAAGATTTCGTTTCGTCGGTTTCCGAGCTTGCGTTAATAGGGGTAAGGGTAATTTCCGCATGTTGCGGGAGCGACAAATCTTTCATAAAAGCGCTTAGGAGCGAAATAGATAAGATAAACAAAAACGGTTTGCCGGAAAAGGGCATAAAGAGGGAGAACGGGCTATTTTTAACGTCAAGAACGGATTTCGTGCCGTGCGGGTATAATCATCCTCCCGTTATTATAGGGGAAAGAATTAATCCCACCGGCAAAAAAACATTTATGGAGGAACTTAAGAACGGAAAGACTAATTATATAAGAAAAACCGCGTTAAGGCAGGTTGAGGCTGGTGCTACTATATTGGATATAAACGTAGGGGTCCCGGGTACCGATGAAATAAATTCCATGAAAAAGGGAATAGTTGCAATAACAAGCGTTGTGCATATACCGATTTCTATTGATTCTTCCGATCCATCCGTTCTGGAAGAGGCCCTTATGCTGTATTCAGGCAAGCCGCTCGTAAACTCTATAAGCGGCGAAGAGAAAAAACTTATGAAGGTTATGCCTCTTATTAAGAAATATGGAGCGGGTGTATTAATTTTGGCTTTAGATGACGAAGGTATTCCGGAGACCGCGGAAAAAAGGCTTAAAACAGCTTATAAGGTATATCGAAAGCTTGTAGATTTTGGCGTAAAACCCTACGACATAATGATTGATTTTCTTACGCTACCTATAAGCGCGGGGCAGGAAAAATCCTTAATAACCGTCGAAGCACTTGCTAAAAATAAAACATCTTTAAATCTTCCAACCGTTTTGGGGGTCAGCAACGTGTCATTCGGTCTTCCGAAGAGGTCGTATATTAATTCATCTTTCCTATCTTTGTGTCTGAAAGAAGGGTTAAGCGTATCCATAATAAATCCAGAGGACGATTATTTGATGGCAAATTTTTATGCAATGAGTGCACTTTTAGGGAAGGATTATCTTTGTAAGAATTACATAAACAGGTATTCTAATGAAGCCAAGGACTATGCCGAAAATAAGAATAAAGAAAAAGGTCTTAATTCCGCCTCCGACAAATCTGTCGGCGAACTCTTATACGATGCCGTAGTTCACGGTGAAAATGAGTATGTAGAACAATATGCGGAAAAACTTTTAGCGGACGGGGAACTGCCGTTAAATATAGGAAGTAAATATTTAATCCCCGCATTGGAAGAAGTCGGTAAGCTTTTTGATAAAAATATATATTTTCTTCCACAGGTTATGGAAAGCGCCGAGACTATGAAAAAGGCATTTAATAGAATTAAACGTGAACTGCCCAAAACCGATATTCTTGCGGGACCGAAGATACTAATGGCTACGGTAGAAGGGGATGTACACGATATAGGGAAAAATATAGTGACTATGCTTTTGGAGAATAACGGCTATCAAGTCATAGACCTCGGCCGGAATGTAAAAACCGAAAGAATAATTGATGAGGCCGTAAAAAATAAGGTGGATTTCGTAGGGCTTTCAGCTTTAATGACTACCACGGTTACGGAGATGGAACGCGTTATAAGTGAATTGAAGAAACATGATCTAAGAGTATTTTCAATGGTCGGAGGAGCTGTCGTAACGGAAGATTATGCGAGATCTATAAATGCCGATATTTATGCCAAAAATGCAATGGAAGCTGTTGAAAAGATAAGGCAATTTATTGCCGTTTTATAGATAAATGTTACAATTGTATTACGTTTTTATTACGTTTCTATGACAATTTCACAATCGTTGTGAATTTCTCTTGCAAAAGTCTTGTTAATATAAAAATTTTTTATAAAAAAATTAGGTAGTTAATCAAATTGATTAATTTTTAATCAATATTAACCTATTGATATCTCAAGGAAAACATTATAACTCATTTAATTTATTATGATTTTAAGATTAAAAATTAAAGCGGAAATTATATTATATTTTTTTTTAAAATACATATTGAACAATGTTTTCAATAGGGAAGGGGATGTTCTGCCCGTTCATATTCTAAAAAAGATAGATAAAGATACCTTCGATAACTTTGCTTCATATATCCATTCTTACGGCATTCCCATTATTTTTGTGACCGGAACCAATGGAAAAACAACCACGGCAAATCTCATTGCGGATACCTTAAGGGCAGCAGGTAAAAATGTATGCGTCAATTCAAACGGAGCCAACATGTCTAACGGTGTGTTCGGAGCCATTATCGGCTCATACGGATTATCGACGATAGATAGATTGTTAGGATTAGATTTTCAATTTAATGCTGATTTTATCGTTATTGAGGCAGATGAAAAAGTTTTCCCTTATCTATCGTCAAAACTAATGCCGAATGTCGTAGTCATTACAAATTTTTATAGAGACCAATTGGATAGATACGGGGAAATCAACACAACGGTTTTTGAGATAAAAAGGGCCATAAAAAACCTATCCGGCGATACGATGCTTATTCTACCCTCCTTTGAACCGCTTGCGATGTCGGTTGGTTACGGCATTAATAATCCCAGAATATATTACGGCTTTAAAAGGGAATTTTTTAAAGAGAAACAATGCCAGGAGAGGGCTGTATCGTCGGATGCTTTAACTTGTCCTTACTGTAAAAAGGTTCTCTTTAACAGAAAGGATGTTAATCAAAATGTATTTTTACTGAAGTTTAAATGTGAAAACTGCGGTTTTACGAACATAGAACCGGATATATATATTTCGGGATATAAGGGGGAAAAGATAATAATAAAATCGAATAAAATTGGTGCTGAATATGACGGTAAAACGGATGGGGCACTTTATTCTGATTTTAAACCTGCATTATCCGGCGATTACAATATGGCAAATTATTTGGCTGCTTACTCGGTTTTAAAGAATTATAAAATTAAAAATGATATCATAATACCTTCATTCGAGAATTTTCAGACAAAATTTGGCAGGTCGTTTAAGAAATATGTAGGAGATTTAGAGATAAACGTTGACCTTGTTAAGAATCCTACCGGATTAAGTAGAGTTTTGGAGAAAATAACAGACGTGTACAATAATGACTTGCCTTTTATAGATATTTTATTTGCATTTTCCGATAGGGATGCCGACGGAAGAGATGTTTCATGGATTTGGGATGTGGAGTTTGAAAAATATGTCAAAGACATAGGAAAGATTATTATTACAGGGCTTCGCCCGTTTGATATGGCAATAAGGTTAAAAACGGCAGGCGTAGACAAGAGCCTTATTTCGATAGAGCATAATCTAAAAAAATCATTAAAAAAAATCATTAAAATAGGGAGGTCGCAAGTCTCTTCCAATAAAAAAGTTTTCATTTTATCTACTTATACGGAGCTTTTAAGAATCAAAAAGTACATAATGTAATATGAAAATACGACTGAATATAATTTATTTTGTATTGTCTCATTGCATAGGGATATTATCATGGATATGATTTCTTACGTATTTATAGGCTTAGCCGTCATATTTAACTCGATAGGCCAAATTTTACAAAAAGTCGGTTCCGGCCGAATAAAAAAGGAACATTTAAAAATAGGCGTTAAGTCTATTTTTGTGTTCTTTAACCCTTTTATATTTAGCGCACTCGTAATGCTTCTTTTTGCAACCATTTTTTATCTGTTTGCTTTATCTATGCTTCCGCTTTCGATTGCCTATCCGATGTTATCGAGCGGTTACATCATAGTAGTTCTTTTATCTAAAATATTTTTGAACGAGAAGGTAAGCTTAAAAAGGTGGGTCGGTGTTTTTGTCATAATAATAGGAATATTTATAATATTTAACTCAGGTAAATGAAGGTTTTATTTTTTTATGAAATTACTTTCTTCAAATGCGTTTGTCGTATATGCAAAAAAAATAAACGAAGCGGATATGCTTTTAAGTTATATTACCGAGGATTACGGAAAGGTCACTTGTTTTGCCAATAATGCGAGAAAGAGCAGAAAAAGGTTTCTCGGCAAGTTAGAGCCCGCAATGCTAACCAAGATAAAATTTTATGAAAAGCCGGGAATGACCTTAGATATTTTGTATGAAGTAGATTTAGTGGAAGATTATAAGAATTTAAGAAAAAATATAAATATTTACTTATTTTTAACTAAGCTCATTGAAATTCCAAGGATTTTATGTCAGGAAAGAGATAATAATAAAAATATTTTTTATTTGATGAAGAATATTTTCAAGGGCCTTAATAATTTAAATATTGAAGATATAGATAATGAAGGTAAATCTGCAGGATATGGGCATATTTCCATAAACGCCATACTAATCAAATACGACATTTATTTTCTTTCAAATCTGCTACGATATATGGGCATATTTCCAAATTTTTATAATTGCATTATTTGTTCGGAAAAAAATCTTGGCAATAGTTTTGATTTTAGTTTGAATAGAGGCGGAGTTGTTTGTAGTTCGTGTATCAAAGATAAAAGTAATGAATTTAAATACTCGGAAGTTAAAAAGTTACCGGTTAATTTTATAAATTTATCAAATTTAATGGCTGAGTCAAACTTATCAATAATAAATAAGTTAGCGGTAAAAGAGGAAATTTTAGTAGAGTGTTCTATATTTTTAAGGGATTTTTTGTCTTTTCATACCGGTAAAAGATTAAGATCTTTTGAAACAATTTGATTAATGAAACAAATAATATAAAAATGCGAAATAATAAAAATAATATACTTAGGCAGTTTCCAAGTATGCAGGCTATACTTAAAAATCCGGAGGTCGTTCGACTTACGGAATCGTTTTCGTATGAGTTTGTAAAGGAAAGGTTAGGCGACTTAATTAAACTAAAAAAAAATGAAATTCTTGGCACTATTGATTCGAATGATGAATTCGGGATACCGTACAATTATTATCTTACCGTCGAATTTTTTACGGAAAAACTTAAAGAAGATCTAAATGATTTTTCTTTTAGTCTTAAAAGAGTCATTAACGGAACCGGCGTTGTCGTCCATACAAATTTAGGTCGTTCAATACTGTCTAAGAGCGCGGTTGATAATATCAGTAGAATTTCATCATCGTATTCTAACTTAGAATTTAATTTGGCAGAAGGCGAAAGAGGAAAAAGATATTCTCATGTAGAGTATCTTTTGAAAAAAATCATAAAATGTGAGAAAGCTATAGTCGTAAATAATAATGCGGCTGCCGTATTTATGACATTATCGTCATTCTGTTCCGGGCAAAAGAAAGAGGTCATAGTTTCAAGAGGAGAGCTTGTAGAGATAGGAGGTTCTTTTAGGATACCGGATATAATGAGAGCATCCGGCGCTGTTTTAGTCGAAGTAGGAGCAACTAACAAGACTAGGCCGGAGGATTATGAATCTAATATAAATGAAAACACCGCATTATTACTGAAAGTGCATCAAAGCAATTTTAGAATGGTCGGTTTTGTACATGAATTGTCAAGTAAGGATATTGTTTCTATCGGAAAAAAATATAGGATACCGGTTGTGGAGGATCTGGGCTCCGGCAGTTTTATAAATTTAAGTCGGTTTGGTCTTCCCTATGAACCCACTGCTCAGGAGGTTGTAAGTACAGGAATGGATGTTGTTACTTTTAGCGGTGATAAATTGCTGGGCGGACCCCAAGCCGGAATAATAGCCGGAAAGAAGAAATATATTGATATGATCGCGACAAACCCTTTGAATAGGGCTTTTAGGATAGACAAGATGACCATAGCTTCATTAGAAGCAACTCTATTCGAGTATTTAGATATGGAAAATGCAGTTAAAAAAATACCTACGCTTTCCCTTATCGCTCAATCCGAACAGGATATTAAGAAAAAGGCAAAAAAATTTTTAAATAAACTTAAAAAATTTGAATGGAAAAATAAAAATTTATATAATTTTAAGATATTAGAGGATCTGAGTATTGTGGGTGGAGGTGCTCTTCCTGATTATGGGCTTAAGACCTATGCTTTAAGCATTACGCATAAAACAATGAGCGCTGATAATCTTAGCAAAATTTTCCGCGGTTTGAATATTCCGATTATCGGAAAAATAAAAAACGCAGAATTTTTGCTTGACATGAGAACTGTATTAGACACAGATTTTAAAGATATTTTATACGGGTTGTCGATAATTGATATATAGGAACTTTTAGTTTTATATTTTTTCATTTGCTGGTATAATAATATTAATATTTAAATGGATTTAGCTTTATATCATTATTTTATTGTCGTAAATAATTATGATATCTTCAAGTGTTCTTGTTTTAAATAAATCCTTTTTACCTGTGCATGTGACCTCCCTGAAAAGAGCATTTATTCTTTTTTATCAGGGTATCGCCAAAGCCGTGGACAAAAATTATAGAACATTTAGTTTTGATTCATGGGCAGATCTTTCCGTTATTGACGGATATAATTCAATTGGACTCGTGAATAGGATGATAAGGGTGCCAAGCGTGATAATTCTTACTAATTACGATAAGCTGCCGAGAAGATATGTCAAATTTTCAAGAGCCAATATATTTTTAAGAGATAAAAATAAGTGCCAATATTGCGGTAAGGAATTTAAAAAAAATGATTTAAATTTGGATCATGTTATTCCGAGGATGCGCGGTGGCGTTTCGTCTTGGGAAAACGTGGTATGCAGTTGTATTCCGTGTAATCGCAACAAGGGTGGCAGGACGCCGGAGGCGGCGGGAATGAAGCTTATAAAAAAGCCCATAAAACCGGGGTGGTCTTCGTATTATCATATATCGCTTACTAATATCATGTATAAAGAGTGGATGCCCTTCTTAAGCCTCGTAGATAATGCGTACTGGCATGTAGAATTAGATAAGTAGCAGAAAATATAAATATTTATTAGATTATAGGCGAATTTACCGGTAGTGATAAATTAAAATGGACGCAATACTTAACCCTTTTGAAAGTATCGGAAAATTTATACTGAAAACAATCAACGATTTAGGTTCTATTGTGATTTATATGGGGGAAGCTCTTCTTTCCATACCTCGATATCGCATAAATTTCAATAACTTGATAGAACAGATGATTTTTATCGGTATGGATTCGTTTTACGTAGTAGGATTGACAGGTTTTTTTACCGGCATGGTTTTGTCGCTTCAGGCGTATTATGCGGCTAAAGTTGTAGGTGTTACCTACATGATAGGCCCTACAGTCACGTTAGCTATGACTAGAGAGCTCGGTCCCGTTTTAACGGCCCTCATGATTACCGCAAGATGTGGTTCTTCCATGGCTTCCGAAATAGGCACGATGAAAGTTACCGAGCAGATAGATGCCCTTGAAGTTATGGCGGTAGACCCATATTATTATCTTGCTGTTCCGCGTATCCTTGCCGCAATAATAATGCTTCCGATAATGGCTATCTTATGTTCTTTAATTGGCATAATCGGAGGTTATGTCGTTTACGCTTATTTTCTCGGGCTTAATCATGTTACCTATATAGAAAAAATATATCAATATATTAATCTTGGCGATATATACGGCGGTCTTTTGAAATCTGTTTTTTTTGGAGCTATACTTGCTACTATCAGCACGTTTAAAGGGTTCGAAACAACAGGCGGTGCCAAAGGTATTGGTAAATTTACTACTCAGGCTGTGGTGTTGAGTTCCATTTGTATTCTTTTGGCAGATTATTTATTTACTTCTATTCTCTTTTAATTATTATTTTTGACGATGATTACATTGTATCAATTATCAAAATCTTTTAACGGTAAAAAGGTGCTTGATAATCTCAATATGAGATTCAAAGAAAGAAGAATAACCGTCATTATAGGTAGAAGCGGCGGTGGGAAGAGCGTTATGCTTAAGCATATAATAGGTTTAATAAAGCCTGATTCGGGAAGAGTTCTAATAGACGGTATAGATATGAATACTCTAAAAAAAAAGGAACTTAACGAAATAAGAAAAAAGTTCGGGATGGTTTTTCAGGATGGAGCACTTTTTGATTCCCTTAGCGTATTTGAAAACGTAGCGTTTCCGCTGAGGCAGCACCTTAATCTTCCGGAGGAAGATATACGCTATAAAGTGTATTCTATTCTTAACGATGTAGGTTTAAACGGACATGAGTCGAAAATGCCCTCTGAAATTTCCGGAGGAATGAGGAAGAGAGTAGCCGTTGCGAGGGCACTAATACTTAATCCGGAGATAATGCTTTTTGATGAGCCCACTACCGGGCTTGATCCGATTATGTCTGATGTTATAAACAATTTAGTCGTATCAATGCATGATAAATTTAAATTTACCGGAATAATAATAAGTCATGATATAAAAGGGGCTTATAAAACCGGCGATGAAATAGCGATGCTTTATAACGGAAAAATTATAGAGGTCGGAACGCCCGAAGAGTTCAAAGATTCAAAGAACCCTATAATAAACCAGTTTGTATCCGGTAGCATGAACGGTCCTATTATACTATGAATATTAATAAAGAAACCAAAGTAGGTATTTTCACGGTAGTTGTTTTGCTTATACTTGCTTATTTTTCCGTTAAAGTGGGAAAAATTCATATATTTAAGCCCGAGACGTATACTATTTCAGCTTATTTTAAATCGGCAAATGGAATAGGTAATGGAACTCTCGTTACTATGGCGGGGATAAAAATCGGAAGTGTTAAATATATCAGGTTAGAAAACAATTTGGCAAGGGTCTACATGACGATACTTTCTAAATATAAGGTTTATCCCGTATATGTTGCATCTATCAAGTCTATGAATTTACTGGGGGAGAGCTATATCTCTATTTCACCCGTAAGCAGTAAGATAGGGTATCATCCGCAGAAACATCTGGATAGTGAAGTTATTAGAAGCGAAATGACCCCTCAGAACATATCTATGCTTATTATGAAATTTGCCAAAACGGCAAATAATTTAGAGAAGGTCACCATGTCGCTAAAAAATTCTATAGGGACAAAGGCCGGAGAGAAGAATATAAGAACCATACTTTATAATATCGCTATGCTTTCAAGAAATTTGAATAGACTTGTTTACTTGAATCAGCGAAATGTTAATATTATTATGTCTAATTTTGCTTCTATTTCAAAACATATTAACAGATTAACGATACGGAACAATGCTGCCATAACAAGAACCATACATAATTTTGATTCGATATCTTATAATCTAAAAAAAGAGATTCCGGATATTACTAAGAATATAAAAGGTCTTTCAGAAAATTTGAATTACATGGTAGCCAAAAATAAAAATAATATAAACAGCAGTTTGAATAATATCAATGCCGGTACTAAAAAATTAAACCTTACCTTAAATCAGCTATACGATATTTCTTCCAAGATAAATAACGGTCAGGGTACCATAGGGAAACTTATAAACAGAAGTTCTGTGTATGATAATTTGAACGGTTCTTTGAAGGGTATCAACAAATTAATGGGCGGTTATAGTCAATTTAAAGTTAAAGTCAATATGGATTCGCGGTATATTATTAGAAGTAAGGAGTCTATCTCTCAGATAAACCTTAAATTGCAGCCGTCTCCGGGACACTATTACGAGTTAGGGGTGGCATCGGTACCGATGGGTTACGGTAACACTTACGGTGAGACCCAAACAACCACGCAAATAACCAATAGCCCCCCTTCAGGGCAATTTTATCCATCAAGCATAACTACCGATATGACACGATATACTTATTCCAGCAGCGTTAAATTTAACGCTTTAATAGCTAAAAACTTTTATAATTTTACTTTTCTTGCCGGTTTGTTATATTCTACCGGTGGGGCAGGAATTGATTACTATGTTCCGGATATGGGAAAGGACCTCAAGCTTTATGTGAGAGTGTTTGGATTAAATATGGACAATAACGGTGTTAACGAGTATGTTAATGCGGGCATATCTTATTCATTTTATCGACATTTATTCTTAGATGCCGGATACGATGATATTTTTAACAATAGCGACAGGTCTCTTTATGTCGGCGGGGGCATTAAATTTACCGATAAGGATCTTAAATACCTTATTGTCGGAAGTAAAATTCCTTAATATAAAAATACAAATCCAAAATAAAATAATTATATGACATCTAAAAAATATAAGCTTACCAGTTTAACAAGTGCACATGGCTGAGGATGCAAAATAGGTCCGGAGGACCTTTCAAAGATTATAGGTAAATTACCGGTTCCGGAATGCGATAATGTTCTGGTCGGATTCGGATATAAGGATGATGCCGGCGTTTATAAAATCAGCAATGATACTTGCCTTATCCAAACCGTTGATTTTTTTACTCCGGTGGTAGATGATCCTTATGTTTTTGGACAAATTGCCGCGGCAAATGCCCTTTCCGATGTATATGCGATGGGAGGAAAACCTATAACGGCATTGAATATTGCTTGTTTTCCTATAAATGTCATAGAAGAAGAAGTTTTCAGCAGGATACTTCTCGGCGGATTGCACAAAATGACAGAAGCGGGCGTTGCACTTTTGGGCGGGCATTCGATAGATGATAAAGAAATAAAATACGGGCTAAGCGTTACCGGTATTTGTGATATAAATAAAATTTATTCTAATCAGGGTGCGAAGCCGGGGGATATTTTATGCTTAACTAAAAAATTAGGGACGGGATTTGTCGTAAGTGCCATATGTAAGGATTTTCTTGAGCAAGATACCCTGAATGAGGCTGAGCTTTCCATGTCTAAGCTTAACAAATATGCTTCGGAATTGGCTGTTTCTTCGAAATTTCCAAATGCTATGACCGATATTACGGGATTTGGGCTTGCGGGTCATTTAAGCGAGATGATGATTGCAAGCGACACATGTTGTGAAATAAACTTGTCGTCCCTTCCGGTTATAAGTGGAACGATGGAACTGATAAATAAAGGCGTTAACCCTGCCGGAACTAAACGTAATAGAGAATATTTTAGCAAATACGTATCAGTTACGGGTGGCCTTGATGAAATATTATTGCAACTCGCTTTTGGGGCCGAAACATCCGGCGGATTAATATTTGCCGTACCGGAGGTCAAGATGAACGATTTGAAAAACTTATTTGGCAAGGAGGAGGAGCCGCTTTACGAAATAGGAAGGGTTTTAGATAAAAATACGAATAGTATTTATATAAAATTTTTATGATAAATTATAAATCATACAAACTATAACTTCATGAATTATTCGTTAGGGGTTGATCTCGGCACGACGACTGTGGCAGCGTTTATAATGGATGAAGGAGGCCGATCTTATCCCATTAAAACCACCTTTAATTTTCAATATCCCGAATTTGGATTAGATTCGGTAAAACGAATCCAGAATGGTTTGGATGAAAATTCCGTTAAAAAACTGCAGCGAAAAGCCATATCAACGATAAACGCCTTGATAGACGAAAATAAAAACGAGATAGAATTTGATTACGACGATATAAAGGAGATAGTCATAGCAGGCAATACTGTTATGGAGATGGCATTATGCGGTTATCCTTTAGTTTCTCTATCAAAGCCCCCGTATAGATCTCAGTCTGATATTTTTTTTTATAATAATACTAGTTATTTTAAAGATTTTCATCTGCTGAATAGTAAATTATTCATCTTTCCGGTTCTAGACGGTTTTGTCGGAGGGGATACCGTTGCATCAATTTATTATTTGGATATGTTAAAAAGAGATAAACCGGTTTTTTTCGCAGACTTCGGAACTAATGTAGAAATAGTTATAGGTTATAAAAATAAAATATACACTACTTCGGCTCCTGCAGGGCCGACTTTTGAGGGCGGTAATATAAAGTTTGGAGTTACGGCAAAGAGTGGTGCAATCTCGGAAGTCACACTTAAAGGCGGTATTTTTAAAGTTAAAACTATAGAAAATTCTATTCCTATCGGAATCTGCGGAAGCGGAATAATGAGTCTAATATATGAGCTTTTAAAAGGGGGCGTTGTAGATAAAAACGGTAGAATTTTGCCGCCCGAGCTAATAGATTCGGAAAGTTTTTCCGTTGTGGAAAGAGGGCGCAATGAAAACGAGGTTGTTTTATATTTTGACGGTAAAAACAATATAAGATTTTTTCAAGAAGACATGAGGCAGTTTCAGTTTGCAAAGTCGGCTATCAAATCTGCGTCGGAAATACTTATGAAAAAATTTAAAATTTCAAACAATGATGATTTTGACGTATACATTTCAGGAACGTTCGGTAGTCATATCAAGCCCGATGTTATAGACCTGATCGATATCTTTCCTTTTAATGGAAAAAAAATAAATTTTATTGACGACTCAGTCCTTCTCGGTTGCCAAAAATATATAACATCGGAATCACTTGAAAGGGATAGTGAGTTAAGAAATATAATCGATATTTCAAAAAATTTTCCTCTTTCAGGGAGTAAACTTTTTGAGAGCCGTTTTATTGAGAATATATCTTTTCAGCTTTAAGCTGTCCGCATCCTCCGTTTACGGATTGAGCCTTGGAAAATCTTATAGTTACCGTAAATCCGGCTTTAAATAATTTAGATTTAAAATCCGCTATAGTTTTATCGTCGGATGTTTCGAAGTTTTTTAAATAAATAGATTTTTTTTCTTTATTTAACGGTATTAAATTAAATTTAACTTTTGAAGGAGAAAACATTTTAATCAGTTTCTTCGTATTTCCTATATGGTCATTTATATCTTTTATCAGTACATATTCTATCGTTATTTTATTATGTATAGACGGTTTCCTGTCATTTATCAGCTTAACTATATTTTCTATCGGGAATTTTTTATTTATAGGCATAATTTTACTTCTCGTAATATTATCTGCTGCGTTTAAAGATATAGCAATTTTATATTTATGATTTTCTATATTCGGCAGTGTACTCAGTACACCGCAAGTAGAAATCGTTATCTTTCTCGGCGCCACGGCAATAAAATTAGCGTTGGATATGATATCAAGTGATTTTTCTACTTCGGCTATGTTATCTAGCGGTTCGCCCATACCCATAAAAACAATATTTGTAATTTTATTTTCTATATCATCTTCAATAACCAAAATTTGTGATATTATTTCTCCTGATGTTAAATTTCTGATAAACCCCAATCCTGAAGTTTCGCAGTAGACACATCCCATTTTGCATCCTATTTGAGATGAGACACACAGAGTTTTTCTATTTCTGTAATTTATCAATACGGATTCGATAGTTTCGCCATCTGAAAGTTTTATTAAGTATTTCTTAGAATATCCATCAGAATCCTCTTCGTATTTAGTATCTACTATTTTAGGGGTTTCGGCGCAAAAATTATTAGCTAATTTTTTTCGTAAAGATTCGGAAAGATCGGTCATTTCGGCAAAATCGAATGTTTTGCGGCGATAGATCCATTTCATGATCTGGGTGGCACCGTATTTTTTAAATCCGCTTGTGATGCAGTATTTTTCCAGTTCTTTTTGAGATTTGTCGAATATCCAATCTTTTCTTTTATTTTCCATCGTTATCGGTTACAAACTTGTTTTAATCGGTAAAATATGATAAATTTCATCGTGTATGTGTTTTTCTATAATGATTATAACACTTGCATACATTTAATGGAATTATACAAAATTTATCGGATATAAAAAATAATGAATTTTAACGATTCGACAAGCAATAATACAGGTAAGGGCGAAGAAATTTATAAAAAGAGTATTGCAATAATAGATTCTCTTCTAAAAGATAATCGTTATTTTAGTGAGACTTATTCTGAAGCCGAAAAATCTGTCGTAAAAAGGGTCATCCATGCCACAAGCGATATACGTTATGCAGAAACTGTTTTCTTTACTAATGATTCGGCTAAAAAAGGGATTGAACTCATTAGAGAGAAGGCTTTCAGGAAAGAACCTTTAAAGATAGTATGCGATTCGGAAATGACTAAGGCCGGTATTAGCAGGAATATCAATAAAAATATACTACTAGACTTAAACTGCTATATTGGCGCAAATTATAAAACCGACGATAGCGATGTGACGAAGTCGGCTCTTTCCATAAGAGCAGCTATTTCGCAAATATTACCGAATATAATCGTGATAGGCAATGCGCCTACTGCCCTAATAGAAACGATGGATCTATGTAAGCGTCTTTATGAGACTACAGACTATAAGCCTTCCTTGATCGTAGCCATGCCGGTCGGTCTTGTAGGTGCGGCGGAGTCGAAAACAATATTACATGAGGATAATTTTTATAGCTCTATAGGTAATTTTGGAAATATCGGCGGAAGCTCCTCGGCTGCGTCGGCAATTAATGCTTTGCTGCGTGAAGGACTATGAGATTGAATTTATTTATTTTTTTATTAGCGGTTTTTATTAGCGGTTTTGCAATAAACCTAAATGACACAAAGATTGTCTCCGCCGATATTTATATGCGCGTAGGCGAAAACGGAACTATTTATTTTTCGAATGTTCCGGTCTCAAATGGATACGAGCTTTATATGCGGACGAAACGCAAGAAAAATGATATTAAAAATTATAGTAATGTTGCGTATAGTAAAATAATAATTGAGGCTTCAAAAAAATATAAAGTAAGCCGAAATTTGATAGAGGCGGTTATTAAAACTGAATCCGGATTTAATAATCATGCAGTTTCGGATAAAGGAGCAGAAGGTCTCATGCAACTTATGCCTAAAACACAAAAGTTATTTGATGTATTAAAACCGTTTAATCCATATCAAAACATTTACGGAGGTACAGAATATTTAAAAAGTCTTATTGTAAAGTATGGAGGAAACATACCGTTAGCTCTTGCCGCTTATAATGCCGGTAGTAAAGCTGTAACTGAATACAATGGAATACCTCCGTATAATGAGACTCATAATTATATTAACGAAGTAATACACTATTATAAGAGATATAGTAAAAGTGCAAAATAAAAAACAAATATATAATACCCCTAACATCTTAACTATTTCAAGAATTTTAATCATACCCGTAATATTTTTTTTACTTTTTTTTAAAGAAGAATTTTACGGCATATATGCTTCTATTTTTTTTGTAATTGCGGTTTTAACAGATTTTGTAGACGGTTATATAGCGAGAAAAAAGAATATAGTGACTAACTTTGGTATTTTTTTAGATCCTATAGCTGATAAGCTTCTCGTTATAACTATTCTTATAATGCTTATACCGTTAAAAAGAATCCCTGCATGGATAGTAGTCATAATTGTATTTAGGGAGATATTTATCATGGGTTTAAGGGCTATTGCAAGCGAAGAAGGGGTCGTTCTTTCAGCGGGAAGAGAAGGCAAATGGAAAACTGCGTTTCAAATGTTCGGGATATTTTTTCTTCTTGTTCATTATGATAATTTTTATCTTAATTTTGAAAATACAGGGCTTGTCCTTATTTTTATCAGCATAATATTTTCTATAATTTCCTTATATAAATATTTGAAAAGTGTGTCCGGTATATTTATAGGATAGTTAGTTTTTCCTGCTTTTTAGGTCTATTTTTGCTTCCTCTATTAACAAATCATAGTTTTTATAACTTTTTTTTAAATTTAACTCCGAAATGCCGTATTTTAAAACCGGTTTTATGCTGTCTTGGAACCTCAATAGTTCTGCAAAATCGCTTTTCATTTTCTTGAATTTATTATAGGCATTCTCATAATATGTATGAGGAAAAATACCCATAAAATTATTAAAATCCATTCTAAAAAAAATATCGGTTTTTCTAAACTTTTGCTTAAAATAAATACCTATAAATTTAAGCACCTGATTTAGTTTCTCATCCCCAAATGTTTGTCCGAAAAAAATTAGATTTTCAAAGTTAAATACAGAGACGGTCAGCGTAGAACCATACCTCCTAGCCCTCTCGGTCTCTCTTGAAAATATGTCCGTAAACTGGTTCTTTAAAAACATCCCTGTTATTTCATCATAAACCCTATTGTTTGAATTGAATTTGTTGTTTATGATAAAATTGGCCAAGGAAGTCAAATCTTGAAAGATAAATAGGGTTCCGTAGAAAAGCCCGAATTTGTTTAAAAGAGTCATGCTTTCTATATGAAAAAATCTTTCTTCTATCGTGCCGCTTTCTGTCTTTAATTCTATTTTTTTATCTATGGATATAAGCCCAAGTTCGTTTATTTTGATTGTATCGTCGGATAATTCTTCATTATATGAAACAAATATCGAATTATTAGAATTTTTAGAAAGTAATTTTGCATATTCGTTCATATAAATTATCTCGCCTCTTATCCCTTTTATTGCAATCGGTATATGAGAAGAAGCGAATGATTTATCGTAATCTAAATCTATTAATGGATCTATCGGCGGAATTTGCTTTGAAATATTCATGATGTAAAATAAAGCACACTTTAAAATTGAATTTTTTTTAAATATATTTTATACTATGAATGATAATTTTCTATTATATATATATAATATACAATAAAAAAATATAAATATGAATAAAGAATATGCTTTTTTTTGGGGTTGCACTATACAAGCTAAGTTTCCATTTATGGAAAAAGCAACGAGATTAGTGCTTGACAAATTAAAGGTAAAATATAGGGATATTGATTCATTCACTTGCTGTCCGGAAAAATCGTTGGTGAAGAATATAGACGAAACGCTTTTTTATTTAACCGGAATAAGGAATATTGCGCTTGCCGAAAATGAAAATATCGATATAATGTCGGTATGCACAGGCTGCTATTCAAATCTGAAACAAATAAAGACAAAGGTCATTTCCAATCCTGCGTATCAAAAAAAGCTAAATCAAACATTAGAGAGAATTGGCCTAAATTTTTCCGGCAAATCCTCGATATATCATTTTATAGAATTTCTTCATGATGATATCGGACTTGATAAAATCAAGGCAAACGTTAAATATCCCCTCAAGAATTTAAATATCGCAATACACTACGGATGTCATTTAGTTAGACCTTCTCATGCAATAAATTTTGATTCTCCTTTTGAACCGCGCAAATATGACAATGTTTTAAAAGCGCTCGGTGCCACCGTAGTAAATTATAAAGATAAAATGATGTGCTGCGGACAGGCATTGGATAGAGTTGATGAACATAACAAGGCATTGGTCATGACTGAAATAAAGTTGAATTCTATTAACGAGAGTAATGCTGATGCAATATCTACGGTTTGCCCTTCATGTTTTACGCAGTTCGATACGAATCAGTTTATGCTCTTAAAAAAAGGGCTTGATCATCAAATTCCGGTTATTACGCTGGAAGAACTCATGTGTTTGGCCTTCGGTATAGACGGTGCGGAAGAACTCGTATCTCAGCATAAAATAAAAGCAGGGAAGTTTATGAAAAAGTTCAAAGGCATTAAGGCTATAGCTGATTATTCTGTTGTTTTGGACAGAGATTCTTTAGTCAGATGTTATAACTGTTGTGCATGCAAGAATGATTGTCCGATGAGTTTGTCATTTGAATCCTACGATCCTCCTTTGGTTATAAAAATGATTTTAGATAACGACGTCGAAAGGGCGATGTCTTCAAAGATCGTATGGGAATGTTTGGAATGTCATACATGTTCTGAGTTATGCCCTCAAAATTATAGCTGGGAGACTGTCCTTACGACACTTAAAAATCTTGCAATAAAAAACGATATCGGTCCGCATACGGTTAAGAAGGCAGGAGAGCTTTTTTTCAAAACTTTAAAATTCGGTGCCCCTCAGGAGAGAATGCGTAAAAAATTAGGTCTTCCACCTATAAAAAAAGGTGTTGATACTGAATTTAAAAGAATAATAGATGAAAATATTCTATAAATTCGTAATTTGTTGATAGAAATTCAACCGAGACGGTAAAATCTTTTTAGCTACATATTTTTCAGTTATATAGTTATCACTAATTATATTCACCCATAAGGTGGGTAATGAATAAAAAAAGGGATAAAATAAATATATCAAAACAAATGAGTCTGAAGCTGGAATTATGAACAAAAAAATAACTTCGGGGTCTAATACTATAATCTATGCCAAAGTCTTAAGGGAATCAAATATAAACTTTCTTGTAGACGAATATATTTGTACTCCTTATTTTTGACGGAGGTTATGAATTTTCTTCAATACCCATTAACGATATAGGCATGGACGGTAGATACATGAAAGGCTTAAGAGAATTGATAAACGACAAATATTGTTAAAAAGATGCGTATATGTTATATTTAAATTAACGATTGATAATGTAAAATCTGCTAAACAAAAGACAGAGAGGTTAATGTGCTTAAGTTAAAAAATGAGTTTAGTCTTGAAAGGGATATTTCGGGATGCGGATTGTGCGGCATCATAAATTCAAAAAAAATTAAAACGAACGGTAGCGATATTAAAAAGGCCATATCTATAGAGCATGACAGAGGGAACGGACTAGGGGGAGGATTTGCCGTTTACGGAAATTATCCCGATTATGCAGAATTATATGCATTTCATATAATGTACGATAATTTATCGGCAAAAAAAGATGTGGAAGAATATCTTAAGAATAACTTTATTATCGAAAAAGAAGAACCCATACCGACTTTTAAGACTTCTAAAATTTACGATCACCCATATTTGCATCGTTATTTTATAAAACCCAAATCCGATAGGCAAGATAAACTGTTTCATGAACTCGGTGATGATGATTTTGTCGTTAACAGCGTTATGCTGATTAACCAAAATTATAACGGGGCATATGTTTTTTCAAGCGGGAAAAATATGGGTGCCTTTAAGGGGGTCGGTTATCCGGAAGATATTGCGGATTTTTATAAGTTAGAAGAGATAGAGGGTTATATGTGGACGGCTCACAATCGTTTTCCTACAAATACTCCGGGATGGTGGGGTGGGGCACACCCCTTTACATTGCTGGATTGGTCGGTTGTGCATAATGGAGAGATATCTTCTTACGGTATAAACAAAAGATATCTTGAAATGTATAAATATAACCTCTCGCTCAAGACTGACACTGAGGTTATTACGTATATTCTCGATCTTCTTATAAGAAAGCATGGCCTTCCGATCCGGTTAGCTGTTACGGTATTGGCCTCTCCTTTCTATCATAATATTGATAAAATGGATAAAAATAAAAAAGAACTATTAATTGCTTTGCGACAGATTTACGGCAGCGCACTTTTGAACGGTCCGTTTGCTATCGTATTTAGTTATTCTAACGGTATGATTGCGATGAATGATAGGATAAAGCTCAGGCCTCTTATCGCCGCTACTATGGGTCATTTTACCTATGTGGCATCAGAGGAGGCTGCAATAAGAGCAGTGTGTCCTTCTCCTGATTCGGTATGGTCCCCTAAAGCTGGAGAGCCGGTTATGGTTGAATTCGAAGAACCAATGTTGCAAAAGGGAGGGTTGGTTAGTTTATGACAAAATCTTCATTCTCCAATATACAATCTGAATATTTGGCCCTGGTAGACCACAATAAATGCGTTAGATGTAAGAGGTGTATTCAAAATTGCGGATGGGGGGTATACAGTTTTGGCGGTGATAGAATCATCTCCGATCATAATAAGTGCGTAGCTTGCGGAAGATGCTACACATATTGTCCGGAGGGAGCCATTTCGATTGTTAAAAATCCTACTGTTGTTCGAGAAAATGCAAACTGGAAAGACGGTCTCATGAAGGATATATGGAGGCAATCGGAAACCGGCGGTATTCTTATCTCGGGGATGGGAACGACTTTTAAATATAAAAAATATTTTGACCATGTGCTTTTAGATGCTTGCCAGGTCACAAATCCTTCTATAGATCCATTAAGAGAGCCTATGGAGCTAAGGACTTATCTAGGCAAGAAACCTTCTAAATTAGATATTGAGTTTGACAAAAATGATGAACCGATTTTAAAAACTAAAATGCCTCCGCAGATAGAATTGCAGACCCCGTTTGTTTTTGGCGCGATGTCTTACGGCTCTATCTCACTAAATGCGCAAAAAGCTATGGCTTTGGCTGCTAGGGCATTAGGTATAATTATGAATACGGGCGAAGGAGGATTGCACGATGATTTAGTCCCATTTGGTAAGAATATTATAGTTCAAGTGGCCTCCGGAAGATTTGGCGTACATAGGGATTATTTAAACAGTGGAATTGCCGTGGAAATAAAAATAGGACAGGGTGCGAAGCCGGGGATAGGAGGTCATTTGCCCGGTGAAAAAATAGGGGTGGATATATCGAAAACGCGAATGATCCCCGTCGGAACCGATGCTATTTCACCTGCTCCCCATCATGACATATATTCCATAGAAGATTTACGGCAACTTATTTTTGCCATAAAAGAAGCTACTGATTATGAAAAACCAATTTCCGTTAAAGTAGCAGCTGTGCACAATATAGCGGCTATAGTAAGCGGAATTGTTAGAGCGGGAGCAGATATTGTTTATATTGATGGTTATAGTGGCGGAACCGGGGCGGCACCTAACATAATAAAGAATCATGTGGGAATACCCATTGAACTTGCTCTTGCTCAAGTAGATGAAAGACTTAGAAATGAAGGGATTAGAAATGAGGCGTCGATAATTGCGGCAGGGAGTATCAGATCTAGTGCCGATGCGATAAAGGCGATAGCTCTGGGAGCAGACGCTGTCGCAATAGGAACGGCTGCTCTTGTAGTAATGGGATGCCATGTTTGCGGTAAGTGTAATACCGGAAATTGCAGCTGGGGGATCACGACGCAGAGGCCGGAGCTTGTCAGAAGGCTTGATCCTGAAGTTTATGGGGAGAAATTATACAATCTTATTTCGGCATGGAGTCATGAGATTCAAGAGGTTTTGGGTGCTATGGGGGTGAATTCTATTGAGAGCCTGAGGGGATCCAGAGAAAGACTAAGGGGTGTTGAACTAACCGATACAGAGTTGAAAGTTCTTGGAATTAAACATGCAGGGTTTTAATCTTGATATATATAATAATGAATGCAACTTGCATTAAATTAAAATATAGAGGGAGGATTAAGTAGCATATGATAACGATAGACGCTGTCGGTATGCATTATAGGGAACTCAACGTACTAATAAAAGAAGGGATAAAAAGGGGTATAAAGAAATTTTTTCTTGAAAACGTTAATGGACAGTATTATATCGGCGATGGAATTAAAGGGGATGATGTTGTTATTACCATAAACGGCGTTCCCGGCAATGATCTGGGGGCTTTTATGGATGGACCGACGTTAATTGTTAATAACAATGTTCAAGATAATATAGGTAATACTATGAATGCCGGTAAAATATTAGTTAAGGGTGATGCCGGAGATGTTGTAGGTTACGGTATGAGAGGGGGAAGAATTTATATTTTGGGTGATGCCGGATATAGAATAGGAATACACATGAAGGGATATGACGAACAATTTCCCGTTATAATTATTGGAGGGAAGGTTGGAAGCTTTTTTGCAGAGTACATGGCAGGAGGGATTATAGTTCTATTAGGGCTTAACGATAACAACTCAGATGAATTTTACGGCGAATACTTTGCTACCGGCATGCATGGGGGTACAATATATCTTAGAAAAAAGATAGATTTTTCTAAATACTCAAAGGAAGTTGAACTCTATGAAGCCGACGAAGACGATATGATTTTTTTAAAAAAATATTTAATTGAGTATTCTGATAGTTTTAATATTCCCCGAGGACAAATTATGGGTAAGCCTTTTTATAAAATTGTACCTTCGAGCGCAAGGCCGTATGCTCATCTCTATACTTCGGCATAATATAAATAAACAATGTATTTATTTTAAATTTATGAATGAATTATTTTTGGAGTCTCAAAAGATGGATATTGACAATCTTAATGCTATAGAGGAAAGGATTATTTTAATTAAAGAGTCATTTGAAAGAATGAAGATGGAACGAGATCAACTTTTAACGGAGGTTAAAGCTAAAGATGACGAGATCAACGAGTTAAAAGATAAAATGTTGCAAAATGAAGCAGGAAACGATATTGTAATAAAAAAAATCGATAGTATATTAAATAATTTAGAGACGATACAATTATGAGTGATTTTATTGAACTTATGATAATGAATCATAAGTTTGTTATAAGTAGTGACAAAGATAAAAGATACTTAGAACGACTTGCGTCGTATGTAAATGCCAAAGCAGACGAGGTAACGAAAGGAACTAAGTCGGTAGATTCTCTTAATGTTGCCGTTTTGACTGCACTTAATATAGCAGACGACTTTATGTCCGATAAAATAGAAGTTAATAATGAAAGTAAAAGGGTTTTAGATAAGGTTAATAATGTTTATAATTATATAGCTAAATCTTCATAGATACAATTATGGTTTGGTTTACGGAATACCCTGCAGTGTTCGATGTCGGGTTTTTAAAATTGACCCAACAGTTGGATAGAAAGGGATTGTCACTGTCCTTTCGGTAAAGAAACATGGGAAACTTTGATTTTTTACCAATAGGATATACGATTACCACCTATTTTTAATAGGTCTAATTTTAAAACTTCTTCGGCACAAGCGGGGTTTTCTGTGCAACGTGGTGGTGTCTTTCGCTGCATTTATCCCCTTTTATCCCCTTATTTTTATTATTTGTATAGAATAATGTGTTAAAAGATGATTAAGAAAAATGCCATAAGGAATACGATGAAAGATAAACGGAATAGATTAAGCGAGCCGCTAATTATGACTTGCAGCTTGGAGATCACCAAAATTGCTTATGATTATATAGTAGTCAATTCATTTAAAAATGCTGCGATTTATATGAGCATTAAGAATGAGGTGAGGATTGAGTATATGGTAGCTCTTAATAAGGGTAGGGCTATTAATATCTTTCTGCCGGTATGTAAAAACTACAATGATATTTATTTTAATAAAATAGATGATATTAATTGTATGCAGAAAGATTATTTCGGCATATCGTGTCCAAAAAACGATTGCGCTACCGCTGTGAAAGAAATTGAAGTTTTTTTTATACCGGGGTTAGCATTTGATATGTCTGGAAATAGGGTGGGTTATGGTAAGGGTTGTTATGACGGAATATTGACAAAAGCCGAGGAATCTTTGTTTATAGGCGTGTGTTATGAATTTCAGCTAATTTTCAATGATGTTCTAGAGCAGAATAGTCATGATATAAAGATGGACTATATACTTACGGAAAAAGGAATGTATAAGGTAAATAATTTACCGCGATTTAGGTAATATTGTAATAATTAAGGAGAGATATAGATGGCTGAATATTTTTTAACCGGTATAGTAATTATTTTTTCGGTCGTGTTTTTTATCGGGGGGTTTTTTGTTAAATATATTTTTGATAAAAAATCATCGAATAATGCATTATCAAAGGCTAATTCTATAATAAACGAAGCAGAAAAAAAAGCGGGAGAAATTAAAAAGGAAGCGATATTAAGCGTCAAAACCGAAATAATAAGACTAAAGGAGATCGCGGACGAAGAAATTCGTGCGCATAAACAAGAATTAAACCAATTAGGAAAAAGATTGTCGATAAAAGAAGATAACATAGAAAAGAGGATATCCTTAATAGAAAGAAAAGAAAATGATTTTATGAGGAGAGAAAGGATATTGTTTCAATCGGAAAAGGCAGTTGTTGAAAAAGAGAAAATTGCCGACGAAAAGCTTAAGGAGAGGATTTTAGAATTAGAAAAAGTATCCGATATGACATCTTTGGAAGCAAAGAACACATTAATAAATTCGATAACTGAAGAGGCAAAACATGAGTCTGCAAAAGCAATTAAAAGGATAGAAGACGATACAAAAGAAACGGCAGATAGGAAGGCAAAAGAAATCATAGCAATGGCCATTCAGCGTTATGCAGGCGATTATGTAGCCGAAAAATCTATATCATTAGTTCAACTTCCCAGCGATGATATGAAGGGCAGAATAATAGGGAGAGAAGGTAGAAATATTAGGGCATTGGAATCGGCAACCGGCGTTGATTTGATAATTGATGAAACTCCGGAGGCAGTAATTTTATCATCTTTTAATCCTATCAAAAGGGAGATAGCTCGACTTTCCTTGGAAAGATTAATAGTAGACGGCAGAATTCATCCGGCTAGAATCGAAGAAGTAGTCGGCAAGGTAGAGGAAGAACTCAATAGGACAATGAAGGAGGCTGGCGAACAGGCTACGTTCGATATAGGGATTCATGGTATTCATCCGGAGCTTCTTAAGCTTTTAGGGAGATTAAAATATAGAACGAGTTATTCTCAGAATGTTTATAATCATTCCGTGGAAGTTGCTTTTCTTTGTGGGATAATGGCATCGGAGCTCAATATTAATGTTAAACAGGCCAAAAGATCAGGCCTTTTGCACGATATTGGTAAGGCTGTTGATCATGAGGTTGAAGGATCCCATGCTATTATAGGTGCCGACCTGGCAAAAAAATTTGGCGAATCCTCAAAAGTGGTACATGCTATAGCAGCGCATCATTTTGATGAGGAACCCAATAGCGTCCTGGCTGTTTTAGTTTCTGCAGCCGATGCTTTGAGTGCTGCGAGGCCCGGTGCCAGGAAAGAAATGTTTGAGACCTATGTAAAGAGATTAGAGGGCCTTGAATCAATAGCTAATTCATTCAGCGGTGTTGCTAAGAGCTACGTTATTCAGGCAGGGAGAGAAATTAGGGTAATAGTTCAAAGCCAGAAAATAACAGATGAAGATTCCGTTATGCTGTCGAAGGATATTGCTAAAAAGGTGGAGTCTACGCTTCAATATCCGGGACAGATAAAAGTGACGGTTATCAGGGAAACGAGGGCAACTGAATTTGCTAGATGATGATATAAAAATCCTTTTCATAGGAGACATTATAGGAAAACCGGGAAGATTAACCGTTAAGATGCTCATAAATGGGTTGATTGATAAATTTAAACCGGAATTTATAATAGCGAACGGAGAGAACTCAGCTCATGGGATGGGGATCACGCCGGATATTGCAGAGTTTTTATTTGATTTAGGCATAGATGTTCTTACTACCGGTAATCATATATGGGACCAAAGATCTATAATTCCGTATATTAATATTCATCCAAAACTTTTACGACCCGCAAACTATTCTCTTTTGACTCCCGGAAAAGGATACGGTGTTTTCGATTCTAAATTAAAAAAGAAGATAGGCGTTATAAATCTCGAGGGAAGAGTATTCATGAAGGGATTTGCCGAGTCTCCATTTAAGATCGCTAAAGATATAATCAAGGAAATTCATGATGATGCAGATGCGATAGTTATAGATTTTCATGCAGAGGCAACATCCGAAAAAGAAGCTCTTGCATTATACTTAGATGGCGAGATATCGGCATTGCTTGGCACACACACCCATGTTCAGACCAACGACAATATAATACTACCTAAAGGTACTGCTTATATAACGGATGTAGGGATGGTAGGTTCAAAGTATTCTGTTATCGGAACCGACAAGGATGTTGCGATAAGAAAATATCTTACCGGAATGCCCGAAAAATTTATCCCGGAAGAAAGAAATATTATTTTAAATGCTGTTTGCGTAACCGTAGATAAGAAAATAAAATCGAGTAGTAGTATTGAAAAAATTTATATTAACACAGATTAGATCTATATGAATAACGTAAAGCACGGAATAGAAAGCGCGATTAAAGAACAGATGGATGCTATAAGAAGAGGGAGCGTCGAGATTATAAAAGAAGACGAGCTCTATAAAAAATTGTCGTATTCGTTAAACAATAATATCCCGCTAAAAATTAAGGCAGGTTTTGATCCCACCGCACCAGATCTACATCTGGGTCATACGGTATTAATTAATAAATTGCGGCATGCCGTTTTACTGAATAAGCTTAGGGTCTTCCAAGAATACGGGCATACCGTGTTTTTTATCATCGGGGATTTTACTGCAATGATAGGGGACCCTACCGGAAAATCCGAAACGAGAAAATCTTTATCTAAAGAAAGTGTCTTAAAAAACTCTATAGATTATAAGCGTCAGGCATTTAAAATATTAAAACCGGAAAAAACCACGATTCTTTTTAACAGTTGGTGGTTGTCCAATATAAAATTAGACGAGTTTATCATGGTTTCCTCAAGTTATACGGTTAGAAGAATGCTTGAAAAAGATGATTTTGAAAAGAGATATAAAGATAATAGGCCGATCGCTATACA
>ENA-ORDP01000350-ORDP01000350.1-marine-sediment-metagenome-genome-assembly--contig:-NODE-350-length-31230-cov-12.178444_pt1 | contig 31230 bp, 31 predicted proteins | sample MGYA00248627_ERZ508539 | MGnify/ENA primary metagenome ERZ508539 (study PRJEB26208, sample SAMN05571518) | marine sediment metagenome | biome: deep sea; feature: Hydrothermal vent; material... | reverse complement strand
ACCCAATGCCGCCCTCGGCAAACCTGTTTCTCCATTTGCCTACTTTGTTGGGCGGGATATTAAGCCTTTGCGCAATTTCCTTGTTCTCCAGCCCCTTTGCTGACAACAGAGCGATTTTGGAACGCTCTGATAATCTAATGGAAACGCTTCTGCTGCTCGCATTTTTCTCCAGTATTTGCTTATCTGACTCAGATAATGTGATGGTCGTTGCTACTCTCATAATGGTATGATCCTGTTATTCATGGACAGCAGGATTATACCAAATATCTCTCTTAATATACAATCTATTTAGGACGCTACACTAGTATACGCAATACAGGTAGGTGCCATCATTTTCAGGGGGTCCGGATCAAGGTGTTACAGTAATAATGGTTAAACAGTTAAAACAGGTACAGATATGGCAAAACTGCTGTTGGTTGAAGATAACGAGCTGAACAGGGATATGTTGAGTAGACGCCTGGAGCGCAAGGGTTTTGAAATTGTTCTTGCAAAAGATGGCATTGAGGGTGTCAAACTGGCCATGGCAGAGAAGCCGGACCTGATTCTGATGGATATGAGTTTACCGGTTATGGATGGCTGGGAGGCAACCAGGCAGATCAAGTCCGATGAAACAACCAGGTCAATCCCGGTGATTGCATTAACGGCCCACGCCATGTCGGGTGACCGCGAAAAGGCCCTTGAGGCCGGCTGTGATGAGTATGACATCAAGCCAATTGATTTGCCGAGATTGATCGAGAAGATTGAGGCACTGATCAACTAGAAAAAAAGACAGGCCGTAGAAATATCTGATTATGTCATTCCTTACAGATATAAAGGAGAACAGAGGCAACACCGAGTTCCAGCAAGTGCTGGCCCGGTTCGGTTTTTTCATAATCGGTATAATCTATATCGGTATGGGTAGTTACTCCAACTATTATCCGATATCCAGAGATATTTTTTACAATTTCGGAATAGCATTTTTTACATACTCCGTCATCTCTTTCTGGCACGTTATAAAATATCCTGATGTGCGTAAACGGCCTTTCGTTACCCTTTTTCTGGATGTATTGGCGATCACTTACGGGGTGTACTTAACCGGAGGTGCTGCCAGCCCATTATATGTTATGTATATATGGGTCTATGTCAGCCAGGCCGTGCGATTTGGCAGGGCAAATCTCTATGTGTCAGTTGCCTTGAGTGTCTCGGGATATATCCTTGTTATTACGCTCGAGCAAAGCTGGTCCCAGAAAACCTTCGAGGCAACATTTCTGGTGTTGAGCCTGCTGGTTCTACCGGTTTATATTGATTTAATGTTAAAGAGACTGAAGAAGGCAAGGCAGGCAGCAGACGAGGCCAACAAGGCCAAGTCAATCTTTCTCATGAATATGAGTCATGAATTACGAACACCGCTGAATGCCATCATCGGGTATAGTGAGTTGTTATCGGATGATGCGGATACGCTGGGCCTTTCAGATTGCAAGGGTGATTTGCACAAGATATATTCATCTGGCCAGCATTTGTTATCATTGATTTCAAATATACTTGACCTGTCAAAAATTGAAGCCGGGAAAATAGCGCTTGAATTTTACCGGATTGATGTCAGGGTGCTGGTTTCCGAGATTGAATCAACCGTGCGCGGATTGATAGAAAAATCCGGCAATACCTGTAAAGTGGAGTATATTAATGATCCAGGTACTATTTATACAGATGAGACGAGACTGAAGCAGATTTTAATTAACCTGTTGGGCAATGCCGCCAAGTTTACGCTCAACGGGAAGGTGAGTCTGGTTATAGAGCGAATGGAAAATATGAGCCCGGAAACAATAAAGTTTGTGGTTACCGACGATGGTATAGGCATCAGGGACGAGCAAGTTGATTTTCTGTTTGCACCATTTACACAGGCCGACAGTTCAATAACAAAGAAGTATGGTGGAACCGGCCTGGGATTATACATTAGTCAAAGCTACTGTCGGATGATGGGAGGTAATCTTGTTTTCAACAAACGGGCAGATAAAGGTTCCTGCTTTACAGTTGAGCTCCCGGTCAATGAAAGGCAGCCTGTAATCAATAATCAAACCGGATAGTTAACAAGATGGAAAATACACATAATTCACTGTTGGTTGCTGATGATAATGAAATGAACCGGGAGATGCTTTGCCGTCGACTGGAAAAACAGGGTTATACAGTGGCATCGGTTTGCGACGGGCAGGAGGCCCTGGAATTGATGGCCGTTGAAAATTTTGATTTACTCCTGCTGGATATCATGATGCCCATACTGGATGGTTATTCTGTGCTTGAAAGGATGAATAATGATCCCAGGCTAAAACTTATTCCGGTTATTGTACTAACCGCTGAAAATGATACAAGTAACATTATTCGCTGTATAGAACTGGGCGCCAATGATTATCTGGTCAAGCCATTTGATATGGTTGCCCTGCGAAACAGAATAGTCAGATGCCTGCTTCACAAGCGGGTCAGGGAGGATGTTGCGGGTGAGCTGAACTGGGAGGGTGAAGGGGTTCCTGATATCCTGATAGTTGAAGACGATGAAATGAGTCGTGAGTTACTGGAGAAGAGGGTGGCCCGTTCCGGCTATCATGTCAGTGTCGTGTCGGATGGTGAAGCGGCAATCAAGGCAGTAAATGAAAGACATGTAGACCTCGTTCTTCTGGATATCATGATGCCCGGCATGAGTGGTTTTGATGTGCTTGAAGCGATCAAGCAAAATAATGGTCTCAGCAATGTACAGGTTATCATGATATCGGCGCTGGATGATAACGAGAGCATAGAAAAATGTATGCAGATGGGTGCAGAGGATTATATAACCAAGCCTTTTAATGCGCTGATTCTGAAATCGAGAATACTATCCTGCATTCGCTCAAAGCGCATACAGGATGTGGGCTAGAACTTTATTTTGAAGATAACCGCAAGTACCCGCATATTTTATATTTCCTGACACTACTGTTCCGTTAACCTTATGAAGCACACATAAATGTGAGGACATGGAACCGGGCCAGCCAGATAAAGACACGCAAAACATGCCATCCATGGCGGCCCGACTGCCGCTTCCCTGCCGAGCAATTATCTGGCCTGGTCTGTGAGTGAGTAAGAGGAAACATCATTACTGATTTTGATACGTCGCTGGATACGCCAGGCTTTTGTCGCGGGCTCAATGATGATGTCCCAGTTGCCAGGTAAAAGTGTCATGCCTGTACCGTTATAAACCCCGGGCGCCGTCTGTATCAACGATAAGGACTGGTCTTTTTTTACCTGGGTGGGATGAAATATCCCGAGCCTGAGTTCGCCCGGTTTTTTAATATCGGCCATTTTCAGATAAACCCTGAATTTATTTCCGTTTCCGGCAATCTGCAGGGTTGCCTGCAGGCCCATTTTTTCAGCACGTTCGAGTCTTGACAAATCCTGGTTGATGGCCAGACCCTTCTTGTAATAGTTATCGGCAACGATGGCATCCGGATCACTTGCTGCAATGATAAAAGTTGCGATGCTTGCAATAACGACGGTGCCAGGCAGTGCGATCAGAAACCATGGCCAGAATTGTCTGTACCAGGGCAGTTGTTTTATGTGTTGTTGTTCGGGTGTATTCATATTGTGGATTACCTGATTACCGGCCCGATGAATCGGGCGCTTTCCCTGAGTGAAATCTTCGGACCATCCAGAGAATTCAATGTGAAAAATATTTCGTTACTGGGGCGTACAAGGCTGACGGGGTCGATCTGTATCTGTACGTTAAGATTGTATATTTCCGCAGGCGCTACCTTGAAGTCACCATACCTGTTTATCAGCCTTGCATCTTTCAGGCCGGTAATAGCTATGTGATAGCGTTGCGGTTCATTTGTCATATTAATAATTCGCAGGTTATATACATTCTCAACCAGGCCGCCCTTAACCTCACGGTAGAGTGAATTCCGGTCACGGATAATATCCAGTTCGATCGGCACACGATTTATGATTGCGGCGACCAGGGCGGCCGTAATAATGGATAGAATAACGGCATAGATAACAATACGGGGACGGAATATTTTTGTCTTGCCGCCGAGAATTTCGGTTTCTGTTGTATAGCGTACAAGTCCTTTGGGGTAATTCATTTTATCCATGACTTCATTGCAGACATCGATGCAGGCTGCACAGCCGATACATTGATACTGGAGCCCATCGCGTATATCAATCCCCGTAGGACAAACCTGTACACACAATGTGCAATCAATACAGTCTCCCAGCCCAAGTTTTTTCGGGTCTGTGGCCTTATTGCGCGAACCACGCGGGTCCCCGCGTGTGTTGTCATAGGAAATAACCAGCGTATCATTATCAAACATGGCACTCTGAAAACGTGCGTAGGGGCACATGTAGATACAGACCTGCTCGCGCAACCAGCCGGCATTGCCATAGGTGGCCAGTGAGTAAAAAATTATCCAGAAGGTCTCCCATGGCCCCATGGTAAAATTCAGTAACTGTGTCCACAAGACATCAACCGGGGTAAAGAATCCGACGAAGGTAAAGCCGGTAAAAGCGGAAAACAGGATCCAGATAAAATGTTTGATAAATTTCCTGATAAATTTATATCTGGAGATCTCGGATTTATCCAGCTTGATTTGCTGTGAGCGTGACCCTTCAACCTTGCGTTCTATCCACAAAAAGACCTCGGTCCAGACGGTTTGCGGGCAGGCATAGCCACACCACAGTCGACCTGCCAGCGCGGTGAAGAAAAACAGTGCAATTCCGGCAATAATCAACAGCATTGCAAAATAAAAAAAGTCTTGCGGCCAGAAGGTTAATGCAAAAACATGGAACTGACGATTGGGCAAATCAAAAAGGACGGCATGGCGGCCATCCCATTTTATCCAGGGAAGAATGTAGTAAATACCCAGCAGTGTAAGGATGCCCGTAACGCGTAGCTTCGCAAAAAAGCCATGAACCTCACGGGGGTAAACTTTCTTGTGCTTGGCGTAAAGCGAGCCGTTATCATTTTCACCCGCATCCCGATGTTTATCGGAAGCCCTGGTTTTGGCATTATTCATTTCAGGTTTCAGGGTGCGTCATTATCAGCGCCTGGCTTGCCGGCTGGCTTATGGCAGGGCCTTTGAAAATAACAGGTAAATGCACAGGTTGATGATGTCAGAATCCAGAATAGGAAAAATCCGACTGTATAGGCGCCCAGGTTACTGACCGTTTTTGTATATCCTGTACAAACAGATATTTCTTCCGGATTGAATGCTGTAAAAAATAAAATGGTGGCAACGCCAGCCGTCAGGAAGGATGGCCAGAATACCGCAATGACACGCTGAATTCTGGGTATGTCTGTTTCACGTCTTAATGGGTGATCGGCCATTATTCTGCCCTCGCTGATGCTTTAGGAACCTCTGATCAATTCATGAATCTGCTTCGTCCAGGATTAATCAGAGGCCCCCTTAATTTGAAAGACTGTATATATAGGCGGCGATAAGATGAATTTTTTCCTCACCCAGAAAATCCTTGTGGGCAGGCATCGTACCTGAGTGTCCTTTAACAATAGCCTTTTTGATGGCGCCCAGTGAACCCCGGTATAACCAGATGTCATCAGTCAGGTTAGGGGCGCCGATTGCCTGGTTACCTTTTCCATTTGCACCATGGCAGCCTGCGCATACGGCGAACCCGGCCTTGCCTGCGCTGGCCTTGTTCTGGTCATGTGGCCCACCACTCAATGACATGACATAGTTGGCAACATCACCGACACCCTTGTCTCCGCCCAGTGCGGCAGACATCGGCGGCATGGATCCGTTGCGACCATTGAGAATACTGGCCTTGATTGCTTCAGGGCTGCCGCCATATAACCAGTCTTTGTCCTTCAGACTCGGGAATCCTGTGGCGCCACCTGCGTCAGAGCCATGGCAGGTAGAACAGTTATTGATAAACAACCTTTGTCCGGATTTCATCGCAGCAGTGTTGTTTGCAAGGTCAGGGATAGATTGTGCGGCATATCCCCTGAATATTTTTGAGTACTTCTCATCGGCGCGTTTTATTTCATCATCGTATTGCGCCGTCTGTGTCCACCCCCCCTTGCCGGCATAGTTACCCATAGCCGGATAATATGCCATGTATGCCAGGCCAAAAACGATGGTGATGTAGAATAACCACAACCACCAGCGAGGTAGCGGGTTATTGTATTCTTTCAGGTCGCCATCCCAGGTATGGGCGGTTACTTCACCTTTGCTGGCTTCGCCTTTTTGTGGTCTGCCAGTCCACCAGATAAGCCACGCGCAACCCAGAAAAAAACCCACAGAAACTATAGTAACGAACCAGCTTAAAAAATTATTCATATCCATTATCCTTTTTTTCCTGAAGTTTCAGGGCTGATTTTGTCGACGTATCTTCGTCAGCAAAAGGCAGGTTGGCGGCCTCATTAAAAAACGGCTTGCGCTTGTTACTCCATGCCCACAGGCAGATACCAATAAAAACAACCAGCATCACTACGGTATACAGAGAATGAAAATCTATCATGTCCATTTTCTATCTCCTGTTCTTGATGCTGGTGCCCATTACCTGAAGGTAGGCAATAAGTGCATCTATCTCAGTCTTGCCGTTTACCGATGATGATGAATTGTTGATGTCTTCATCAGTATAGGGAACACCCAGCGTACGCATGACCTGTAGTTTTTTAGGTGTCAACTCGTCGTCAATGGTATTCCTGGCAAGCCAGGGGAAAGACGGCATATTGGACTCGGGGACAACATCGCGCGGGTTCATCAGGTGAACGCGGTGCCAGTCATCACTGTATCGTCCACCGACGCGAGCCAGGTCCGGGCCTGTTCGTTTTGATCCCCACTGGAACGGATGATCATAGACGAATTCCCCTGCGACCGAATAGTGGCCATAACGTTCCGTTTCTGCCCGGAATGGCCGAATCATTTGTGAGTGACAGGTATAACAGCCTTCACGGATATAAATATCACGTCCTTCAAGCTGTAGTGCCGTATAGGGCTTGAGCCCCTTGACAGGCTCAGTGGTCTCTTTCAGAAAGAACAGTGGTGTAATTTCCACTAATCCTCCAAAGCTGATAACAATCACAATCAGGAGTGCCATTAGCCCTATATTTTTTTCGATTTTTTCGTGACTCATGGTGGTTCTCCAGAATTAAGCGGTTTGCGGGATGGTATCATCGGCGGCTTCACTCCCGGCGACGGTCTTCCACACGTTATATGCCATGATCAACATGCCTGAAAAAAACAATGCCCCGCCCACGAGTCGTACAATGTAGTAGGGATATATGCGCTCAAGGCTCTCCACAAAACTGTAGGTCAGTGTTCCGTCAGAGTTGATTGCGCGCCACATCAAACCCTGCATGACACCGGCAATCCACATCGAGACGATATAGAGGACAACCCCGATAGTGGCCACCCAGAAATGCGTGTCGATCAGCTTTATGCTGTACATTTCCTTCTTGCCGAACAACTGGGGTATCAGTGCATAGATGGAACCGATGGTAACCATTGCAACCCAGCCCAGCGCCCCTGAATGGACGTGACCAATCGTCCATTCCGTATAGTGTGAAAGGGCATTGACGGTCTTGATTGCCATCATCGGACCTTCGAACGTGGACATTCCATAGAAAGATAAAGAGACGATTAAAAATTTCAATATAGGGTCGGTGCGTAACTTGTGCCATGCCCCTGACAGGGTCATGATGCCGTTGATCATGCCTCCCCAGGAAGGTGCCAGTAACAGGATAGAGAATGCCACACCCAGTGACTGGGTCCAGTCAGGCAGGGCGGTGTAATGCAGGTGATGTGGTCCCGCCCACATATAGACTGAAATCAATGACCAGAAGTGGACCACGCTCAGGCGATAAGAATAGACCGGCCGACCCGCCTGCTTGGGTACAAAGTAGTACATGATGCCCAGAAAACCTGCGGTCAGGAAGAATCCGACGGCGTTGTGTCCATACCACCATTGAACCATGGCATCAATGGTCCCGGAATAAACCGAGTAGGATTTGAACAAGCTGACTGGCAGCGCGGCGCTGTTGATGATATGCAGGACTGCGACGGTTAATATAAAGGCACCAAAGAACCAGTTTGCAACATAGATATGTGGCGTCCTGCGTTTAACGATGGTGCCGAAGAAGACGATGGCGTAAACAACCCAGACCACGGTGATGAGGATATCAATCGGCCATTCCAGTTCGGCATATTCCTTGCCGCTGGTTATTCCCAGCGGCAGTGTAATTGCAGCCAGCAGGATAACCACCGTCCAGCCCCAGAAGGTAAAGGCCGCAAGCTTGTCACTGATCAATCTGACCTGGCAGGTTCGTTGTACGACATAATATGATGTAGCAAATAATGCTGAACCACCAAATGCAAAAATGACGGCATTGGTGTGTAAAGGTCGCAGACGGCTGTATGTCAGCCACGGCAGATCAAAGCTCAGTTGTGGCCATACGAGCTGGGCCGCGATAATCACCCCGACAAGCATGCCAACAATGCCCCAGACTACGGTCATGATGGCAAACTGGCGCACGACTTTGTAATTATAGGTGGTCTGCGAATCCATATTTATCCTCACTCTTATAGTTTAAGTGCCAACGGAAACAGATGGCATTATTTTGCCATTTGTTAACAGTTAAACGTAGTTTAAAAATTGATATTTTTCACAATTACACAGTTGAAATTGATTCCGGAATTGAAAAAGGGGTGAGTATTTTCATATTCATGAGCGCTGTTAGTTATTCCTGTGCAACAATAGATATACAGCCGGTTTATACCTGGCCATCTTTATCAGAAAATCGTAATATGCGAATATTCTACGGAGTGCATTGATCCAGGTCAAGTAAAGTGTAAATCGACATTATTTATTATGGCGGGGCTGCCTGAAGCCAGTCTGTCAAGATCGGCATACTTTAATATTTATCTATATGATTTATATAGATATTAATAGTCATGCAGTGGTTTGATGATTCTTGTAACCGGTACAGTCGCTGATCATGTCCCTGAGACTGTCGGGGTTCATTATCTGTACAAATTTACCGTCTACCTTGATCAGTTGTTGCTCCTGGAAGCGGGTAAACAGGCGGCTGATCGTTTCAACTGCGAGGCCGAGGTAATTGGCAATGTCATTTCTGGACATGCTCAGATTGAACTCGGTGGCAGAAAACCCCCTGCTTTTCAGCCGTGTAGACAGGCTGATGAGTAGTGATGCCAGGCGTTCATCGGCCGTTTTTTTACCAAGCAACATCAGCAGGTTGGCATCATGGGTGATTTCCTTGCTCATGATTTTTAGCAATTGACGCCGTAAACTGGGCAATTCGCCGGACAGGACCTCCAGCTGGGAAAATGGAATTTCGCAATAACTGGTGGTCTCCAGCGCCTTGGAGGTACAGGGATGGGTATCATCGCTGATGGCATCAAGTCCGACCAGTTCACCGGGCAGGTAAAAGCCGGTAATCTGCTCGCTACCATCGTCAGCGATGGTATAGGTTTTAACCGAGCCGGATCGAACGGCATAGATAGACTGGAACGGGTCACCCTGGTGAAACAGTATCTGGTTTTTCTTCAGGGGGTGGCTGCGTTTAATAATGTTATCAAGCCGATCAAGGTCATTACCTTCAAGACCCAGTGGCAGGCATAACTGGTAAAGACTGCAGCTTTGGCAGGCTACCTTGATTTTGTTAAGTGTGATAACAGTATCTGGTGTTTTTTGCGGCATAGTCGGTCAATATATATGAGGTATAGTAAAATTATATCAGCAAATTGGCTAAAACAATTAAAAATTTCCTAAAAATACGACCCTGCCCCCGTTTTTATCCAAATGCTTGTTTAATCCGGTCAGTGTTCCGGTTATTCTAGGCACTATTAATTATGGGGGGTATAACCCCTTAATTATTTCTGGAAAATTTGCAACCATACTGGAGAAACAGGTAAATGTCGGAGCGCAAGGCCTCAATAAGCCGCGATACACTGGAGACAAAAATAACAGTCAGTATCAATCTGGATGGTACTGGCAAGTCCAGTTTCAATACGGGCGTATCCTTCCTTGACCACATGCTGGACCAAGTGGCGCGCCACGGTATGATCGATCTGGATGTGCGTGCCGAGGGTGACCTGCATATCGACGATCACCACACCGTTGAGGATGTCGGCATCGCGCTGGGGCAGGCATTCCAGGAGGCCATAGGCGATAAAAAAGGTATTCGCAGGTACGGTCACGCCTACGTCCCGCTTGATGAGGCATTGTCACGCGTGGTGATTGATTTTTCCGGGCGATCAGGTCTGGAGTACCACGCCGTTTACCCACGTGCCCGCATCGGCGACTTTGATGTGGATCTTTTGCATGAGTTTTTTCAGGGTTTCGTCAACCACGCCCAGGCAACCTTGCACATTGATTGCCTGCGCGGCATGAACGCACACCACATTGCCGAGACCGTGTTCAAGGCATTTGGCCGTGCCGTACGTGTTGCCATCGAACATGATGTGCGCATGGGTGACAAATTGCCGTCAACCAAGGGCAGCCTTTGATTTATTAGTCTGGATTAAAGCATGAGTCTGGTTGCAGTCATCGATTATGGAATGGGTAATTTGCGCTCGGTCGCAAAGGCGCTTGAGCACGTCAATTCAAAGGTGCGCGTCAAGGTGACTGCCGATGCCGCAGATATCAGCGCAGCCGACCACATAGTTTTTCCGGGCCAGGGCGCGATGGGGCCTGCCATGTCGGCATTATGTGAACGGGGTCTGGATGAAATCCTGTTAAGAGAAATGGGGCATAAACCCTTTCTCGGTGTTTGTCTCGGGCTTCAGGTCATGATGGAATCCAGTGAAGAAAACGGTGGTACACAGGGGCTTGGTCTGTTGCCGGGGCAGGTAAAACGATTTCCTGATCCGCATACCGGTCCCGAAGGCGGTGAAAGACTAAAAGTACCGCACATGGGCTGGAATGAATGTCATCAGGTACAGGCGCACCCGTTGTGGGAAGGAATAGATCAGGACAGCAGGTTCTATTTTGTACACAGCTATTATGTTACAACGGATGATCCCGATGAAATTGCAGGTAGCTGTGATTATGGCCTCAATTTTGTTGCAGCGGCTTGCAGGGAAAATATGTTTGCGGTGCAGTTTCACCCGGAAAAGAGCGCACAGGCCGGCTTGAAGCTATTGGAGAATTTTTTGGGCTGGGATGGCCAGCGTGATTGAACGGACTTTGTTTTTTATCAGTATCAGTATAATAGAGTATGTAACGAGGACAGAAAAATGTTATTAATCCCCGCCATCGACCTGAAGGATGGGAAATGCGTCAGACTCCGTCAGGGCAAGATGGAAGACGAAACCATTTTTTCAGATGACCCGGTCGAGGTTGCAGCACGTTGGGTTGATGCAGGCGCCAGAAGACTGCATCTGGTTGACCTGAATGGCGCCTTCGCCGGCAAGCCGGTCAATGGCGACGTTGTTCACCGGATTGCCGAACGTTTCCCGGATTTACCGATACAGATCGGTGGCGGCATACGTGATGAAGAAACCGTACAGAGTTATCTGGATGCCGGTGTCCAGTATGTCATTATCGGCACCAGGGCCGTTAACGAGCCTCATTTTATAGGCGATCTCTGTGTCGAGTTTCCCGGGCATGTCATTGTCGGCCTGGATGCAAAAAACGGCAAGGTGGCCATAGACGGCTGGTCGAAATTATCGCATCATGATGTTATCGATATGGCACAGCGATTTGAAAATGATGGTGTTGAGGCCATTGTTTATACAGATATCGGGCGGGATGGCATGATGACAGGCGTTAATATCGAATCAACAGTTGCATTGGCGCGTGCAATCAATATACCCGTGATAGCGTCCGGTGGCATTACCAATCTGGAAGATGTCAGGAAACTGTGCGGGGTTGCCAGCGAAGGCATCATGGGTGCGATCACGGGCCGCGCCATTTATGAAGGCACACTGGATTTTGTCGAGGGACAAAAATTATCCGACAGGCTCGGTGACCAGTAGCCAGAGACGAATAGCAATGATGCCGGTTAATTTCATGTCGAGCTGGCCGGCCCTTCCATTGCCACCTGCAACTGGAAACTTGAATTTATGGGTTTAGCAAAAAGAATTATCCCCTGTCTCGACGTCCGTGACGGGCGCGTCGTCAAGGGTGTCCGGTTTGTAGATATACGCGATGCCGGTGACCCGGTCGAGGTTGCGCGCCGCTATGACAAGGAGGGTGCGGATGAGATCACCTTTCTGGATATAACGGCCAGCTCCGATAACCGTGACACCATTGTTCATGTCGTCGAGGCCGTTGCCAGCGAGGTTTTCATACCACTGACGGTTGGCGGGGGTATACGCAAGGTCGGGGATATCCGGTGCATGCTGAATGCCGGTGCCGACAAGGTAGGCATCAATACCGCGGCCGTGTCTAACCCGGAACTGGTTAAAGAGGCATCGGACGCGGTGGGCGCGCAATGCATTGTAGTCGCCATCGATGCCAAGCAGGCCAGCAAAGAGGGTGAGCCAAAATGCTGGGAGATCTTTACCCATGGCGGGCGCAAGCCAACCGGCATAGATGCAATCGAGTGGGCCATTCGCATGCAGGACTATGGTGCCGGGGAAATACTGCTGACCAGCATGGACAGGGATGGCACTAAAACCGGTTTTGATCTGGATTTGACACGGGCCGTTTGTGAGGCGGTGAATATCCCGGTGATTGCCTCGGGTGGTGTGGGCAACCTTCAACATCTTGCAGACGGGGTAAGCATAGGGGGTGCCGATGCGGTGCTGGCCGCCAGCATATTTCATTTCGCGGAATACAGTGTTGGTGAGGCAAAGAAGTTTATGGCCGATCAGGGCATTGAAGTCAGGCTCTAAACCGGATTAATGGCAGGAGCGGCTTTGTACATGGAGGTACTTATGCCGCGAACAAAACTGAAATCTGCATCGCGGCCATGGCCCACTTCAACGATATACAAAGACGATTGCAAGGTAACAATATGTCAGAAAAATGGCTCAATGAAATCAAATGGACCGATGACGGACTGGTTCCCGTCATAGCCCAGGAGGCTGATACCGGCAAGGTGCTGATGTTTGCATGGATGAACCGTGAATCCCTGGAGCTGACCGTCAAGACGGGCCATGCCGTTTACTGGTCGCGATCGCGCAACAAGCTCTGGCACAAGGGGGAGGAATCAGGCCATCAGCAGATCATCAAGGATATCCGCATTGACTGTGATAATGACGTAATCCTGATTACTGTTGAACAGAAGGGTGGAATAGCTTGTCATACCGGCAGACATAACTGTTTTTTCAGGCAACTTGAAGGTGCCCGGTGGCGGACAGTCGAGCCTGTTATCAGGGACCCGAAGGACATCTATCAATAATCAAACGGTACCGGCCGGTAATAATATTCATAGATTCAATCAGTTACCTGTATTCGTACGGCTCAAGATGTTAAACTGGGCAATGATTGTAAACCGGTTGCTTTTCGTGCCGACGTGGATTTGCTAACATACTGATTATTATGAAATTAGATGTTTTATCAGCATAGAAAAGTCGATGAATGATATACTGTACAAATTGGCAGAAATTCTGGAGGAACGCAAACAGGCCGATCCGGAGTCATCCTATGTCGCGGGTTTATACAACAAGGGACTGGATGCCATATTAAAGAAGGTGGGTGAAGAGGCCACCGAAATAGTCATGGCAGCAAAAGACGGCCATGCTGAAAAAATAGTTTATGAAACGGCAGATCTCTGGTTTCACACACTGGTGTTACTGGCCAGCCAGAATCTGGGTCCTGAAGACGTACTGCGGGAACTGGACAGACGATTTGGTATTTCGGGTATTGAAGAGAAAGCTAGTCGCAAAAAAGAAGAAAGATAAATTAGCTGTAATTCATTTTGTTATGTGCCGGCAGGGCACAGGTGAACTTTGTTGGAGAATTGAATTATGGGTCCCAGTATTTGGCAGTTATTAATAGTTTTGGTGATTATATTACTTTTGTTCGGAACCAAGAAATTAAAAAACCTTGGCTCTGATGTTGGTGGAGCTCTTCGTGGTTTCAAAAAAGCCGTTAAGGAAGGTGAGCAGGCTAAAGATGAAAAAATCGAAGAGAGCAAACAAGCCAACGTTATAGAAGGTGAAGTGACTTCCAGCGAAACAGAAAAGGACAAGGAAAAGGAAAAGGAAAAGGTCTAGGCCGATTGATCCCCGGCAGATTCTTCAAGGTGTCCTGCCGGGTATTCCATTTCTCCCATCATGTTTGATATTGGCTTCCAGGAACTTGTTCTGATTTCAGTGGTTGCGTTATTGGTTATAGGGCCGGAACGCATGCCCGGGCTCGCCCGCAAGGCTGGTTTGTGGATAGGCAAGGCACGCCATTTTATTTCCTCCGTCAAGAATGATATCGATCGTGAACTCGCAGCGGATGAGCTCAGGAAAATTCTGGAAGAACAGAAAAAATCTGTAGGCCTGCATGAAATAATTGAGGATACCAGGGATACGATAGACGATGCCAAAAAGGAATATCTGGTCAATAATTCTGATGAGAAGCAGGACGAAGCCGATACGCCTAAAACCCCGTTTGATGACTTGAATTCAAATGACAGAACAGGAAAGTCCTAAAACTGTAGATGGTGAAATGTCCTTTATCACGCATTTACTGGAATTGCGTGACAGATTACTGCGCATGGTCCTCAGTATTATTATCATTTTTGCTGTCTTGTATTTTTATTCCAGTGAACTCTTCTCCTATATATCAGGGCCCTTGTTGAAGTATATGCCCAAGGGCAGTCAGATGAGTGCTGTCGATGTCGCATCGCCATTTCTGACTCCGTTCAAGTTGTCCATCGTGGCATCCATGTTTCTTGCCATGCCCTACATTCTGTACCAGCTATGGGGTTTTGTTGCACCGGGGCTTTACCAGAAGGAACGTAGAATGGCGGCCCCACTGGTTGTTGTCAGCTCAGCGCTGTTTTATATTGGCATGGCATTTGCCTATTATGTGGTTTTTCCGCTGGTGTTTGTTTTTCTGGCGGGCCAGGCACTTGAGGGTGTTGCCTATATCCCCGATATTACCCGTTATCTTGATTTTGTTCTGACGCTGTTATTTGCTTTTGGTGTGGCCTTTCAGGTTCCCATCGCAACCATACTGGTTGTCTGGACCGGCATGGTCTCTCCCAAACAACTGACAGAAAAACGTCCTTATGTCATCGTTGGCGCCTTTGTAATAGGCATGTTGCTGACACCACCTGATTTCATATCACAGACGCTGCTGGCTGTTCCCATGTGGTTATTATTTGAACTGGGAATAGTTTTTTCACGCTTCTATGTCCCGAATCGGGATGAGGATGAGGATGAAGACGAAGAGAACACAATTGCAGCAACGGCGACATCAAGCCCGGTCACCGGGGGTGATAGTGAAGAGGTAACTTCCAACGACACCGGGCACGAGGAGTACGAGCCTGTTGACATTAACGATTTCAGACCCATGACCAACGAGGAAATGGACGCGGAGATGGACCGCATTGATGCGGAGATGGATGCAATGGACGCCGAGGATGACGATCAAACACCTGAACCGGAAGACACCAGAAAGGATGAATGATTAACCCGTGCCGCCGATAGTGCTATACGCCTGAATCCCGTCTTTTTCATCACAGTATATCGCTGTAAAATACCTGGAATTATTCCCCGCCACGTTTGTCATATTATAACGACATGATAACAATCGGGATCTTTATGAAAAGTTTCAGGCAACCTGCATTAATATTGTGCCTTTTATTGTTGCCATTTCAGTTAATGGCATCCAGGCAGAACGAGCTGAAAAACCATCCGTCACCTTACCTGGCCATGCATGGCAACGATCCTGTTCACTGGCAGAAATGGAGCAAAAAAGTTTTCGAACAGGCAAAAAAGGAAAACAAGCTTGTATTTTTATCTATAGGCTATTTCTCCTGCCACTGGTGTCATGTCATGCAAAAAGAGTCTTATAAAAATCCGCAGATAGCCGCTTTCCTGAACAGGAATTTTATAGCAGTAAAAGTAGACCGTGAGTTGCAACCGGCCCTGGATGCCAGACTGATCGAGTTCGTGGAAAGAACGAGAGGTTATGCGGGGTGGCCGCTTAATGTATTTATTACACCGGAGGGCTATCCATTACTGGGTATTGTGTATTTACCACCAGCAGATTTTAAGGAACTCCTGGGAAATATCTCTGCGGCATGGGCGGATGACAGGAAAGGCATGGCAGAAATGGCAAAGTCGGCCGCCGTGGATTTGCAGAAAAAAGATCCGTCAACGGGCAATATAATTGACCCGAAACAGGTCAAATATTATCAAGAGCTTTATTTGAAACAGGCCCTGCAGATGGCAGACCATTTACAGGGTGGTTTTGGTGAGTCAAGCAAGTTCCCCCTCGTTCCACAGCTCGTGTTATTGCTCGATTTGTATAAAAAGAACCGGGACGAGTCGCTGGGTGATTTCCTGTTGTTGACACTGGACAAAATGGCATCGCAGGGGCTGTATGACCATTTGCGTGGCGGGTTTTTCCGGTATGTAGTTGATCCAAACTGGTTGACGCCGCATTTTGAGAAAATGCTGTATGACAACGCACAACTTGCCAGGTTGTACCTTGATGCTGCGCGGGTCTTCAAAAAATCCGCCTATAAAAAAGTGGCCCTGAATACCCTTGATTTTATGCTGAGAGAGTTCAGTATCGGCAAAGACGGCATGATAAGCAGCCTGTCTGCTATTGATAACAAGGGTGTAGAGGGAGGGTTTTACTTATGGAGCAACGATGAGCTGAAGAAAATTCTGTCTTCACGTGAATACAAATTACTCCAATCACACTGGGGCCTGTATGGTGTACCTTCCCTTGATGCAGGCCATCATGCCCGGATTGCCAATGACATCCCTGCTGTGGCAAAGGAGTTTGAACTGCCAGTTGATAAGGTGGAAAGAATTATCGGCTCTGCAAAGAAAAAATTACTGGCGTTCCAGCATTCACGATCATTGCCACGCGATGTCAAGGTATTGGCCTCATGGAATGGCCTTGCCCTGTCCGCACTGGTGAGTGCGATTAGTGTGAACAAGTCATACGAAACCCACGCACGTGAAATAAAAAATCTGATCCTGAAAAAATTCTGGGACGGGCAATCCCTGAAACGGGCCGTATCCGGTGGTAAATACCTGGGTGATGCCACCCTGGAAGATTACGCCTATGTTGCAGAGGGGTTATTGGCATGGGCGAATTACACGGGTAAAACGGAAGACTATAAACTGGTCAACGATATAATTCAGCAGGCATGGAAGAGGTTTTACAATGGCGATGGCTGGATACTGTCAGAAGATTTGATACCGGGCCTTGTTGTGAGAGAGGGCATTATCGCCGACGGGCCAATGCCGTCATCCTCTGCAAGTCTGATCAGGGCCAGCCTGGAAATATCAAAAATACTCAATGATAAAAAATTGTTCGTGCTGGCAAAATCAGCCTTGAACAGGGGGAATGCGATACTGAAAACAGATAACTTCTGGTATGCGACCCATATTATGGCCATGTCGGAGGCGCTGCAGAAATAGGCGTTATTTACTGTGTACTATCTGATCAGCTTATTCAATTCCATTATACGTTGTGTCTCGCCCTCGGAAACACCGACTACATTAAATTCAAAAATGCTGACTGATTTGGTGCTTAATACCTGCTCGAGAAGCTGTATATAGGAAATTTTACCCCGGATATTGATGACAAGCTCGGATTTGCTGTCATAGATGGATGCAGGCACAAGGATTTTTGAATTGACACTGTGCAGATCTGTATCATCGATCAACAGGCAGCGCATGTATTCGCCACCCTTGCCAATCCCGCCGACGGCGCGGGCAGCTATCGGCAAACTGGTTCCGGTTATTAACATGATACCCATATCGATGGACCTGTTTTCACCGGCATGCAGCCAGCGGATATTACCCAGCACCCATGAATCATTTTCACGAATGGCCATGATTTCCCCAACACGAACATGCACGATTTTTTCTGTCTGGCAGTACAGGGACAGGCCGGTTTTACTCCTGTTTCTTAATTCCCATATTGTAAGATTGAATTTGTCGGTCATATTGATCATGGCTGTGATTTCGTCACTATCACGGCTTGATCTTACTGTATAAATCTTTTCCCATAGATCAATGGCCTTGTTTTCATCATCAAAATTAGACGAACGAAAAACATCAACACCGGATTCGATTCTTTCCTCTGCCTCTTCAAGCTTCCAGGGTTCATGTTCCTTTGGCATCAGGTGGAAATCCGATTCAAGTAGATCAAGGCTGCCCCCCCTCATATTTATGATCTCATCCAGTTCCGGTGTAAAAGGCACCTTGTTACTAACCTGGTAATGTGTGGCACTCAAACCGATAGCGGCGTGTAGTTTTCCCAGTGTGCTTTTCCTGGGGTGAACCCTGTCTGTGGTTCTGGACCAGCTGTTTTGCAGGCGATAATAAAGGTCACGTTTCAGGCGAATGGCAAGACTTGATTTGCCATCGTTTAATATATCGGCAAGTTTTTTTTCCAGTTTCTGTAAATGTGAACCGAGCGCATTGAGCAAGCGATCCAGGTTTAACTCACGAGGTTGAAATAATTTTATATGACGCTGGCCTGAAACAAACAACGGCGGACCATCTGATTGCAGATCCAGCGCGAAACCATTTTCGAGTGTAGCGTCATTGGGATAATGTGTAATGGTGATTCCCTGTGACAGTTTTATCAGCATCAGGAAGACTTCACTGGCCTCATCTTGCATCAGGTGATAGGGATTTGCCAATGCCAGAAGGATAATACGTTTGTACTCATGGTCAATCGTGGTGCCTTCATTCTTTTCCCCGGGCAACGGGATGACAATATTAAGCAGGTCCTTTTGTTCTGCAATATAGTAAAGATGGTGTATTTCCTGCCACACATTGGCCGGAATCAGCCTGTAGACAAGGTAATGCTCCTGTATCAGTCGTGCAAGGTGCGATATGCAGTGAAAAAGCGAATGCAGCAGGGTTCTTGCCAGGTCTGTATCCTTTACATCTTTTTTATTTCGCGAAAGTACACATTTATATCCAATTGCCATCAGTTTACAGATGGTGCTGGCGTGTTCGAAATAGCGGAGATTGTTATCAGAAAGTGGTAAAGCTGCGCGGATATATTTATTTTGCAGTGTCTCTACAATATCGAAACCGGTTTTTCTCAGATGTTCAAGTGCCAGAAAGTGGTCTGTATTATCAAGCACAGCCTGATTCAGGTCATGCAGATAGGATAAAAAAAAGCGTGCTGCCTGGTCGGGATTTACCTTGGGTAATGAATCAATCCATTCATCGACTTGCGCCGGTCTGGTCCCGTGCGACAGATCCCTGGTGGCAATGACTTGCGCCGGAATTGTAAAATCAAATTCATGCATATAAAAAACATTATAAACCTTGTTTGGAAAAGTGCTTATATCTAAATCAGTTTATTTTTGTAATGCCTCTGTTCCGGCAACCTTGTTGATATGAAAAATCCTGTAAAGAACAGGTATAAGGTAAAGTGTGACCAGCAGCGAAAATCCCAGTCCGGATGTAATCGTTATAGCCAGTGGCTGAAGCATTTCTGCGCCGTCACCAATGCCGATTGCCAGGGGCGTCAGCCCGATAACCGTGGTCAGGGTAGTCATCAGGATAGGCCTGAGCCGGAGCCGGGCGGCACCGACTATGGCGTTTTCAAGAGAGTTGCCCTGCTTTCTCAGAATTTCAATATACTCCACCATTACAATGGCATTGTTAACCACGATCCCGGCAAGCATGATCATACCCAGCCAGAGTGGCATTGTCAGGGGAAGCTTTGCCAGATAAATCGCTATGGCAACACCAATGGTGGCAAAGGGTATGCTCAGTAAAATCAGAATCGGGTTGGTCAGTGATTCATACTGTACTGCCATAACAACCAGCACCAGAAACAGTGCCATTACCAGTAACTGGGTAATAGTGTGCTGACTGTTTTCCAGTGTTTTTGATATGCCGGCATTATATAAACGGTACCCCTCAGGCAAATGAATTCCACGCAGTGATTGCTCGATCTGCCGGGTGACTGTTCCCGATGAATAACCCTCGGCAAAGGTGGCGACAATCTCTATAATGCGCTGCTGATTGTCTCTCACGATATTGGCATGTGTCTGAATGAGTTCTATCCTGGCGACATCACCCAGGTAAACAGAAGATTGACTGTTTGATGCACGTCCAAGGAACAATGACTCCAGACTGCTCAGACTGGACGTATCGATATCCGGCAGCCTTAGGCGAATATTATATGAGCGATCGCCTTCCAGGTAATCGGTAACAATGACGCCATTGATGGCTGTTTTTAAAATTCGGCTGATCTGCTCGGTTCTGAACCCGAGATTGATGGCGCGTTCACGATCTATTGTGATTGACAGCTCTTGTCCCACCTCGTCATATGAATGCGAAATATTTTGCAAGCCCTTTATTTTTCTGAGCCTGTCAGCAATATCATCACCAATAACGCTCAGGGTATCGATGTCTTGTCCGGTAACACGCAGGCTGACATCCTCACTTCCACGATGAAAGTGTGTGCCCGGTATCCCCAGCTTCATTGCCCAGACGCGTACCCCTGGAATCCTGTTTTTTGCAAGTTTCTTTCTGAACAGCTTTAACCACTTATCGCTATCCAGTTTGCGTTTACCCCTGGAAGCCAGCTGTATGTCGATACGCGCATAGTGCCTTGCCTCAACCTCGGTTCGGCCGAAAATAAAACCGCCGGCTATCGTGAAAACTGTTTTGACATCCGGCATGGTATGAATCAGGTTCTCGACTTTATGGGCGGCCTCATCAGTAATGTCAAGTTTTACACCCGGGTCTGCATAGAGTCGGATCCCTATACGACCATCATCAATTGTTGGCAGAAAATCCTTGTTATCACTGAGAAATGGCTGAATGCTCGCCGCCAGAGATAAAAGTAAAGTTGAAAACAATACCGCCTTGGCACCCGTACTTTGAATGACAAACCGGACACTTTTTGCATATCCAGCTTGTAGGGGAGAAATAAATCTGTCGGTAATAGCGCCCTTGTTTTGCCCCGGGCGTTGCTTAAGTCGCGTGGCCAGAGCAGGCACCAGTGTCAGCGCCACGACCATGGCCGCAACGATGGCCGCCGAAATCGTAAAGATCAGCTCGCGGAAGAATAGCCCAACCAGGCCACCAACAAAAAGGAACGGAATAATGGCGGCAAGGTTGGTACTGGTTGATGCAACAATGGCGCTGTTAACCTCTCGCGCTGCGTGGGTACCGGCCTCAAAGCTGTCTTCTCCCTCTGTCTGGTGTCGATAGATATTTTCCAGCATGACAATGGTGCTGTCGACCAGCATGCCGACACCCACGGCCAGGCCGCCCAGGGTCATGATGTTCAGGCTTAATCCTCCCAGATCCATGATCAGGAAGGTAACGGTGATGGCAATGGGTATCGCGCTGCCGATTATCAGTGTGCGGCGTATGTCGCCGAGAAAAAGGTAGACCACCAGCATGGCCAGCAGGGCGCCCGAACCTGCGGCCATGGCTGCACTGTTCAACGAATTTCTCACATAAACAGACTGGTCACCGACGACATTGACCTGAATATCTTCGGGTATGACATTTTGCCTGTGGAGTTCGGCAAGGCGATTTTTGATAGTGTTGACGACGGCGATAGAGTTGGCATTGGGCTGTTTCTGTATCGAAACCTTGATGCCTGAAATACCATTAAGACGTACTCTCAGCTTTTCATCTTCGTGGGTATCCAGAACCAAGGCAATATCCTTAAGGTATATATATTGACCATTCGGCAGCGGGATGGGCAGATTGGCCAGTTCCTCGACTGATTTTATCCGGGCAGATATTCGACCGGTCAGTTCCCGGCGCTCCAGTTTTATTCGCCCGACCGGCTCCTCCTGGTTCGCTTTTTTAATGGCATCAACAAGATCGTCGGTTGACAACCCCAGCCCCGCCATGCGCTGCTGGTCAGGTAGAACCTGTATTTCACGCACCAGGCCACCGCCGACCTCGGCTGACGCAATTCCCGGCAGGTTGATAAACCATTTTGCAAACACATCATCGACCCAGTCGCGTAGTTTTATAGAGTCGCGGCTACGGGAGCTGATCACATATTCAATAACCGGCCGTTGTGCCGGGTCGCGTTTATAGATGATCGGGGCATCGATATCGGTTGGCAGAAAACGCTTGGCCCGATCCAGTCTTGTGCTGGCGTCACGCAATGCAATGTCGATATCCTTGCCATACTGGAATGTCATATTGACACGGCTTCTGCCCTCCGAGCTGCTCGACTCGATACTGATGACATCTTCAGTGATCGCGAGCTGTTCTTCCAGTTGGCGGGTAATCTTGTCTTCCATGATTTTTGCAGGAACGCCCGGACTGTTGACCCGCACCCTGACTTCCGGATAGATAATGTTTGGCAACAGGTCAACTGACAAGCGGCCCAGTGAAAACAGGCCAAGGATGACCACGGCCAGGGTAAGCATGATTACGCCGATGGGGTGTCGGATTGACCAGGCGGCAACACCGCCGGCACTCGCTACGATTTTGTCCTGTGTGCTACTGTTCGCCATTTATCCGGCAGCCTGGCCAAGCCGCCGCTGGGCGGCTTTTTTTCCATCCCGCTCTGTTTTATTATTTTGAGTGCTAACCTTTTTACCATCCCGTAGTCCGAGGAAGCCTTTGGTAATAATGGGAATATTCGGTTTGATGCCATCTGTTATTGTAATCAGATTGCCGTGCCGAATCCCGGTGCGCACGTATATTTTTTTTGCATTGCTCTCTTTGGTAATTGTGAATATGAATTCACCCTTCCCGTCCCGGCGCAGACCGGTAAATGGAATAACAAGGTATGGTTTTTTCGGAGGTATCAGAGTGACTCTGCACAGCGAGCCGGCACGGACATGTTTGGGTATCTTCTCAAAAGAAACCTCGATTGTACCCAGGCGTGTACTGGCGTTAACCGTCGGGTATATGCGACTGATGACGCCCTTAAATTGCTTGTCTCCAAGAGAATCGATAGAGATGTCGGCCGGGTCACCTTTTTTAAGTAGTGGCAGTAATAGTTCGGAGACATTGACACGTGCCACCAGTGACTGTCTGTCAATGATGGTCATCAGCTGTTTATATTTCGGGGCAATGTCACCTGGCTCGATCAATCGTTCGCTGACGGTCCCGGAGAAAGGTGCCAGGATACGGGTGTATTCCATCCGGGTTCGTAGTAATTCCTCTTCAGCCATGGCCACCCTGAGGGCAGTTTCACTGCGCGCACGCACATCCTCTGCCGCGAGATGTTTGTTAACCATGCTGGTTGTACGCTTAAGGTCCTGCTTCGCCTGGTTACGCGTTGCAATGGCCTTGTCGAGTTGCGCCTTCAGCAGGCCGTTATCCATTTGTACCAGCATATCACCTTTGTTGAAGGTGTCTCCCGGATAATAGGGTAGCCGCGTGATTTTTCCTTCTTCCTGACTGTAGATTTTTACCCGCCTGAGAACATCAATGGTGCCGGTACGCGTCGTGGCTGTACTCAATGTCCTGATCTGGCTTTGGATTGTTGCAACCAGATGGGAAACTTGTATGCGTTTTTTCTTTCCGTCATCTTTATCGGTGCAGGCAGTCAAAACCAGTGCCGTGACCACAGGGATCAAAAACAGGAATGGGTTAATACGTGAAAAAGAACAGGTACTGTCATTGTAGTTTGCAGGCATAAAATATGTCTTATATATTTGTTATATAAAGAAAAATACAACAGCATTCCGTTTAAGTATATATCATGTTGGCGACGGAATGTAACAATAAAAAAAGGTGTTATGACTGTTTATGACAGGGAAACGTAGTAATAGTTTGGCTGCATGGGCCATGGGCCGGAAAATGTGCAAAACCATGTTCCAGTAACGTGGAGATTTTATTCCTGAACGGGGGCCGGGTTAACCTACGAGTCTTGAATCCCGGAATTATTTTTCAATTTGATATTTTTCAGTTTTGGCATATTGAGTTTTTTAACCGAGACAATTTTTTTATCGCGCAGATATGTTGACACCTCTTTCCAGATGGGGCTTCCCTTGACATTGGGGTCAATACTGGCCCAACCAGCCACAACGTATTTTTTATTGGCAGAGATGAGTTTTCCATCAAGCCGCATGTCCTGAATACGTTTGCCCATTGTACCGGTTGGTTCAATGCTGTATTCAAGGCCACCAACACGAACCATGTCCCCACCCTGCTGGCTGTACGGGTCATTATTAAAGCGGTTGTCTGCAAGGTCTTCAAGAATTTCCTTAATCCTGGCGCCCGTCAGATTATTTCGGGTTACAGTCGGGTATGTTATGGCGGTTTGTGCCATGACATCTTCATACGTGATCGTCTGTCCAGGTAAAACAGACATGCCCCATCTGAATCCAGGTGAAAATGCAATTTCAGCATCCTGTGTTTCCATCAAGGCATCACAAATCAGTTGATCAAATGTGCCGTTAAATGTGCCGCGTCTGAACAGGAGGTCATTACTGATGGCCAGTTTTTCGTTCAGTTTCTTTTTATAGGGTGCACGTACCTTGCTGATGTGATCAAGCATGGCCTTGTCAGGATCGATGAAATTTGAAAAAACCGGTATGAGTCTGTATTTAAAATCCCGTACCTTTCCCTTTTTAACATCAAAATCAAGCAAGGATATAAATTTGCCGGCAGAGCCTGAGTTGATGACCAGTGTCGTACCGCTGGAATTTTTTGCTTTATAGGCAATGGGGACAGCATCATGGGTGTGTCCGCCCAGTATTGCATCCAGCCCGGTAACGCGGGTTGCCAGTTTTATATCGAGGTCCATGCCGTTATGTGAAAGCAGTACGACGGCCTGTGCCCCCTTGGCACGGACCTCATCGATGGCTTCCTGTAAAATTGTTTCCTGAATCCCGAATTGCCATTTATTTACCAGGTAGCGCGGGTTGGCAATGGGTGTATAGGGGAATGCCTGTCCGATCACGGCCACAGGTATGCCATTCATCTCCTTTATTGTGTATGGCGGGAAAACGCGATCTTCCAGTTCATAATCGACAATATTCTGCGCAACGAAGTCAATTTTATCCTTGAAATCATTTTCGATTACATGTTTGACCCGGTCCATTCCATATGTAAATTCCCAGTGTCCGGTCATAATATCTACACCCATTAACAGGCATGCATCGATCATATCCTGACCCTTGGTCCACAGAGAAGTTGCAGACCCTTGCCAGGTATCGCCGCCATCCAGCAGAAGCGAGCCCGGACGGCTTGCGCGCAAGGTTTTTATCAGCGTGTGCATATGTGCAAAACCACCCATGCGCCCGTATTTATGTGCCAGTTCCGGAAAATCAAGGCTGGACAGGGCATAGGCATCCGCCGATTTAGCCGGAATATTAAATCTGTCCAGAAGATACTTGCCAACGAGATGAGGGACTTCATCGTACATACTGCCGGTACCAAGATGCATATCCGGTTCCCGGTAATATCCCGGGGACAGTTGGGCATGGCAGTCAGTGAAATGTATAAAGGATACGTTTCCAAAGGGCGGGATATCATAATAATTATCCGGCAAGCCAACTTTCTTTTTTACGCCCGCCGATAAAAAACCCGGGTAGCCCATGCCGGTAACCATTGCAGCGCTCAGTGCAGTCAGAAATTCTCGTCGTGTAAGTTTCATCCCGTATCCCGGTGTTTACTGTTTAACCATATAAATTATCGGCATATTATTAAGTTTCTTGAGTAGTATTCTAAAGAAATTCAGTGATTTATGGGCTGGTGATATCTTTTATTATATAGTTGAATGTGGAAAAACATCAAATAAATTATGGTTTTTAGCTTATCTGGGCACCTTTTGTTCGTTGTTTTGAGTGACTGGATAAATCAGGTTCTGGCAGGATGTTTGACATCGTTCCTGCATGGAATAAAATTACTATGTTCTTTCCCGTAATATTCGAACTGGAAAATATAAAAATATTCGAATAAAAGATAATTCATATACAGGTGGTTCTCCTGCCTGTAAGTGAATAAATCTGATTGCCCGTCGTGTGTTTTGGTGGTTTAATCAAATCATATTAATAATAAAGTTTTACATAACACATCTATCAATAAGGGGGACATCATGAGTATTCGATATCTACTATCTACTGTTGCCGTGTTGTTGTTGCTACCGCAAAACGCCTTTGCGGATGGCAGTGATGGTAATCGCTACAGTAATTTTCTGACACGTGCATACCACTCGGAAATCAGTGCGGCCAGCGCTTACCTCAACACCACAGAATCAAAAAAAGAAAAACGCCATCGCCGTCGTCACCATGATGACGATGATGAGCAACAGGCACTTATCATCGACGTTCGTACCGTTGAGGAATATGTAGGGGGCCATCCATCCCGTGCGTACAGTATTCCTTTTCCACACATTTACAATCGTCAACGCAACCCAGCCAAGGGTGATTACATCCCTCAGGATCCAGCCGACTTTGTGGCTGCCGTGAACGATCTGGATCTGCCCAAAGATACCCTGATTATTACCATGTGTCGTACAGGTTATCGCAGTGTACTGGCCGGCAACCTGCTTGCGGCTGAAGGTTATACCAATGTGCGTAACATGTGGCAGGGATTTGTTGGACGACTAAAGCAGAATATCGCTGGTGATAATCTGGATCTCAATGGTGATGGTGCGGTTGACAGCGGTCCCTACAGTGGTGATCTTGATGGCTGGGCCAATTATCAGGAGTTACCGATATCAATGAAACTGAAATACCGCCGATTGTATGAACCATACATCAGTTTGTATTTCAGTGTGACCGGCGAACGCTAGAGCCAACACAGGTACTACCAGGCACTAAACCGGGAGGAAGAAACTCCTCCCGGTTTTTTCTGCTGGCAATGAATAATTAACAGGGATCAGAGCACGACATTCTCTAAAACCGGAAGTGGCGGGATCTGGCATCATTTTTTTGTTTTTCAGGAAATTTTGATGCGTACAATGTTCATTACTTCGATTTCAATACCGGCAACTGTTTCGCAAGCAGGATAGTATGTAAGATTAACGCGTGCGCCTTTCAGGTTTTTATATTTTTTCTTTCTTTTGTACTTGAACGGTACATCGCATCCTTCAATCATAATTGTATTGATGTTCCAGTCGTCAATTTCTCTTTGTACATGTGAGGTTACTTTCATCATCTCGGAGTGAACGAGTTCTGCATGTTTCTTCAGTAATTTACTTGTTACTTTATTCATTTATTGAATCGCAGTTGGAAGACCGATTTGAAATAAAATCGGCATAGGTGATTATATAAGTGTGCATGTAACCATAATTTGGCCAAAGTATAAGGTTTTGATTTACTTAAATTTATAAGTCAGATCAGATCACGCCATGTATCTGAATCCAGGTGTGTAATCACCGATTCGTTCGGAGGATCACCTGCAATATGAATAGATGTATCGGAATTCTTCAGGTTCTCTGGAAATATCGCGATATATTTATCAGTGCCTTGGGTTGAATGATAGATGACGCCATCATACTCCGTTCTTAACAATAATTCGCCAAAGACTTGCGAGTTATAAGGTACATCATATTGCATTGGCCAGCGTCGCCAGTTACTCGTCATGAGATGCGCTTTCAATTCTTTCGCACTACTAATCATGTGCGGAGAATCGATAGTCAGGTCAATAGCCATTTGCTTTAATTCAGGAGATATTCCAAACCCGTTAGTCACCTTGATAAATGGTCTTAGGTTGTCCGCACTGGTAAGATCAAACAGGTTAAAAACACGGCCTTCTAATAAAAAGGTGGAAAATGATGCTTCTTTTTGTAGAGCTAAATCAAATCGATCTAGCTTTCCTGTACTCTTAATACCAACACGCTCGTTATAGGCCGTTTCCTTATCGCTGGCAAGATACAGGGCATTAAAATGCATCAAGCTGGCACAAACGAGGTCTCGTCCGAAATTAAAACGACCACCATATAGATTCAGGCTGCCCCTGGATGAGAGCGGGTTTAATGAATATTTATAAGAAACTAAACGAACCCACTGACTTATATCCTGTTCAACGGAAGTAACATTTTGTAATGCCTCAAGAATTTCCTGCCGTCTGGTCGCCCGTCGGGCTTCTAAATGATAAAAAAATCGAATTTGGTATTCAGTAAGGCTAGCGTCGGTTTTCTTCCAGGTGCGTAGATCGACATCCGTGAATGGGTCAAGAACGTATTTAATTTCGGGTGGCTTTTTTGCCGAGGATCTTCTGCCTTGAATCCGCCTCGAAGGAATTGTCGGATTATGCCGATGTTTCTTTCCCACTACCGGCTTCCTCACGGGCGTTAACGATAAACTTCAACAGCTTTTTATAGCGCCCAAAGCGAAGCATGTCGCGGGGAGATAGGTCACCTAGCACGGGGTTGGGGGTGCTAAACCACAAAGATGTTTTCTCAGGATCACCATCAAAAAATTCTGCAACTAATTGACAGATATTGGATATCTGGTTCAGGTGCTCTCTGACTTCTCTCGGGATCTTGTGGTCATAACGTACCGATTTTTTACTGACACCGGCAATTTTTGAAACAGCGTTTTTATCCAGGTCGAGAAAGTTCACTATCTCACGATAGTTAAGCTCGCCTTTGCTATTTCGAAACGGCAAGTATTCACTTTGACTGATATTGCTTGTAATGGCCAGGTTATGCATATTGATCATGGCTCCGAATACTAGTATAGCGGTTTATAATTATATCGACCAGCCTTTTACCATCTTTAAACCACATTATGACCGCATATATTATCTAAATTATACTATAAGTAACAGCAGGTTACATAATTTTATGCAAGATGTATTATGAATATTTTTTAAAAATCACGTATAGATTGGCCATGAATACCACGCCAGCTAGTGAACGTAAGCTCTTAGTTATGTAGACACCTACCGACACCGTTGGAAAACTTTAATATTGATTGGCACTAAAATGGGGAGGATACGATTGATGAAAGCGCTGCTATTGTATATAAAACGATTTGCAGCTAGCGACCAAGCTCAGAGGAAGCAGCACTGCATTTAGTCAAAAAAAGAGTCTCAATGCCTGATGCTGTTACATTGTACGGTGTCAGCCAGCAACTTATTCAAATGCGAATTAATGTTACGGGTGCAAAAAAACGAGTATCCCGACAAATGAAAATAAACTAAAGAGTTCAGAAATTAATGGAGCACCAAAGGATTGGAGCAGAGGGATATTACGTTAAAACATTGACTGAAATTCTGATATTATGCATAAAGATAAAAAATTATTGTATATTGTTAATTAATTTCAATAGCTTAGTTTGTCGGCCATCTTATGGTTACAAAAGTGGCCAAACGATGCTTTCATGCACATGTGAGACGGACCATAAAATGGCAGTAAAGTGGAAGCATAAAGTGGCAGTAACTAGCTAGATTAGCCATATATTTTTGAAAATGTTTCTAAGGATGGATGCATAAAATGGCAGAGACTATAAAACTGGAAGCATAAGTTGGCAGTAATATTAAGATGAATTCATTTTTATTATAAAATATTTTTATAGCATCTTAGTGAACTGATATTTAGGTAAATCAATCTCTATAGTATACAACTATAGGCATAAGTGGGCTTTCAACTTAAATTAATTGTGTCTAATTCCTTTAGTTTTAACCTATAATTTCTAAGGTAATTTATTTCTAATACTCGAATTTATAGTACAAAATGCTATAATTGTTTTGCAATTCTGATTGAGCATTTTTTTAAAATTAGAGCTACTATAAATAGAACATAATGACTCGATTAAATGACAAAGACATTCGACCTTCTCTTATACAGAAGCTAAAAAACCAGTCTATTAAACCTAGAGCAGTATTAGAAGAACTCCATGTTCATAATGGTAATGCTATTGCTGATGTAGTAGCACTATATAATGATGCGCATTGTTTTGAGATAAAAGGTGATGGTGATAAAATTGAAAGAATTATTGATCAAGGGTATTTTTACAACCTATCTTTCAGAAAAATAACTCTTGTAACCACAAGGAAGCATCTAGAGAAGGCTCTATCAATAGCACCATATTACTGGGGAATTATGGTTGCAGAAGAATCAAATAATAATATTTGTATCAATTACGCTAGGGCGGCTCAATACAACCCTAATTTTCATAAGAGCATAGCGTTGTTAACCTTGTGGAAAAATGAAATGCTAAATCTATTAGATAAAAAAAATAGACATAAAACAAAAAATAGAGCTTTTTTAGCTAAATTAATATCACAAAGCCAACGTAAAGATGAATTGAGTAAAAATATATGCTCTAGTCTTCTCAGTCGCTATGAAGATGTTTTAGCATGATCAAAGTCCTTGCACATGTAAGTTATATGTGAATTTACTAGCGGTTTTACCATCGTAGAAGGAGTTGCATTATTACCTTCACCACGGCTCTTCTCATCCAAATACCTATCACCAAATGAGTAATCTTCTCCCCTGTAATAACTCTTTGACAAGACAGTTGAGCACATGCCTTCATATTGCCGTTCTGCCAATGGATGTGTATGAAGGGCTCCGCCACGAATAATGTAGTGGTGATTATCGTATGAATAGATAATTTTAGGTGCTGTAACCCTTCTCATTGAAGTTGCAGGAATGTCTATATCTGAGTAGTTTGGGCTAACAGTGCCATAATCACCAAATGTTAATGAGAACTCCTTGCCAATTTCCGAGATAACACGTTGAAAAATTTCTACTTCAACACGTATTATTTCAGTATCACTTTCTACACCTATAATCCCACTTATAGATGCAGGTATAGTAGAACCTGTAATTATAATTTTACGAACATTATAGTCATGAATAAATTTTTGAATGAAGGAGCATATTTTACCGGACATATCATCTACGTTATGAGTTAGGCAAACTCTAGAGTCAAGCACCAAATCGATATTTGAGAAAAGATTAAATACACCGTCTAATTCATCCACTATATCTTCAGAAATAAGATCATATTCTTGAAAGTCTTCTGGCGTGACTCTAAAGGCAACAACATCAGTACTAATTATCCCTGACTCTTTAGCTTCATAAACCGCCATTATATGTTGTTCACTCCTATCAATAGAAACAACTGGTATAACTGGCAAACCTACAAATAGGGAAAGAAGATAAGCGTAATTGCAACTACCAAGAACTTCAAAATCTGAATCAATATCATAATTATCTAAATAAAATGCTCCTAAATTACCAGCATTTTTCTTAAGACTA
>ENA-ORDP01000349-ORDP01000349.1-marine-sediment-metagenome-genome-assembly--contig:-NODE-349-length-31281-cov-4.253026_pt1 | contig 31281 bp, 26 predicted proteins | sample MGYA00248627_ERZ508539 | MGnify/ENA primary metagenome ERZ508539 (study PRJEB26208, sample SAMN05571518) | marine sediment metagenome | biome: deep sea; feature: Hydrothermal vent; material... | reverse complement strand
TCTTACCGGCAAAAGCCGCTACCGGATACCGCATAGACCTCTCCCGATAAGGTTACACATACCGTTTGTGGATCAGATCCTCTCGTTTCCGATACAAGTACCCGACCCGTTGATAGTGGAAATCCAAAACCATTGAAACCGGTAAATTTACCGTTCATCTGCAGGTATACCTGGACACCGGTCACAGGAGGGTGGGATCGAATAGTCCGAAAACTCGCGCCACTTAACGTAAAATCGCCATATTCCGTCGTGTCAAGTGCCGCAATCCATCCGTTGTTCCAATCATTCGTCCATTTACAGGTCGTCCCATCCGCCGAAGCACACACCACAATAGGGTGGTGTTTTTTGAGTGCATCCACGCGCGCGAGTGCAAGCGTCGAGACCAAATCGTTTACTGTGGCAGCTACACGATTTCTGGCAACGCGCCGGTCCCAACCGTCAGCAAGATCGTCCCAACGACAATGGCCACCATCAGCTCGATCAACGTGAATCCTCGGGACATCCATCGCGCCTATAGTTTGGCTAAATAACTATTTTACCATACCATCCGGTGCCCGACGTTCCCACTTGGATTCCGAGGTATTTCGTCCAAAAACACAAGAGGAGGCCGGTTGGCTCTGGGGCGCCACATCGATGCCCGGTTCGCCTGTTCGGTGCCGCAGGGCACCAAGTCCCAAACACGGGGACCAAAGGCTATTAGAGTCTATTGGCAGGATCTACCCCGGCTCGTATGATGCCGGGAATCCCGTCCTTTAAGCCGGGGAGGATGTCAAACCCCCCAGTAGCCCATTAATGGGGCTCTTGATAGACACCGGGACCGCTGGAGTTTTCACCGAAAGTGCACCCGGAACCGGACGCACCCAACACAGGGTGCACCCGTGGATCCACGCAATCCTCGACTCGAATCTGAAGCGAGTCGCGCCCTCGAAACCGGTTGACATCTAGGTGATAAACTAAGCGCCGGACGCCAAGCCCCGGCAAAAAACTCATCGAACCGACATCGAAGGCCACCGCCTCGATGCGGGTGTCCGTACCCTGAACGCAGCCGCGCAACCGAAAGTGGCGCCCATCGCCCATCGGACGCACCTCGAAGAACTCGAACAGGCCATCGAAGACCGGCTCGGGGAACCCCGGCCCCCAGGGGCCTGCATAGCGAATGAGGCGCGCGTTATCGAGGGTGATCTCCTCCGGCGCCAGTTCCCCATCGGTCATCAACGTCTGTGTGAAAGCGCCCGGGGCGGCCAGTTCGACCGCCGCCTGGGCAAACACCTCGCCAAACTCATCAACCCGGTCACCCGAAAGACTCAGCCCAGCAGCCATTGCATGGCCGCCGAAGGTGCCAATCATCCCGGGATGACGCGCATCAACCAGCGCCAGTACATCGCGAATGTGGATTCCGGGAACCGAACGCACGGACCCCTTAACCAGGCCGTTCACCCCCATCGCGAAGGCCGCCACAGGGCGGTGGATCCGATCCTTGATGCGGGAGGCGATCAGTCCAACGATCCCCTCGTGCCAGTCCTCGGCGTACAAGCAGAGCGCGCCGACGGAACCTGTGCCACCGGCAGTCATATCAATGCGCGTGATCATCTCCTCGGCCTCCGCCCGCATGGAGGCTTGCCGATCTTTTCGCGCCTGATTGATTTCGTTAAGTTGCCGCGCAGCCTTTTCGGCGGCCTCTGGTGTCTCCGATAACAGGCACTCAATGCCGATCCCCATATTCTCCATTCGCCCCGCGGCATTAAGTCGGGGGGCGAGCCCGAATCCGAAGTCCGAGGCGACTAGGGTATCCAAATCACGATCTGCCACCTTCGCGAGCGCGGAAACGCCGGCACTCGCCCGGCCAGCCCGCAAACGCCGCAACCCCTGCTCGACCAACGTTCGGTTGAGGTGGTCCAGGGGGACCACGTCAGCCACCGTGCCCAAAGCAACCAGCTCCAGCAAGTCCGTCAAAGCGGGTTCAGGCCGAGAGCGAAAATGTCCGCGCCCGCGCAAAACGGACCGGGTCGCCAACATCAAGAAAAAGGCCACGCCCACGCCGGCCAACGCCCGGTAGGAGGAGTTCTGCTCCAAGTTGGGATTAACCAGAGTTCCCCAATCCGGCAGTTGCGCGCCCGGCAGGTGATGATCGGTTACGATTAGATCCACCCCCGCCTCTTTGGCGCACGTTGTGCCGGCCAGACTAGAGATTCCGTTATCCACCGTCACGATCAAGTCCGGCTTGCCACGGGCACATAGCGTGGCAAAAGACTTCGGGGTCAACCCATAACCCATCGTGGCCCGGTCTGGCACGAAGTATTCCGCCTTCAGGCCAAAGGCGCGCAATGCACGAACGCACAACGCACTGGCAGTCGCGCCGTCTGCATCGTAGTCCCCGGAAATGCACACCCGCTCTCCATGGAGTACGGCACGCGCAAGCCGTTCGGCGCCTTCCGCCATTCCCGGGATGCCCTTTGGTGACGGCAGGGCACCGAAGAAATGGTAGTCAAGCGATTCCGGTCGCGTCACGCGGGCCGCGTACAGTCTGGAGAGCAGCGCGTTATCGGAGAACGCCGCACGGGGGGCGGCCAGAAGATCGCGGCGTTGAATTTTCTGTTCGGTATGTTTCACGTGAAACCATACAGATCGGCAAGAGGTTTAGTATACCGCACGAAACCAGTGAGAGTAAATTCACGATTTACGCTACACTTATGGAGTCATCCCCGGCATCCCTGACTCAGAGCCAATTCGATCGCTATCGTCCAGGTTGACCGCGTAGGCATTGATCGACGTAGCCCCCGTGGAATCCAGGAACCGCACGTGAAACGCCCCGCGGTGCACGTCCTTGTCGCATGCGCCTGCACCCCTCCACTTGAAACTGAACACCAAGACCCAATCCATCGGGTCCATCATGCACCATCCGCGCTCGCTGACAATCCGGATCGTTTTCCGCCAATCCCGATCCTCAAATTGAGAATTCGCGGTCTTAAACCGTAGGTCATGGAGAGTCACGATGTGCTCCTGTTCCGCGTGGTGGGCCTGCCAGGACTCGAACCTGGGACCAATGGATTATGAGTCCACGGCTCTAACCAACTGAGCTACAGGCCCGTTTAGATCAGTTTTCCAGAAAGCTGCGCAAGTGTTCGCTCCGGGTTGGGTGTCGTAACTTGCGTAATGCCTTGGCCTCGATCTGTCGGATACGTTCACGGGTAACATCGAATTGTTTGCCCACTTCCTCCAATGTGTGATCGGTATTCATGCCGATCCCAAAACGCATACGCAGGACTTTCGCCTCTCTGGTAGTTAGTGAGCTGAGAATGGTTTCAGTCGCTTTTTGCAGGCCACTGGTGGTGGTGTGTTCAAGTGGAGCCCGGGCATTTTTATCTTCGATAAAATCCCCGAGATGGGAGTCGTCATCGTCACCGATGGGGGTTTCCATGGAGATCGGCTGTTTGGCTATTTTCAGGACCTTGCGAATTTTCTCTTCCGGCATTTCCATGTGTTCTGCCAGCTCTTCCGGGGTAGCTTCACGCCCTTCTTCTTGCAGAATAACACGGGAGATCCGGTTGAGTTTATTAATAGTTTCAATCATATGGACGGGAATGCGGATCGTGCGGGCCTGATCGGCAATTGAGCGAGTGATCGCCTGGCGAATCCACCAGGTGGCATAGGTAGAGAATTTATAACCACGTCGATACTCGAATTTGTCCACTGCCTTCATAAGGCCGATATTGCCTTCTTGGATAAGGTCAAGAAATTGTAGGCCACGGTTGGTGTATTTTTTCGCAATTGAAATCACCAGTCGTAAATTCGCTTCAACCATTTCCTTCTTGGCACGCCTGGCCTTGGCCTCACCAGTAGACATTTTACGATTGACTTCGCGCAGCTCGACCACTGGAAGAAGGGTTTTTTCCTGTATTTTTATGATCTGATTTTGTGCATCCGTGATTTCCTGGGTTGCCGCTTTCAATACGGCTTTATCCACTGTATTGGAATCCATGAGTAGCTGTAATAGATCGGGATTGATCTCGTTGTTGTGGAAAACTCTCATAAACTCACGCCGTGGCATCCTTGCCTTGTTGACACAAATTGACATAATTTTGCGTTCAGCAATACGAATACCCGCACTTTTTACCCGCAAGAAATCAATCAAATAGTCTACTCGCTTGGGTACAAACTTTAAGCAGGCTAACTCGTTGACGATAAATTCGTAGCGCTGTTGATCCTGTTTGGCGCCGATGCCGTGTTGCTCAATTTGTTGTAACCGCTGCAAGTGATGCTCACGGATAATGGCAAACTTTTCTTTCAATACCTCTGGATCAGGTCCGGTATTCTGCTTGGCCTCATCTTCGTCACTATCTTCATCTTTGTCGCTTTGATCTTCACCATCTTCAGCATCACTTTCGGTATCGGTATTGCTTTCTGCCGCAGTATTATCCTCAGGTAGATCTTCTTCTTTGGCTTTTGGCTTGCCGGCCGGAGGTGGAATTTCGGTATCATTGGGGTCGATAATCGTCGCAATCAGGTCATTGATTCGCATCTCTGTAGCATCAATTTTATCGAACATGTTCACCAGACGTTCCAGGGCAGCCGGGCAGGTTGCCATCGCGGAAATACTTTGTCGAACACCGTCTTCGATACGTTTTGCAAGCCGGATTTCATCCTCACGAGTCAATAGTCCGACAATACCCATCTCCCGCATGTACATTCTGACAGGATCGGTGGTGCGACCAAACTCACTTTCTACAACCGTAGTCATTACTGCAGCAGCATCTTCTGCAGCATCATCAATGCCAGCCTGATCTTTGAGCAAGATTGCATCCGGGTCTGGAGCCGAGTCGAGCACATCGATACCAAGGTCGTTGATGGTATTGATCAAACTCTCGATCTGATCAGCATCATGCATGTCATCGGGAAGATGATCATTGATCTCAAGGTAGGTTAAAAAGCCTTGCTCACGACCCTTAAGGATGAGTCGCTGCAGTTCAGTCTGATTGTTTTGGTTTTGTGAGTCCATTTTTCGGTCTCGGTATGCTCGTTTTATTCAATCATTTGACGATCAATTATAGTCATATTTATGGTATTGACCAAGAAATCGCCTAAAAAACCGGATTCAGGCAACAACGGGTTGTTGACAGGATATTTTGGCAGAACATTGACAGGGGATGGGATTCAGGTTCTCTATTCTCGGACAGCCTCCTAGTAATAGCGTTTATAAACGTCTTTTTCAAGGCTACACAGACATTGAATGAGTGCGGTTTCCCCAAGTCCTTGCATTGCTACAAAAAAATCGCGCTATTACCATAATAGTTTGCAGGTAAAAATATCGCACAGCCAAAGGTTGTCAAACCTGTTGTTGTAGCTGATTCAGACGTTTTTTAACCAAGGCACTGACCTTTGCCATGTCTGCCTTACCGGAGACCTTTATTTTCAGTTGCATCATGACTTTGCCCATATCCCGCAAAGAAGCGGCACCAGTGTCTTCTACAATGTCAGCAATTACAGTCTGTAATTCCAGGTCATCCATCTGTGCCGGCAGATACTGCTGTAACTGGGTTACCATAAGCCGTTCCTTGTGTTCCAGATCAGGGCGTCCACCCGCTGCGAATTGTTCGGCAGCATCATTGCCCTGCTTGATCATTTTCTCGATGACCTGTATCACGCCATCGTTATCCAGCGATTGACGGCTATCCAGTTCCCGACGTTGGATGGCTGCCCTGAGCATACGGATGCTACCCAGTGAAACTTGATCCCTGTCGCGCATCGCGGTCTTCATATCATCAATGATGCGTTGTTTCATGGTAACAGTCATGGCAGTGGTCAAGAGCAGTGGCAATGAGTATTTGTTGTGAATATTTGGGCTGACAGGAGCTTGAGCTAGCGGACACCTTTACTGAACTACTTAGTTCAGTAAAGGGGAGTTCAGTAGAGGGGAGCTCAGCAAAGGAGTTCAGTAAAGGCGAGTACGACGAACGTTCTGTCGGGAGGCCCTTTTAGCTTCGCGCTTTACTGCCGCAGCAAGCTGGCGTTTACGCTGGGTTGTCGGTTTCTCATAAAATTCCCGGCGTCGGACTTCGGTGAAGATGCCGGCTTTTTCGCAAGATCTGCGAAACCGCCGCAAGATGATGTCAAAGGGTTCGTCCTGTTTGATTCGTACTGATGGCATACGCTCGCTCAAATAAAAAAAGGTTACGGTAATCTCCCCACAAACCACTCACGTCGAGGAGGCGAAAAGGCGAGCTATACTAACGGCTAAATAGTACTTTGTCCATGGTCCGACAAGTGATTCTTGCTGAAAATCTCTAAGAGGCTGTAATCATTTTGCGGCAATTTTTGCCAGGAGGCTGTCTACAGGTCGATTTGTAGCCAAACCGGCTGGTGATCCGAGCCATGGGCTTCACTGTCAATCCAACAATCGGTGATAGCGGCTCGTAGTGGGCAGCTAACGAAAAAATAATCCAGGCGAACCGGTCGGGCCTGAATATCTGATGTGACACCGCTGGATTCTTCATGATTCGAGGCTACCCAGGCGTCAACAAAGCGACAGGGGTTGTCGATTCGTCCACCATAATCGCCAACCGGGCCGACCAGTAAGTCGTATTCCGGGCTGTTATATTCGAGGTTAAAATCACCCATTAACAGGGCGTTGGATGGCACCTGCAGCGGGAGATCGATCGGCCAGTCTGGATGTATCGTGTTGCCGGAAATTACTGGCCCGGTTATGGCGGCGTGGTCGTGTAGTTCGAGCAAATGCCGTAGCTGACGGTTCCGGGTCTCGGCAGACAAATGGGTGAGGTGCAGGTTGTAGAGGCGTAGTTGTGCTGAGCGGGTTTCGATCAAGACTTCCAGTGCTGAACGTTGAATACTCAAAGCGTGCAGACCGGTGTATTGGGGTAATAAATGATTTCTGACCGATCGTAGAGGATAACGGGATAGCAGCAGGTTGCCGAACTGACGCCGTTGTCCCTGCGGGTGCTGGCCAACAGAAGCGGATGGATCAAATACATCCAGGCCAGCACCATAGGCCCAGTAATAATCCGGCAACAGAGTGGAGAGTGCTGCAATCTGATCGGTATTGCCACTGCGGGGCCAGTAGCGATCCACTTCCTGTAGCACAATAATATCTGCGCCGCGAACGGCTTCGGTGATGCGCTCAAGATCAACCCTGTGATCACGCCCACGTCCAAACTGGATATTGTAGGTTACGATCTTCATCGTTGATTGATAGGGTCAGAATATTGGATCATCCAGGCCTCCCGCTTACTGTTTTCAAGGTGATTCTTGGTCTGAAGGAGATCGAAACGAGAAAATGGTCACCCAATCGCAACCATTCAGCGTGTTTAGATTTTGGTTCAGTACAAGGCATTCTATACTCATAGTGCTGAAGAATACCTCGGTAATGAATTAAAAACCCACTTATATTCAGTAGGTTGTAAAATCAAAAAGTGCATTTTTCAGCATAGAGAGTATAGTACGAAAATAACGCCGTAATGGGACAAAAGGATGAATGCGCTGAATAGTTACACCCAATCTACAATTAGTGAGAGCTGCTGCTGGGTCATCAGCTTGATTTACGACTACGGGTTGGAATTCCCAGGGTTTTTAGTTTTCTGTACAGATGGGTGCGCTCGACACCGGAACGGTTCGCCAACTCACTGATATTGCCATTAACCAGGGCCAGATGTTGGGTCAGATATTCCCGCTCAAAGGCATCCCGGGCTTCACGTAGCGGCAAATCGAAATAGTGATCTCCTGTGGGCGATGTTGCAGCGGCCGTACTGCCCAATACCGATTCAATTTCCTGGCGGCTGACATCATTTTCTTTATCGCCTAGTATTAATAGTCGTTGCACCACGTTCATCAATTCACGAACATTACCAGGCCATTGGTATTGACGTAGTAGATTGAGTGCTGCGATCGAAAAATGACGGTATTTGAGCTGTTCGTTGGTGACGAATCGATCAACGTAGTAATTCACCAATTCCGGGATGTCTTCGGTATGTTTGCACAAGGGCGGAATAGGTATCGGAACGACGTGCAGTCGGTCGTAGAGGTCTTGACGGAACCTTCCCTGGTGTACTGCCAGCTGCAGATCCTGGTTGGTGGTAGCAATGATGCGGACATCAAAATTGATGTATCGGTTACCGCCCAGGTGCATGAACTGGCCCTCTTCCAGGACATTGAGTAGCTGTGCTTGCAATGTCAGGTCGATATCGGCAATTTCATTCAGTAACAAAGTACCGCCATCGGCTTTTTCGAAGCAACTGTATTCTATGCTATCGCTCTGTTCGCTGCCGAACAGTTGTACTGCATTTCTGGTATGGGCTACCGCGAGGCTGAGATCGACAAAAGGTTGTTCCCGGCGATGGCTTAGCGCGTGGACATGACGTGCGGCGACATCTTTACCACTTCCTGGCGCCCCACTGAGCAATAACCTGCTGTCAGTATCTGCAACTTGTTGCAGAGTATGGCGCAACCCAGCCATGAGCGCACTACTGCCTAGAAGCTCAGACTGCGGTTTGAGGCGTTTCTTTAATTGTTGATTTTCCGCACGTAAAGTTCGAGTTTGTAACGCACGTTCTATGGTAACCAGTAATTTAGCAGTAGACAACGGTTTTTCCAGAAAATCATACGCACCCAGGCGTACCGACTCAACCGCAGTTTCAACATTTCCGTGACCGGAAATCATGATTACCGGGATATTCCATTCTGGATGAGAAGACCATTCCTGGAGTAAAGTGACGCCATCCACATCCGGCATCCAGATATCGAGCAAAATGAGATCAATGGACTGTTCGCGGGCAGTGCTGCGGGCAACCTCGCCATTTTCCGCAGTCAGGACGCGATAACCTTCATCGGTCAGAATATCCTTTACAATTTCCCGAATATCCGGCTCATCATCAACGATAAGTATGCTGTAGCTCATGAGACAGTTTGACCCTTGTGAGATAGAATAGATTCAACATGAATTTTTGCTTTGTTGCCGCTGACCGGTAGTAGCACGGTAACAGTGACACCGTGGGGCTGAGTGGTCGAGGCCCAGATTTTTCCACCATGCTCTTCGATAATGCGTTTGACAATGGCCAGTCCGAGACCGGTGCCTTTTGTTTTTGTCGTGACATAAGGCTCAAAGATATCACTTCGAAGCTTGCTGGAAAAGCCCGGGCCGTTGTCTGCTACGGTCAGTTCAACATAGTGTTGACCATGATCCTCTTGTGGATGAGTACTGATTTCTATACTTGGGGTGGCCGCATCGGGCTGTTTCGGCAATTGCAGGGCATCACAGGCGTTAATGATCAGATTATTCAATACCTGTAGTATGCGATTGGCGTCGGCGACAACCGGTTGTATCTCATTGGATAGTTTGAGGATAATTTCCGGCTGTTGTTTTCCACGATGCAGTTCTGCAACATCACTAGCCAGTCGATTAAGATCGACGTTTGTGGTGGTTATCAGTACGGGTTGAGCATAGTCTGAAAAGGCATTGACCATCTGCTTCATAGCATCGACTTGCTGTACGATAATGCGTGTTGCCCGCTCCAGGGCGTCCCGGTTGTCAGCTGGCAGGGTGTGAAGATATTTGCTACGAATGCGTTCGGCGCTAAGTTGGATGGGGGTCAGAGGATTCTTGATTTCATGAGCCAGTCGTCGTGCCACCTCACCCCAGGCTGTATTGCGTTGTGCCTGCACCAGGTCAGTAATTTCATCAAACACCACCACAAAGCCGTCATCTGTAGCACGGCTGCTGCACAACTGACTGCCGCGTATAATCAAAATACGTCGCCCACGGGCCGTGTTCAGAGATATTTCACCTTGCCATTCAGGTTGACCATCATTGATGCCCTGATTGATCAACTCCCACAATGGGGCAACTTGAGGAAATGCGTTGGTAACCTGCGGTAAGGTTTGACCCTTTGTTGCGTTTAGGTCCAGACCCAATATTTCCTCGGCAGCTGGATTGAAGGTGCGTAGGCGCAGTTCCAGGTCCACGGACATGACTCCGGACGAGAGATGACTTAATACGGTCTGTAGATAGGTGCGTTGTGAATCGGACTCACGTTGGGCGCGTTGTGTTTCATCTCGAGCGATCTGGATTTTACGGGTCATATCGTTGAAAGATTCAACCAGAATACCGAATTCATCACGCTGCGTGACCGGCAGGGTGGTGTCGTAGTTGCCGTCAGCAACGGCACGGGTACCCATCGCCAGATCACGCAGCGGCTTGATCAGCCTTCGGGATGAGAAGATGCCCGCCCAGATCCCCATTAACAGGGTTGCCAATGCAATCAGTGATAAGGTCAGGACGAAGGTAAATTTGAGTGGCTGGCGCAGAAATTTGATTTGTTTGTATTCACGAACTGCGGATTCGAGGCTGGCACTGAGCTTGGCATGGCGCAATGGCAGGCTGCGGATAATCTGCAGGATTCTCAGTGGCTGGGTAACAGATTGCCCAAATACAGGCACCAGAATACGTAATTTAATGCTGTCATCTGCCAGTGGTTTGAGGTTGATCTGGTAGGTGCCGCTACGCAATTTGTTGAGGAGTGCTTCAGGAGGGCGGTCCGGTAACAATGAGGTCTGGTCCACGGAACTGGAGGCCAGGATCTGACCATTATATTCGAACAGTGTTAGTTCATCGTATTGATGTTGTTGCCGGATGTCATTAATCGCAGCCACCAAATCATGTTCACCTGCTAGTGTACTGGCGATCTGCTGTGCTTCTTGCAAGGAATCCTGTTTTACCGTTTCCAAAGTCGACCGTCCCAGTAGCCTGGCATCGTCGAGGGCTTTGGTGATCCGGACATTGAACCAGCTATCGATGCCTTCACTGAGGAACTGGACCGAAAAATAGTAAACCACAACCAATGGCAGCAGCGCTATTCCGACAAAGGTACCCAGCATGCGCAAGGTCAGTCGAGAACCGAGTCTACGGTCACGATATTGTTGTATAAGACGCCACAAATTGGGGATGATGAGCCCGAGTAGCAACACAATGCCCAGGATATTGACGACCAGCAGTATGGAGTAATAACGGCCAAAAAATTCGCTGTGTCGGGCGGCTGCCGTGAGCATGATTAAGGCCGCCAACAGGCCTCCGAAGAGTAAAACAAACGAAGCCCGGAGTAGCACCCTGCGGCTTAAAGATGCAGTGACCATGAGCTCCAGTCACTATCCAGCCACCAAGATGGCAGGGTGTAAGCGAGGGGTCGTAGCGGGATGGGCAGGGCCTCTATATCCAGTAGTATTTTGGCTGTAACATAGTATTGACCAGAATCGTACTGTTTGGCGTTAAATTCGAGATTTTTTGGTAATGGCAGATTAAAGGATCGAGTGTTGCCGATGGCAGCCAGGGCCTTGGCTAATGAAGAATGACTTTCTGAGGTATGTTGGGCTGGAAATTCGACAATATATCTGGCCGATAAGGCGTGAAATCGTAGTCGTGTACGTATTTTCCACTCGGCAACAGTGGGGTCCCATAGCCAGGCTCGGTCACGTTTCAGCCGCAGGTAGATGACGATATCCAGCGGGATACCATTGGCGACGGCTTCCTTGACATGATCACTGAGGCTAAGTTTGCCACGGGTACTGACTGTCAAATGGGTTGCTGAAAGTGTCGCCGAGACCTCTGTCAGGGCGAAATCAGCCCGGCTGACCGCGCTCAACAGCAAATTCAGCAGCAGGCAAAAAAATAAACGGTTACAGTTTTTCCAGGCAGGCATAAAAGAATCCGTCAGTAGCATGGATACCAGGTAAAAGTTGACGGCCATGACCGGTATCGAGACCGATCCCATTGGGTAAATGGTACTTGGCATCCGGAAAATAGTTCAAAAAATCAGTAATCTGTAGTTGGTTTTCCTCCGGCAACAAGGAGCAGGTGACATACAACATTTTGCCACCACTTTTCAAAAGGGGCCACAACGCATGTAATAGCGTTTTCTGACTCTCGGCCAGCATGCCGATATCTTGAGGTTGACGCAAGATTTTTATGTCTGGATGACGCCGAATTACGCCACTACCTGAACAGGGTGCGTCGAGCAGTATTCGGTCATAAGGGTTACCGGACCACCAGCTATCTGGTTGCGTGGCATCAGCACAAAAGACTTCAGCCTTGTGGTAGCCGATACGCTGCAAATTCTCTCGAACACGTTGTAGCCGTTCATCGGACAGATCAATGGCAGTGATCTTACAGCCTGGTTGAAGTTGGGCGATATGGGCTGTCTTTCCGCCTGGAGCGGCACAAGCATCCAGGACGCGCTGCCCGGATGAAGGTGTTAGCCAGGGAGCAGCAAGCTGGGCGCCGGCATCTTGAACCGATAGCAAGCCTTCGGCAAAGCCTGGCAAAGTGGCAGGTGGGACCGCTTTATGCAGCCGCAGAGCAGAGGCTACCCCGGCCACTGCTTGTGCTGCCAGGCCTCGCTCAGCCAGTTGATCGATGACCTGTTCGCGGCCGATTCGGGAGGTATCAACCCTGAGTACGAGATCTGGGCGCTGGTTGCTGGTAGCGAAGATCGCAGCGGCATGTGAGCCCCAGTGGGTGCGGATCGCACGGTACAACCAGCCCGGGTAACTGACTTTCTGTTGATGCTCGAGTTTGGCCTCCAGTGTTGATTCCTGGCGCTGTGCGTTGCGCAGGACAGCATTGACCATTCGTTCGGCCCACACCTTGCCGAGTGGTCGACAGGCTGCGACCGTTTCATTGACCGCCGCATGGGCGGGGATGCGGGTATATTGTAATTGGTAGAGGCCAATTTTGAGCAGACAATACAAGTCCTGATCACGTTTTCGCAAGGGTTTGTTGAGTAATTGAGCGAGAACGGCATCCAATCGATGTGACCAGCGCAGAGCTCCGGTGGCCAGCTCTGTCAACAGCCGGCGATCCAGTGTTGATAACAAGTATTCCTGGCAGCAATGTTCTACCTGTCCACTCAGGCTTTGCCTGTTTTCGTGGACTTTGAGAACGATTCTGGCCGCAAGTAAGCGGAGTGTTCCAGGCACCATGATTTAACAACAAGTAGTTTGTAAATGATCACCAGCTGACAATCGGTAGCCATTCAGAAAAGTTGCCACAGGCAAGCGCTTGCCACCAGCACGTTGCAGTTCCAGAAGTCGCAGTGTGCCCTCACCACAACAAACCACAATTCCGCTGTTGTCGACGGCCAGAATTTCTCCCGGCACACAATGATCACGGTTCGGTGTGGATGGCTCAGGTTGTGCTCGCCAGATACGTATGGTTCGTTGGTGGTGGTTGGTGCGTGCAATCGGGAATGGATTAAAGGCCCGTATTTGTTGATCCAGCAGTATAGTGCTACGGCGCCAGTCGATTTGTGCTTCCGTTTTTTCAAGCTTACTGGCGTAGCAGGCCCGGCCTTCATCCTGGGGTTGAGGGTGGGCATGACCTGACAACAAGATTGGCAAATAGTCGAGCAGAGTCTTTGCACCCAGTATTGCCAGTTTTTCTTGTAGTGTTGCGGTGGTATCAAGGGCTTTGATTTTCAGTGGCTCCTGGTGCAGGATATCCCCATTATCAAGACCACGGGCCATTTGCATCAGGGTGATGCCGGTCACGTGGTCACCATTTTCAATGGCACGTGCAATGGGCGCTGCTCCGCGCCAGCGCGGCAATAGTGAAGCATGGATGTTTACGCAACCCAAACGAGGCAAGTTGAGCACCTGTTGCGGTAAGATAAGGCCATATGCGGCCACGACCAGCAAGTCGGGCTGACAGTCGACCAAGGGTTGGATAGATTCCTGGCTGGAAAGTCTTTGTGGTTGGTGTAGTACAAGTTGATGTTCGAGCGCGGTGCTCTTTACGGCACTACGGGTCACTTTGCGACCGCGTCCTCGTGGGCGGTCAGGCTGGGTGTAGACCGCACAGGGTCGTATACCGGACTGAAGTAGCGCAGTCAGTGTTATTTTCGCAAACTCCGGAGTTCCGGCGAAGGCGATCTTCACATCTGTCAGTTTCACTAGATGGCCTGACGACGTCCCGGCTCGGGCTCCTGCTGCCGAAGTTCCTTGTGCATTTTTTTGCGGATTCGTTCCTGCTTTAAACGTGACAGATAATCGACAAACACCTTGCCGTCAAGATGGTCAATTTCGTGTTGCAGGCAGGTGGCAAGAAGGCCATCGGCCGTGACTTCGAAGGGATTGCCTTCACGGTCAAGAGCACGTACCGTAGCAGCCGAGGGTCGGGTAATCCTGGCGTACACTCCGGGTACGGAAAGGCACCCCTCCTCATATTCATGCTCACCTGTGGCACGGATAATTTCCGGGTTGATAAAAGCCTGCAGCTTGTTTTTATTATCCGAAATATCAATGATCAGGATTCTACTGGCAATATTGACTTGTGTGGCAGCCAGGCCGATACCCGGTGCCGCATACATGGTTTGTGCCATATCATCGATTAACTGCTGGATGGCCAGATCTACCCGGTCAACCGGTTTCGCTTTGTTGCGCAGCCTCGGGTCAGGGTAAACGAGTATATCGAGTAAAGCCATTTTCTGGTATCCATTGCTGCTGCCGTGGTGTACATGTGCCGGGTTTTGGTAACCGGTTGTTACAAACTACCGGGAAGCCCCCTGCCCAGCTGGACGTATTATACCTGCTGGGCTAGACTGATCGGATCAAAAACGAAGGGATTTGGCCAGGTGAAGTTAAAAGATATGAGCAGATTAGCAGTAGTATCCGGCTTGGTGGTGGGTCTGGTTCTGGCGGTTGCTGGTAATGTGCAGGCACTCGAGCTGCGTACGGGTTACCCACTCCGCTATACCATCGTTAAGGGTGACACCTTGTGGGGTATCGCCGGGCGTTATCTAAATGACCCCTGGCGCTGGCCGGTATTGTGGCAGCTGAATGAGCAAATCAGCAATCCTCATCGAATTTATCCCGGTGATGTGTTAGTTATGGTAGGGACGAGCAAGCAGCCTCAATTGAAACTTTTACCACGGCAAACGCTGAAATTATCGCCAAAAATTCATGCCGAATTCCGCCGGAATCCTATCCCCACGATACCACCGAGTGCCATCGAAGCCTTTCTCAGTCGACCGCAGGTAGTCGAAAAATACGCCCTTGATAAGCTGGGTTATGTTATTGGTGGTATCGACAAACATTTGATCATCGGCAAAATGGATCGGTTTTATGCGCGTGGTTTGACCGATGCCAAGCAGAAATATTATCAGGTGTTTCGTAATGGGGACGTCCTTACCCACCCTAAAACTGGCGAAGTACTTGGTTATGAGGCCCGTTTTCTCGGTACTGCAAAGTTATTGCGATTTGGTGATCCGGCTAAACTGGTGTTGACTTCGGCTGCCCAGGAGATTGGTTCTGGTGATCGATTGATGCCGGTGGAACAAGAAATCGCGCTACCGTATTACCAGCCCAAAGCGCCGAAGCAACAGGTCAAAGGCTATCTGTTACGTATTTTGGGGGGTGTTCGTGAGGCTGGCCCCTACCAGGTGGTAATACTGAGTCTGGGACGTCGGGAAGGCATGCAAGCGGGGGATGTATTGCAGATTCAGTATCAGCAAGGGCAGGCCAGGGACCCGGTAACCGATCGCATGTTTGCTTTACCGGATGAACCATCCGGTTTATTGATGGTTTTTCGTACATTTGAGAAAGTTAGTTACGGCTTAATCGTTGAAGCTGTGCGGTCGATTCGGTTGGGGGATGTGGTGGTCACGCCCTGAGATGGTGTTCGGTAGACAGGTAGCTGGAGAAAACTGGAGGGGGACAAGGAGGTTCCTTTTGGGCAAAAAGCATATTTCAAGGGAGAGTATTTCTCCGGATTGGTTGAAACTGTCGGCTTTGAGTGGATTATCTGCTTTAAATAAAAACCGGCTTTTGGAGCCGTTCGGATCAGCAGATCAGTTGTTTGCTGCTTCGGATCAACAGTTGCTGGACACCTTTGCGGGTAACCGCCGTACTGTGGCTTGTGTGCAAAAGGCCCGTCAGGTAGAGATTGGTTTTATTTGTGATTGGCTCGCATTACCAGGAAATGGAGCCTTATCCTTACAGCATCGGGATTATCCAGCGCAGCTAAAGGTCATGCCTGATGCGCCGGTAGTGCTTTATTTTCAAGGCCGTAGTGAGTTACTGTCGAGGCCGCAACTGGCAGTGGTCGGTAGCCGCCTGGCAACTCCACTGGGGCGTAAAATTACGACTGAATTAGCGGCGGCTTTGTGTGGCTATGGTCTGGGTATCACCAGTGGACTGGCTCTGGGAATTGACCGTGCTGCCCACCAGGCGGCAATGGAGCACCATGGCTGGACCGTGGCTGTCGCCGCCACCGGTCTGGACCGGGTGTATCCGACGTGCCATACCAAACTGGCCCAAGCGATACGCCAGCAGGGAGTTCTGGTGTCAGAGTACCCGCCGGCCACACCAGTAACCCGCTGGAGATTTCCACAGCGAAATCGACTGATTTCGGGGTTGTCACTGGGTGTTCTGATCGTGGAAGCGGCAAGTCGTAGTGGCTCATTGATCACAGCGCGCCTGGCAGCTGAACAGGGGCGGGAGGTTTTCGCTGTTCCCGGCTCTATTAAATCCCCCTTGTCACGGGGATGCCATGCATTGCTGCGCCAAGGTGCAAAGCTGGTCGAGACCATTACCGATATTGTTGAGGAACTGCCTGTGGCAGTATTAACGGTTCCACAAAGCGGGCAGACAGAGCCTTCAATGACCGCGTCGGACTTGTCAACAGCTGTTATAGACCCCATACTGGCACTGGTGGGCCAGGAAATACTCACCCTGGATGAAATTGTTGTGCGAAGTGGATTGACTGCGGCGACAGTTTCAGCGATGCTGCTGCGCCTTGAAGTGGAAGGCCGTGTAGCCAGTACGGTTGATGGTCGTTTTCAGCAGTTGAGCTGAGCGGTTTGTATGACCGCTCAAATAACGTAATGATGGAATCGAGGCAAATGAAAGAGAACGTCCTGGAAGTGCTGCTATACCTCTTTGACAATTACCTGGCAGATGGTGGTGACTATGCGACCAGCCAGGATGTGTTGACAGCTGAACTCAATCAGGCCGGTTTCAGCGCAATTGATATCAACAATGCATTCAGCTGGCTCGAAGAGTTGTCGAGCATTTGTGAACAGCAGGACGAAGACAGCAGTGGTGGTCATAAAGGTTCGATGCGCTATTTGTTGCCCGAAGAACGTGAGCGATTGGGTCAGGAAGCTTTTGGCCTTATGTTGACACTTGAAAATGCTGGAATACTTGATCCTTTAAGTCGTGAAATGGTGCTGGAACGCGTCATGGCCCTGGAAGTCGATGAAATGGATCTTGAACAATTCAAGTGGGTGATCCTGATGGTACTGTGTAATCGCCAACAGCCCATTAATGAAGATATCAGCTGGACAGAAGCCTGGGTGCAGGATGGTATTTCAGCCCACCTGCACTGATTTTCCGCCACCGATTAGCCGTGATAGTGCCGGACTGGTGGTCGTACTGCTGATGCCAGCTCTAAAGAACAATACGACAGGAGCCGGATGAGTAAACAACTCATTATTGTTGAGTCGCCAACCAAGGCGCGCACGATTTCCCGTTATCTGGGGAAAGATTTTACTGCGCTTGCCTCTTATGGGCATGTTCGGGATCTGGAACCCAAAACGGGCGCCGTAGATCCTGAACATGATTTCGCCATGCGCTATGTGTTGGTGGAAAAAAACAAGAAACATGTAGATGCGATCATTCGCGAAGCAAAGAAAGCCGATATTATCTATCTCGCAACCGACCCCGATCGAGAAGGTGAGGCCATATCATGGCATATTCATGAGCTATTGAAAGATCGCAAGGTGCTGAAAAACAAGCAAGTCTACCGGGTTGCATTCCACGAATTCACCAAAAGAGCAATTCATCAGGCGATTGAGGAGCCGCGTGGCTTATCAGAAAGTCTCATTGATGCACAACAGGCACGCCGGGCACTTGATTATTTGGTGGGATTCAATCTGTCGCCCCTGTTGTGGAGAAAAGTTCGAACCGGCCTTTCCGCGGGTCGGGTACAAAGCCCGGCATTACGCATGATTGTAGAGCGGGAGGAGGCCATCGAACGCTTCAAGACCCGAGAGTACTGGAGTATCGAATCTGACCTGACTTCAGGTGCTGAGTCGTTTGTTTCTCGCCTCAGTCATTTTGCGGGAGAGAAATTGACTCAGTTCTCGATCAGCAATGCTGCACAGGCCACCGCGATGGAGTCGGAGCTTCTGCGCGCAGCTGCAGGCCGCCTGCATGTTGACAGTGTCGAGGCCAGGCAGCGTAAGCGCAATCCCGCGCCACCTTTCACAACTTCGACCCTGCAGCAGGAAGCGGCCCGCAAGCTGGGGTTTACCGCGCAGCGTACCATGCGGGTGGCTCAGCAGCTGTATGAAGGCATCCGTATCGAGGGTGACAGTGTTGGGCTGATCACCTACATGCGTACGGATGCTGTGAACCTGGCTCAGGAGGCGGTTGCTGAAATTCGTGACTGGATCGTAGGTCAATATGGGGCAGAGAATATTCCGACCACCCCCAATATCTACAAAACCAAATCCAAGAATGCTCAGGAGGCACATGAAGCCGTGCGTCCGACTGCCGCAGCGCGGGTTCCGGCAGCGATTCGATCGAGTCTTAACGATGAGCAATTCAAACTTTATGAGTTGATCTGGAAAAGAGCCGTTGCCAGTCAAATGATCTACGCGACCTTGCACACGGTTACTGTGGTGTTGCGAGCGGGTGAGAACCATCTTTTTCGTGCGAGCGGCTCCACGGTGGCAAACCAGGGCTTTATGGTTTTGTATCGGGAAGGACGTGATGACAGCAAAGAGGATGCCGATCAGAAATTTCTGCCGTCGTTGAAAAAAGGCCAAATGGTTGATTTGCTGGCTCTGCGCAAGGAGCAGCATTTTACCGAACCTCCACCCCGTTACAGTGAAGCCAGTCTTGTTAAAACCCTGGAAGCTTATGGAATTGGCAGGCCTTCCACCTACGCCAGTATTATCTCTACCTTGCAGTTTCGTAGTTATGTGGAAATCGATCGCAAACGATTCGTCCCCACGGATATCGGACGCATTGTCAATCGTTTCCTGACTGAGCACTTCGAGCGTTATGTTGACTATAATTTTACTGCCCGTATGGAAGATGCTCTGGATGCAGTGTCACGTGGTGAGAAAGAATGGAAGCCTATCATGGCCCGCTTCTGGCGGGATTTTTCTGCGCTCATCAAGTCCAAGGAGGAATCTGTCAAGCGCAGTGAGGTGTTGCAGGCGCGGGAGCTGGGTGTAGATCCGCAGTCAGGTCGGCCGATCACAGTAAGAATGGGGCGGTATGGTCCGTTTGTGCAGATCGGAACTCGTGAAGATGAAGAAAAGCCGCGTTTTGCCGGTTTGCGACCCGGCCAGAAAATGGATCAGATCAACCTTGAAGTAGCGTTAGCGTTATTTACCCTGCCGCGCGATATGGGAGAAACCGCGGAAGGTGAGGAAATGCAGGTCAATATCGGGCGTTTTGGCCCCTATGTTCGTTTTGGCAGTCTTTTTGTCTCACTGAAAAAAGATGATGATCCGTATACTATTACCCGGGATCGGGCGCTTGAACTGGTGGCTGAGAAGAAAGAACGGGACGCAAATCGGGTGATCCACGATTTTACCGAGCAGGGTATTCAAGTCTTACGGGGCCGCTACGGACCCTATATTACCGATGGTGAGAACAATGCCCGTATTCCCAAAGGTACGGAGGGTGAGTCCGTTACGTTGGAGCAGGCACAACGATGGTTGGCTGAAAATGGCAAGCCAGTAAGGAAAAAAGCGACAAAAAAGGCGGCCAGGAAAACGGCTGTCAAGAAAAAACCGGCGACACGCGCCAGCCGAACTCGGCGTGTTAGCAAAGTTTCTACCGAGGCCAAGACAAAGAGCACGAGGTCGGTGGCCAAGAAGCCAACTGGGAAACGCACGGCTGCACGAAAAGTCAGTAACCAAACTGCTGCGTAGGGGCTCTGCAGGCTGTCCGAGAATAGCTAACGGCGCCAAGGCGTTAGCTTTCCAGCCATGACCGTAGCAAAGTGGCCGTTTTGTTGGCACCAGCCCGGTCAATGGCCAGTGGGGCTGATTGGGGCAGCCGGTCGGCACGGTCAACCGCCGCGGCCAGATTGGTCGCAGTCAGCGCGGTTTCTCTGACTACGGTAGCACGGCCCAGTTCGGCAAGACGGTTGGCGCGCAGCAATTGCTCCTGCTCACCGCTACCTTCAAATGGCACCAACACGGCGTGGGCATTGGCCGTGACCAGGTCGGCAACGGTGTTATAGCCAGCTTGTGATATCGAAACCCTGCAATTCGCCAGTAACGTGGAGAAATCTGCGCGCACCGGCTCAACAATGATGCCTGTGCCGGGCTTGATGGTCTGACCCCGGTGTCCTACGAGTACCCTCCAGGTGACATCACGCAAATGTCGAGACAAGCCTTTGGCCTCGGCGATGACGGATAACAGTTCGGCTCCAACAGCACCGCCGCCAGTTGACACGATCACCTCACCTTTGCCCCGGAGACCGATATTTGTGCCTTGCTGGTCGGTGCTTGACTCTGTGGTAGGTGGAGTCACCCAACCGGTATAAAAACAGCAAGATTCGATCTTGCTGGCAAAGCCACAACTTGTACTCAGGGGTATGAATTGAGGGTCGCCGTGGACGAGTACACGATCAAAATATTGTAACCAGACTTGTGCAGCTTCCTCCCTTTCCGGGCTTCTGGGTTGCAGGATATCGCGGATAGAGGATACAATCAGTGCCGTGGGGCGCAATGATTTTACCTGTCCAATAAGCCCAAGAATCTCCTGTCGAAAGCGCCTTCTGGCAAATGGAAAGCCTTCTATGACAAGTGCTGCCGGACGAATGGCCTCAATACGTTCTCGTAGCATGGCTGCCCGGTGCTGCCACCAGACGGCATCAACCAAGTGCCCATCGGCATCCAGCATATGACTGAAATTACCATCTACCACGTTGCCCGCAGGTAACGGGATGAGGGGATAGGGAAGAGGATTTGCAGCGTCCTGCCAGGGGTGTCCAGTGGCCAACCATGGATGCATACCCATTTCCTGACAAGCACGGGCAATGAGATCAATACGTCGGCTATGGCCGCTGCCGAGCAGTGATTCAACATGAAACAGAATGGTTTTGGCGCTCAACAGCCACGTCCCATGTGTGTTGCATCTCCATGTATATCAGCAGCCTGTTTAAGGTCAGAGAGGCTGCTGCAGGAGAGCCGGTGAGCCAGATTTCCCTTGATTCTAATTAAATACAACAAGTATTCGCTTGGAATCATGGAAAAAACCCGTCTCAAGGTAACATCCCCTCGTTACGAGTTCTGTTCTCGGGCTGGCTCCATGGCAATAGCGATTCCATACGTTGACAGATGGTATCAAGGCCTGACATAAAACCATCGAGCCCGATAGCCGAGGGTTGTTGCGGATGGGTACTAAGATGGAGAAGTACATCCGCCATAACGGCCGCTGGTGCCATCGGCTGGTATTCCAGCATCTGGCAAAGACCCAGTTTTTGTGCCCGGCTGGCTCGTAGCCATTGCTCTTTCCTGGGTTCGGTTCGTGGTACCAGTACAGCTGGTTTATCGAGTGCCAGGATTTCACAGAAGGTGTTGTAACCACCCATGGCAATAACGCCTACCGACTTTGCCATGATGCTGTCCAGTTGGCTGTCAAAGGTGATCGCAGCCACCTGGGACAACGCATCAACACGTTGCTGAAAAGCCAATTGTTGCTGTGAAGCCATGAATGGGCCAAAGACCACCAGTGCACCGATAGGCAGATCCGGGTATTGTTCATAGGCTCGTAGAACCCAATCGATCAGATGTTCGCCATCAGCTCCTCCACCAGCCGTGACCAGAATATAGGGATCAGGTGGTGTGACTTGCAGTGGCCCTGGATAATTACTGGAAATCGGTTGTTTGATATAGCCGGTATACAGCAAGTTCTGGCGCAGCTGTGGCTTCACCGTCAGGCCCGATAAAGGGTCTCCCATCGATTTGTGACCATAAACCCAAATTTGATCATACAATTCCTCCAGGTGACCAAAGACCCCTTTTTTTTGCCATTCCCGTTGCAGCGGTACGGCTTCGTCCATGATATCGCGCAGCCCGAGTATGGTGGTACAGCCTTTTTTTCGTAATGTTGTCAATGTGCTGACTACCTCACCTCTGAAACCCAGCGGCTCCTTATCGACCAGGAATACATCCGGGGCGAAAGTTTCCGTAGTTTGTTGAATGATGGCAGTGCGGATTTTCAGGGTATCTTCAAGGTCAATGTGCAGTCCGAGGGAGATGTAGTCACCATTTCGCAATTTGATAACACCGGGAACCCGAACAAAATCAACACGAGCACGAAAATCAAAACTACCAATAATCGGAGAGCCGGAAATAATCAGTACGGAAAGGCCTTTGTAGCGGTCAATTAGCGAATGCGCAATAGCACGACAACGACGCAGGTGGCCAAGACCAAAGGTATCGTGGCTGTAGATAAGGACTCTTGCATGATTTAGTCTAACGGTCATTACAAATCCATGGTTGCGGGCAGTGACAGCCTGGAGGATATTTTCGGGGGGTTTCTAGTTGAACTTATTGTGGCAAAATCAATCCAAAGGAACATCTGGCCCGATGAGTGCTTAGTATACTCTCTGCATCCTTGTTCAAAGAATATAAATTTATTGCCATGAAAAATGCACTTCGTCGATTGCACTACTGGATGGCTGGTAAGGGGGATGAGCAGCGTTTACCACAGCAGGTGGTGGATTCCATTCACCAACAACAGGATGCCAGCGAAATTCTGATCGGCTGGATTCAGCTGTTGATTGTGGTGACATTCGGGGTTTTGTATGCTATTTCGCCCAAGGCTTTCGTTGCCAGTAGCTTTACCCCGGTGCCTTGGTTCCTGGGCTTGTACTTTCTGTTTACTGTGATGCGACTCTGGGTGGCGCATGCACGCAGCTTGCCATTTTGGTTTCTGGTGGCTTCCGTGATTGTTGATATGGTGTTGCTGATGGGGCTGATCTGGAGTTTTCACCTCCAGTATAATCAGCCACCCTCATTTTATCTCAAGGCACCGACGCTGCTGTATGTGTTTATTTTTATTGCCTTACGTGCACTGCGTTTTGAGCCGGGTTTTGTGGTGCTTTCCGGGCTGGTAGCTGCTGCTGGATGGGCATTCATGCTGATTTATGCCATCGATAAAATGCCACCTTCCGTGCATATTACCCGTGACTACATATTGTATATGACTTCCAACAATATTCTGGCAGGGGCGGAGATTGATAAAATCATTTCGATTCTGGTCGTCACCCTGATTTTAACCATCGCGATTATCCGGGCGCGTCGGCTGTTGGTACAGGCGGCCAGGGAGCATAATACTGTGGATGGATTGTCTCGCTTTGTGCCGAATAAAGTGGTTGAGGATATTTCCAGCCAAAGTAGTGATAATCGGTTCGGGGAAAGTGAGGTTCGTGAAGCGACAATCCTGTTTGCGGATTTGGAGCAGTTTACCGCCATTGGAAAGCAGCTTAAGCCCGAGGAACTGGTCATGACTCTGAACGAATATTTCACCGCCATCGTGGCTCCGGTCAGAAAGTATGGGGGTGTCATTAACCAGTTTCAGGGTGATGCCATCCTTGCCAGTTTTAATTTGCCGGATACCACGGCCAACCATGCCGAGATGGCGGTTAAGTCAGCAATCGAGATTCAACAGGTACTGGCCCGGAGTTCCTTCTGCAGGGGTAATCTGCATTTGAAAGCCCGTATCGGGATCAATACCGGGACCGTAGTCGGCGGCCTGGTGGGAACGCCGGACCGACTCAACTATACGGTCCATGGTGATGTCGTCAATCTTGCTGCCCGTCTGGAACAACTTAACAAAAAGACCGGGACCCGAATCTTGCTGACGCACAAGACCCGTCAGCAGGTACAGGATAAAACGTTGTTGTTTATCGACAAGGGTCGTGAGTCGATCCGCGGGCATCATCGGCCGGTGCAGGTATATACAGTGGAAGAATTGCCGAAAGAGGTCGCTGATGACTGAGACCGGGACCCAGGATAGTTTCCTGGTGGCTGTTCGAGAACAGGAGCCGACCGGTTTATTGTTCTTGCATTAATGCCAGTTCACGCTGGATATTGTCACGCGCTCTGCTCTCATAGAATTTCAGGAAATGGACTGAATGATAGATACTTGGTCGCTCCAGCAGGTTTTGTAGAAAAGCCGCTTTCCCGGCTTTTTTCTCCGCGCGGTCACTGTCGCCGTATTCTTCTACGACATGCAGGCTATCACGATGAAATTGATCCCAAGGCAGGCAAAAACTCCCCAGGTCAGCATCTGCCATGGCAGCGAGGTCTACCGATGTCAGGTCACCGCAATGACATGTCGCCATGATTAAACGTTCTATGTGGTCGCATAGCGTTGAGTTGGTCACTGGATCAGCGACGCAATGGCGGAAAAAATTAACGCTGCGGTGCTCATTGTCGGATTGTCCAGGCGTACAAATAACATCATGAAACCAGATTGCGAGTCGAACGCGATCTGCGGCTTCAAGTTGCTCGGCCATTTCTTCGATAAACCCCAGGCACTGAGCGATATGCGACCAGTTGTGGTAATGCCGCTGGGCATTGTTGTAATGTTGGTCAAGTTGTCGAAAGACCTGTTGTGCCTGATCCTTTGTGGAGTTTTTTACGGTCCGCAACCACAAGGCAACGAATAGCGCAGGGGTAATCAGTGTCGGTGCAGGCATAACGGGGTCAGGGGTGGGGAAGACCAGCGTTTTGCAGAGCAATTTCGAGTTGTTCGGCCTGAGCGTGGGATTTGGCGAGCTTATTGGTCAGTTGTTGCATGACATCCAGGGCTACATCCGAATTTTCACTAAGTAAACCGAGGAAGGTATCCCGCTCAATGCGAAGCACCAGCAACTTATTGGCAGCTCTGACCGAGGCGATGCGTGGAGCATTGGTGATTGCACCCATTTCACCGATGAGCTCATGCATGCCGAGGCTGAGCACAATCAACGGCTTGCCGTCTTGTCCTGTGGTAAGAACTTCCGCCATACCTTGCATAATGACGAAGGTGCAATCTGAGGGTTCGCCTCTATGGAACAGTATTTGTCCCGGCTCAAGGGTGACTAATTCGCTGGTGAAAGCAAGCAGCTTCAGCTTTGAGGACTTAAGCCCCGCAAGCATCGGTACTTTGGCTAGTTGTTCTGCTTCTTTATAAACATCCATGGGCAATAGCGTGGCATGGCTGGCGTCAGAATGCAAGATTACAAGTTTGTTATCATGAACGGCCTTCCAGCTGTAGTTGCTGCAGTACCTCGTCCTGGTTGGCTACTGCAGCACCCAGTTTGCCGACCACAATGCCGGCTGCAATATTGGCTACCCGCATCGCCCATTGTGGTCCGTAACCTCCGGCGGTCATGGCGGCGTAGGCGGCAATGACTGTATCACCTGCACCACTAACATCATAGACTTCACGGCTGTGCGCGCTATCGGTGGCGGTTTCGCCATTGGCATTGACCAGGTGCATACCATCTTCACCCAAGGTAATCAGTAAGCCGCCAAGTTCATGCTTATGGATCATCTGCAGTGCCAGGCTAATGAGTTCCTGGTCTGTTTCCCAGTCACCGGCCGCAGCGATAAATTCGTTTCGGTTGGGTGTAATCAAATCAGCATTGCGGTAGCGACTGAAATCGCGTTCCTTGGGGTCGACCAATACAGTTTTTCCAAGGGCATGGGCCAGGCTAATCATTTGACCAACATGGCGCAGACCCCCCTTGCCGTAATCAGACAGGACCACGACATCACAAGTCGGCAGTAAATTTTGAAAAGCACTGAGGCCGTGGGCTAACACTTCATGGTCGGGCTGTTTTTCAAAATCTGCGCGGATCAATTGTTGATTGCGCGAGACGATGCGCAGTTTAACGGTGGTGGTGAGTCTGTGGTCGACGATCATCCTGGCATTCACTGCGGAGGCATCCAGTACTGCGGTTAGTTGCTGGCCTGCCTGATCATCTCCGATTACCGAAAGCAGGTCGCACTGTGCACCAAGTGCCGCAATATTCAGCGCCACATTGGCGGCTCCACCAGCGCGGTAATCTTCGTGCTGGACCGTGATCACGGGGACAGGGGCTTCAGGAGAGATACGTTCGACATCACCAAACCAGTAGCGATCAAGCATGACATCTCCAACAACCAGTACCCGTGCGGCTGCCAGCCGTTGTGGGTCGACAGGCATTACTGACGACCGATGCTGTAATAGGTAAAGCCGGCATCGCACATTTGTGCGGGATCATAGATATTGCGACCATCGACGATGACCGCTTGCGCCATAGCTTCGCGCATACGTGCGAAATCCGGATTTCGAAACTGCTGCCATTCAGTGATCACCAGTAGTGCATCAGCAGCTTCCAGGGCAAGATATGGATCATCGACCAGCAGCAAGTTACTCTGTTCGGGATAAATACGTGCTGTTTCATCTCCTGCAATGGGATCAAAAGCGACAATATTCGCCCCTGCGGACCACAACATCTCCATGATGATCCGACTCGGTGCCTCACGCATATCATCTGTATTGGGTTTGAAGGCCAGGCCCCACAGGGCGATACGCAGACCTGTAAGCCGACCGTTAAAATGCTGTTTGAGTTTGACTACCGGCTGTTGTTTTTGTCGTTCATTGACAGCTTCTACAGCCTGCAGAATTTGTGTGGAAACACCCAGCTCGCTAGCGGAATGAATCAGGGCTTTTACATCTTTGGGAAAACAAGAACCCCCGTAGCCGCATCCAGGGTAGATGAAATGGTAACCAATTCTTGGGTCGGCACCGATTCCCAGGCGAACTTTTTCAATATCAGCCTGGCAACGTTCTGCGACATGTGATAATTCATTGATAAAGGAAATTTTGGTGGCCAGCAGAGCATTGGCCGCGTATTTTGTGAGCTCGGAGGAGCGCACATCCATAACGATCAGGCGGTTATGGCTGCGATTAAAGGGCGCATACAGGGCCTGCATCAATGCAATAGCACGCGAGTCATCTGCACCAACGACAATCCTGTCCGGTTTCAGAAAATCTTCAACCGCGGCGCCTTCCTTGAGAAATTCAGGGTTCGAGACCACGCTGTAGTCGATTTCTACGCCACGACATTCGAGTTCGTTGCGAACCACTGCACTGACCTTGTCGGCAGTGCCCACCGGTACAGTGGATTTGGTAACCAGTACCCGGTACTCTGTAAGGTGTTGACCGATATCCTGGGCCACCTTGAGTACATGCTGCAGGTCAGCTGAGCCATTCTCTTCCGGTGGCGTGCCGACTGCGATAAACAGTATCTCGCCGTGCTCTACGCCAGCTTTGATATCGGTACTGAACTGCAATCTTCCGGCCTCAGCATTGTTAGCTACCAGGGTTTCGAGGCCTGGTTCATAGATCGGCAGTCGCCCCTCCATGAGACCGCTTATCTTGTCCTGATCGGTATCAATACATAACACATCATTGCCAACCTCGGCTAAACAAGTGCCGCTGACCAGCCCAACATAGCCGGTGCCTATAACTGTAACTTTCATGATGTAATGCCTTTGGAAAAGGTGGAATTATGCCCTAAATCCACTCAGCAAGGCAGCACATTTTGTAACTATTCAAGGCCGATTCTGCTAGAATACCGGCCCGAAAAACAAGGATTCAGGCATGACCATCAGAACACGATTTGCTCCCAGCCCTACAGGATATTTGCATATTGGGGGTGTGCGTACTGCACTTTTTTCCTGGTTGCATGCGTGTCACAATGGTGGCCAGTTCGTTATGCGGATCGAGGATACCGATCGACTACGTTCCACCCAGGCTTCGGTGGATGCCATCCTTGAGGGCATGCAGTGGCTGGGTTTGGACTGGGATGAAGGCCCCTTCTATCAGACCCAGCGCTTCCCCCGCTACACGGAAGTGATCAACGAGCTTCTCGAACACGATCTGGCCTATCCTTGCTACTGCAGTCGCGAAGCACTCGAAACCATGCGTGAGCAGCAAAAGGCAGCTGGCATCAAGCCACGCTATGATCGCCGTTGTCGAGACCGCACTGCGCCGCCTCCACCCGGTGTGGAACCGGTGATTCGTTTCAAGAATCCGCTTGAGGGCGCAGTGGAATTTGACGACGTGATCCGTGGTCGTATCGTGATCAGCAATCAGGAGCTTGATGACCTGATCATTGCTCGACCGGATGGGACGCCGACCTATAACTTCACCGTCGTGGTAGATGATATGGATATGGCGATTACTGATGTGATCCGTGGTGATGATCATGTCAACAACACGCCTCGACAGATCAATATCTTCAATGCCTTGGGTGCCCAGGCGCCACGTTATGCTCATGTACCGATGATTCTGGGTGGGGATGGCAAACGTCTTTCCAAACGCCATGGTGCGGTCAGCGTCCTGGAATATCGTGAACAAGGTTTTCTGCCCGAAGCGCTGCTCAATTATCTGTTGCGTTTGGGTTGGTCCCATGGTGATCAGGAAATCTTCAGCCGTGAGGAAATGGTCGACCTGTTTGACCTGGGCACCGTCAATCATTCGGCCTCGACCTTTAATGCACAGAAACTGGTTTGGCTCAACGAACACTACATTAAAACCGGTGATCTGACCGACAAAGTCGCCCGGTTTGGCGAAATGCTGGCGGCCGATGGGCTTAATCTCGAGCATGGCCCCGCAGTCAGGGATGTCTATGAAGTACAGATGGAACGTGCTAAAACCCTGGTCGAGATGGTCGAAAAAAGCCGGGTTTTTTATACCCCGTTTCCCGGTTTCGATGAAAAAGCCGCACACAAGTATCTCAAGCTTGTGGTTGCCGAGCCCCTGGAAGCCCTGCGGAACCGCTGGCAGCGGTTGCCCGACTGGCGAGCGGAGCCGATTCACGACGTGCTCAAGCAATTTGTGGCAGAGACCGGTATCAAATTTGGAAAAATCGCCCAACCGGTGCGTGTTGCCATTACCGGCACCGCAGTTTCACCAGCACTCGACAAGACATTGTGGTTGCTCGGTCAAGAGCAGAGTATGCAGCGGCTGAGCCATGCGCTTGCGTGGATTCGGAGCCGGGAGTCAGGCTGACTGGCGGAGAGGGTATGTACAAATCACTCCTATAATCTCCAGGCTCTCTATATCGTGATCACATATAATTTTTATGGAATATTGCTCAAATGGCTTAGTCACAAGGAAATCATGCCAGCATAATTTCCTTGGCGGTTTCCAGGATGCTGCGTGCCTTGCTTGTAAGCCTCTTTATCCTACAGTGGTCCAGGACTTCCCTGAACAATTGTTCTTCTTCATGAATGGAGAATTGTTTGGTAACCATGTCCATAAGTACGGCAATCTCATTTAGAGGTATCTCTTCAAGAGTTCGACCAAATATCGACCCGGAAAGTCCGGATGAACGACACCAATATCTATACGGAAAGCGGACACGCCAATTTGCGGGTGAACTGTCCAACCACGCTCTTGCAAACCACGGGCAACAGCAACTTCAAATGGAGAATCAAAGTCTCCTTGTGACCCATACACCGCCTCACCCAAAGCTTTAACCCCTCGGTTTGCAAAATCCAGGAAGTGCTTCAGGTCTCTAACACCCGTTGCCGACGTGCGGGAAAGATCAATGTCATCGGAACCAAGGGAAGAGAATACGATCATTTCTGATCGCGCTCTGGTAGTGGCAACATTAAGGCGGCGCTCACCACCCTCTCTGTTTAGAGGGCCAAAGTTCATGGATATTTTACCTGAGGCATCCGGACCGTAAGTGGTTGAAAATAAGATAATATCACATTCATCTTCTTGAACGGATTCAAGGTTTTTAACAAAAACAGGTTCAATCAGATCTTCATCAAAGTGACGTTCAATATCAGGGTGATGCCGCCGTACTTCATCAAGCAAATTTTCAATTAACCGCTGTTGCTCAGCATTAAACGTCACAACACCAATGGTGCGGTTTTTTCTGTTAAAAATATGATCTTTAAGGCGGCGCACAATTTCAGTAACAATAGCGTCGGCCTCTTCGCGGTTGGTTCGACCGCCGCCTTTCTGGTAGACGCCGTTTACGCGAACCAATCGCACTGCTCTATCTTCTAATGTTGGCGATGGAAAAGTTATTAAATTCCCGCCGTAATACTTGTGATTTGAAAAGGTAATAAGGGATTCGTTTTCAGAGCGATAATGCCAAGCAAGACGCCTTGTTGGTATGCCAGCGCCAAGCATTTCATCTAAAATACTCTCCAAGTCGCCTTCGTCTACATCTTCAGACTCATCGCCCGAACGACCAAAGAAGCTGGTCGGCGGTAACTGTTTGGGGTCGCCGGCAACAATCGTTTGCCTGGCTCTTGCAATGGATCCTATGGCATCCCAAACCGTGATTTGAGATGCTTCATCGAAGATTACGGCATCAAATGCTTTTTGCTCCACTTTTTGAGGGATTTGGCTACAAATCCGCGCCCTCACATACCTACTGGTCAACGAGTGAAGCTGATCATCAAGGGCCTTAAATTGTTCGATTTTATCTTGGTGCAAACCGGAATTAAACCCACGCAGAATATCATCTGCATCCATTTTCTTCTCAACCCACCAACGACAATATGATGCATCAAAACCATCTTCCAGGCGCTCAATTGCCAGCTTACCGCTTTCCAGCGCATCCACCAAGGGTTTGAGGCCTGAACCCAAAGCAAGAAAAAGCATATTTGCGCCGCCTTCCTCCAGATCGCGTTTAGCCTTGCGATAAAGAGCGATAAGCCTTGTTTCGAGTTTTTTCTTTTCTTCACGAACATAAATCTCATGCCTATCAAGGGCACTGGAGACTAGCGCCTCATCTAAATTTTCACCCGTTCGCACACTATGAATAGTGCTATCCCGCCCTTCATCAACGGTCGTGATTGGCAAAGACAAAACATTGATCTTCTTTCCCTCGGCTAATTTATCTTCCAATAATCCAGGGTCAGGGCAAACAGTCGGAATTGCGGTTGCGGTTAGAGAAGGACGAAAATTGAGTAAGGGATTTCTCAGTGAAAGATCCAGTAACTTTCTCTGCCACCTTTCCAGACGCATTTCACGGCTCGCTTCCTCGCTGCCTGAAGTATCTGGCTTGGCAAAATCTTCAATAACTGGTGGCTCATCCAGAACAGGAAGCGTAGACACCCCTATTTTTTCATCATCACCGTCCACCACTACCTGTTCGACAAAGGAAAGAGGCTTTATCCGCTGCTCACGCGCACGCTGAATATACTCATAGTGCTGAAGAATACCTCGGTAATGAATTAAAAACCCACT
>ENA-ORDP01000348-ORDP01000348.1-marine-sediment-metagenome-genome-assembly--contig:-NODE-348-length-31304-cov-4.743576_pt1 | contig 31304 bp, 30 predicted proteins | sample MGYA00248627_ERZ508539 | MGnify/ENA primary metagenome ERZ508539 (study PRJEB26208, sample SAMN05571518) | marine sediment metagenome | biome: deep sea; feature: Hydrothermal vent; material... | reverse complement strand
ACGTCCATTCCCCTCCATTGTTCTTTAGCGAATTGTATCTTTTGAATATAACAGCTTCAAATTACTCCCTTACGACAATACCATAAAACAGCACATCAATCAGGGCTTTCAGTTTAGGTCTAATGGTGTGGTATTTGTCTTCGGCAAAAAAGGGAATTTCTATGGCTTTCATACTGAGAACGAGGGTATAAGCAACCATCTCCACATCATCGGAGGCGATGGAGAACTCACGACTTTCGATACCCTGATTCAGAATTATGCTAATGAGCTGCACTTCCAGCTTGTCGTATTTGCGACGATATTTCTGCACGAAATCATAATTCTCCAGAAACTCACGACGCATGGTCTGGTATAAGTTACCGAGTTTCTCAAATTCCTGCCAGCGGGTAAAAATGTAATCATAAATCTTTTGTTTTGCAGTACGGCGAGTGTCCCGGATTATTTCCAGCAGGACATCCCTCAACGCTTCACCTTCAAAATCAATAACCGACTGAAAAGCATCCTCCTTACTTTCAAAATAATAGTAGAGTGTGCTTTTAGCTTTCCCGGCAGCGAAGGCTATGTCGTCCATGGTGGTTTTTGAGAACCCCCGAACAGTAAAAGCTTTTCTTGCTGCTTTCACCAGTTCTGCACGTACTTTTTCTTTTTTCGCCACTTTGGCAGTTGTTTTTGCATTGCTAAGATATAAAAATTTTGGAATCAACGCAAAAGCATAAGAACGCCTTGCGCCATTTGGAGTATCGTGGAAGTTTTGTGAGTGGACGCCCGAAACGGGGAATATCAAGGTATGGACAACGAAACAGGGAGAATCTTTCCGTTGAAATAGCGATGGCCGTTAAGGGTAAATTCCAGAATAAAATCCGCCATCTCATCCGGAGTAAGCGGAGCTTTGTAATTTGGGAAGGCAGCGGCAAGCATATCCGTTTGAACAGCTCCAAGGGCAAGGGCGTTGACTTTAATATTGTATTGAGACAGTTCCACTGCCATACTCTCCGTGAGGATAGCGAGGGCACCTTTGCTGGCGCTGTAGGCAGAAAGACCGGGGAATTTCACACTCCCCTGAAAACCGCCAATACTGGTAATGTTGACAATATGAGCCCCCGGTGAAATCAACGGAAAAAGATGCTGTACCAACGAAAAAACTGCCATCACATTCACACGAAAAGCCTCTTCCACCTCTGCTTCGGTAAGTTCCAAAAAGGGTTTGTTCACCAGTATTCCGGCATTATTTATTATCCGGTCTATACATCCCATAGCTGCCTTTACTTCGCTGGCAAGCCGGGAAAAATCACCGGTTTTCAGATCGAAAACATAAGTATGTAATAAATCTTTTGTTCGTTGGAGTTCACCGGAAAGCCGGTTTAGTTTTTCCTGAGAACGGGCAAAAGTAAATACCTCACAACCTTCCCCCACGAACTTTTTCACCAATGCTTTACCAATACCACTGCTGCCACCGGAGATAACGACCTTTTCCATCATTTTCCCGGGTTAAGTGCTTTCATCTCCCGATCCATTTTCGCTGCATCCGTGGCGCTAATGGTGAGCACTCCTATTTCATCAACGATTATGGCGATGTTATATTTCGGATTGTTTTTTGCGCCCAGCTCAAAGTTCATATAAACAGCTCCCTTAAGAATATCATCACCATATTTACGCTTCATCTCCATGGCGGTTTTGTATTCCGGGGTCAGTGGAATTCCAGCCATAGCGGCAACTTTCTTCGCCTGTTCCATGGCCTGTTTGTAACTTCCTTTATAAACTAACGTTAGAGAATTAAAGCCGCCTTCTCTTTTGTCCTCGTTAGTAACCTGCGAAAGGACTTTATCGAGTATCATATTCTTTGGTTCGGTCAGACCCAGCGCTTTTGCCCAGCCCGGCAGTCCGGATTTGTGAACATTACCGGAAATCACCGCTATCTTCCGGTTATATTGGTCGTCAATAGCCGACAGCCGCCTTTGAGCCTCAGCCACGGTAATTTTTCCCTTACGATAATCTTCCTGCACTTTTGCTTTCCGCGACTCCCTGTCATCCATCATATCCATGGTTTTGTCTGCTTTTTGCAAACTACGGTTAAACTTGCTGAGCCGAACGTCGAACTTTTTTTTCGGATTGGAATGGGGTGATCCACAGGAAAAAAATGTAAAGACTATTCCCGTGAGTAACAAGGCGATGACCGGTAAAGAAAACCGCTTCATAAATTTCAGATTAAAAATTTTTTCAAATGTAACATAAATTCATCTTTGAGGCAGCATTGCTATAGAAAAAGATTTCAACACCTGCTATCAAATTTTCGTATTTTTGACTAAATTTCCGGAAAATGAAAATGAAAAACTTTTTTTTGTTGCTTTTGCTTGTCAGCTGGCCGGTATTAGGGTTTTCGCAGCAGCCAAAGCAGATAAAAAAGGACTTTGTCGCAGCATTTTCAAATAGAAATTCAAATTCGTTGAAAAGCTATTTCAAGGGATTTGTTAACATCAACATCCCGGGAGAAAAAGGTTTTCATTCGGATGCTAAAGCCAAATGGCTGCTTCAGGATTTTTTTCAGAAGTATGAAGTGAAGTGGTTTTCATTAAAAGAAAACGGTTACTCCGGCGATAACTACTATCTGATTGGTCAATATAGCAGCGGAGAAACCCTGTGGAATGTCTATTTTTTATTCAGCCCGGGGAAAAACGGCTTTCAGATTCAACAAATGGATATCGAACAAATTAGAAAATGACTGCAGAAGAACTGATACACAAAGCGCTGGAGGAAGACCTGGGAAACGGCGACCACACCTCGTTGGCAACCATTGACAACAAAGCCACAGGCATAGCCGTAATGCTGGCCAAGGAAAAAGGAGTACTGGCAGGGACAAAAATTGCCGAAAAAGTGTTCAAAATATTAGATGGCGAAACAACTGTTGACATCCTGATAGCCGATGGAGTACGCATTGTTCCCGGTGATAAAATTATGTTTGTCAGCGGGAAATCACGGGTATTACTTTCCGGCGAGCGCACAGCATTAAATTATATACAGCGGATGAGCGGCATTGCTACTTATACTGCTGACGTAGTGAGCAGGCTGGCCGGTTTGCACACCAAAGTACTTGACACGCGAAAGACCACTCCCTGCAACCGCCTGTTCGAGAAGATGGCCGTGAAAACCGGCGGCGGAACCAACCATCGTTTTGGGTTATACGACATGATCATGATTAAAGATAACCATATTGATTTTGCCGGTGGTATCCAACCTGCCGTTGAGAGGGTTCACCGCTATCTGGAAGCAAATCATCTGGATTTAAAAATAGAAGTTGAAACCCGCAATTTTCAGGAGCTGGAAGAGGTATTACAGACCGGTGGTATTCATCGTATAATGTTGGATAATTTCACTCCTGACGAATTACGGAAAGCGTTGAAAATGATTGATAAAAGATATGAAACGGAAGCCTCCGGTGGTATTACCACGGAAACCATCAGAGCCTATGCCGAAACTGGTGTTGATTTTATTTCTGTGGGTGCACTCACCCATCAAATCAAAAGTCTTGACATTAGCCTGAAAGCCGTAAATCATTAACTATCGTCGCATTGCATAATATAAGAAGAAAATATATCCATTCCAGAATTCGGCTAAAACACCTGTTGCGACTGATTGTATTGCCAGGCTTCGATGGAATGCCGTTGTATGATGTGCTGGTATTTTTCTTCCGTGGCCTTTTCAAAGGAGTTTTGACCTACCGGGCAGCAGCCATTGCGTTCAACTTTTTTCTGGCACTCATTCCGTTTGTCATGTTTCTCTTCACGCTTATCCCTTTTGTAACCGGCGAACATTATCAGATATACCTGCTCGACCTGTTGCAGGAAGTCATTCCCTCCAACATCTTTGCTATGGTAAAAAATACTGTGGTCGAAATTATCAGCCGGCCCAACCAGGGCTTATTATCTGCCGGTTTCTTCATGGCCATCTACTTTGCCACCAATGGTGTGGACGCTATTATTGAAGGTTTTAACCAAAGTTATCATACTACGATAAAACGTCCGTGGTGGAAACAAAAAATGGTTGCTTTTGTACTCATGCTTGTTCTTTCCGTGCTGATTTTTATCTCATTTTCACTTCTCGGGTTCGGTGAATTCTCCATCCATCTGCTCAACGAAAAGCAGCTTCTGGCAAGCGGAGTTTCTATTTACTCGCTACAGCTGTTGCGCTGGCTTATTATCTTGCTTGTGACACTCCTGAGCACCTCTATTCTATATTATTTCGGTCAGTTGAAAACGATGAGGGAAGATGTTCGTTACCGTTTTATCTCGGCAGGCTCTCTTCTCTCCACCGGTTTGTTTATCGTTGGTGGCGTAATCATCAAACTCTATTTTGAAAACTTCTCACGTTACAATATTCTGTATGGTTCCATTGGATCGCTGATCATTCTGCTGGTCTGGATTTATTATAACGCCTTTATCATTCTCATTGGTTTTGAGCTAAACGTAAGCATCCGCTTGTCGCGAAAAGAGGCAGTCAGAAAGAACAAATACAGGGTTATCAAATGAAAAAATATTTTATTTTAGCCACAAAACATGGTATTATTCGCATGAGGTTTTTAAAAAATGACTTTTAAGCCTTTTTCAAAGACATTTAAATGAGCAACAACCCAAATAATGATATTCTTCTCATCTGTAACCAATTTCCCTTTGGTCATGGTGAAACTTTCCTTGCAAACGAGTTTCCTTATCTCTATGAAAATTTTCGAAAAATTGTTATTTTAGTTCGTACCGATGCGAATACCCAAACGCGGGCTGTTCCGGAGGATGTAACCATTCTCAAAATTCCCGCGAAAAGCCCCTCTAAGATCAAACTGGCGATGTTGCTGTTGAAACACGTGTATCTGCTTGCCGGTCTTTTAATAGAAGAGATAAATGCCATCTCCACCGTTTACGGCAAAAAACCAAATATGAAGCAACTGAAAAAGATGTGGCACGATGCGGTAAAATCCATTGAATTAGCCTCTTTTATCAAAAAACACATTTTGGGAAGAATTTCCGGTAATGCTGTTCTATATTCTTATTGGCAAAATTCAGCAGCTGTGGCAGCCCTGTTGGTCAAAAAAGAATTCCCGGAGCACAAAGTTATATGTAGAACACACAGAAGTGATTTATATTTTTATGCTCAGGAGGATAATTACCTCTCTTTTCGCAGGTTTATTTCGAAAAATACCGACAAATTATTCTTCATCTCTGAGGATGGAATGAAATATCAAACGCAGTTGTTAAAAAAGAGCTATGCTGGTTTTGTTGTTTCACGACTTGGGGTTAAAAAGGAAGTAGAATTAATCCCAAAGAAAAAATCAGGAAAACGAACGATAGTATCGTGTTCAAATATTATCCCTGTTAAACGGATAGAACTTATAGTGAAGGCACTGGCCATGGTCGAGAAAATTGACATTGAATGGATTCATTTCGGAGGAGGGTATCTGGAAGATTCTGTAAAAGCTTCCGCAAAACAAATGTTGTCATCCAAAATAAATATAGAATATTGGTTTAAGGGAAAAACGGAAAACAAAGCCATTCACCGGTTTTATGCTGAAAACCATGTCGATTTGTTTATCAATGTCAGTGAGTCAGAGGGACTTCCCGTAAGTATTATGGAAGCCATTAGTTATGGAATTCCTGTTTTGGCAACGGATGTCGGAGGGACGGGTGAAATCATATCAGATACTGTCGGAAAGCTGATGAAAAAGGACTTAAGTCCGGCAGAGTTAGCCAATCATATCAAAACATTTTTTAAAAAATCTTCGCAAAGGATAAATGCCTACGCTAAAAATGCCCGTGAATTTGGGCGCAGCAATTATTCTTCAGAGAAGAACTACAATAATTTCATAAAACAAATACAAACCCTGTAACTTTATGATACTTTCAGAAAAATTGAGGAGTTATTTAAAAGGCGAAAGATTTTCAACCGCTGAAAATTTCAGATATCCTGCAAAAATATACCCGGAAACAAGGGAAGAGTATTTAAAAAAAATCGTTAAAGGGAAAAAAGTAGTTCATATTGGGTGCATCGACCATTTGCCCGTTATTGACACAAAAATCAAAACCGGGCACTGGCTACACAACATATTAACTGATAGTGCCGAAAAGTGTGTTGGTTTTGATATTAACAAAGAAGGAATAGAAAAACTTCGATCGGATTACGGTATTGAAAATGTATTCTACGAAGATGTTGCAAATACTGCGAGTGAGACCATTTTAAAAGAGAAGTGGGATTATTTGTTACTTGGTGAAGTTTTAGAACATATTGACAATCCGGTTGATTTCATAAATAAATTAAAAATCAATTATTCGAATGTTGCGAGGCAAATTATCATAACCGTTCCGCATATCATCACAAAAAATAATTTTAATAACGTAAAACGGGGATTTGAATGTATTAACACGGACCACCGGTATTGGTTTACACCGTTTACCATTATGAAAGTAGCAACAATGGCCGGCCTAACCCCCAAAAACATAGAATTTAAAAATAGAATTGTTCTTTCTTTTCCGGAGCTAATCTACCGGAAACTTTATAAAACCGTGCTGAGAAAAGAGCCTTTTTATCCAATTTATTATTTTAATACTTTGGTACTGATTTCTGACATGTGATAGTGCCGTAAAACATGATTGCAGGTTTTTTCTTTTCTATAAGCAGAATTGAATATTATTTAGACATAGAAACAATTTATCAGTCTAAAACGAAACAAACATATCTTTGGGAATATTTTGAGACAAAATAACATGAAATGCATCTTATTAAATTCCATAACACATTATCCATAAACACACTATGCTTAAAGATATAAGAGAGACATCCAAGCACTCTGCTGTTTATGTAATAGGTAATATCGCCATTAAGGGTATCGGGCTTATTCTGATACCTCTATACACAAATCCCAAGTACCTGAGTATAGTAGATTATGGCGCTTTGGCCATACTCGAAGCTACTGTGATACTGATAGTAGGCGTAATTGAAACGCCCATGCTCAGCAGTCTGACTCGTTGGTATTGGGACAAAGAGTACATTTCTCATCAAAAAAGTATTTTCTTTTCCACCCTTGCTTTTCTATTCATAATTATAACTCCGACCATATTCATACTATTACATTATTCTGATTTTTTCTCTTCTCTGCTATTTAAATCAGTTGATTACTCACTCATCCTAAAATTTACATTTTTAAGCGCAGGGTTTAGGATACTAAATGATCAGATTCTTAACCTCGCCAAATTACGGTCAAGATCTGTTCTTTACTCCTCTGCCCTTATACTAAAACTTTCTCTTACGCTGAGCATTATCCTGTGGGGTATTCTTCTGAAAGGTTATGGTCTAATTATTATCTGGCAGGCAAATGCCATCGGAGAATTTGTCATCTTATTGGTGTTGATACCCTTTGTTTTAAAAAACATCAAGGTGAGTTTTCAAAAAAAGATCCTAAAAGAGATGTTAGCTTATGGAGCACCTCTCATGTTGGCCGCAACATCCGGCGTATTATTAGTTGTAACAGACCGGTATATGCTGAATTCCATGTCAGGCCTGGAAAAAACAGGGATCTATTCTTTGGGATTTAGAATTGCGAACACCTTGAAAATGGTTATATCAGTTCCCATAGGGTTGGCTCTCTCTCCCATCATCATGAAAAAAATAAACATGGAGAAAAACCAGCATTTTTACGCCAAAATAATGACATACTCAGGTTTTATTTTTGTTATAGGACTGCTCGGCCTTTCTTTGTTCTCATTGGAAATATTAAAATTTTTCACTGGGTCTGCAAAATACTGGGCAGCAAACGGAGTAGTCCCCATTATCTCGTTTGCTTTGTTTTTCGGCCTGTTAAAGGATAATGTCACCATTGGATTGGTCATAAAGAAAAAAACAAAAGTCATTGGATTACTTATTTTTATAACAAGTATTCTGAATATTGTACTCAACCTGTTTTTTATTCCGATATGGGGAATTTACGGAGCTGCGCTGGCCACACTTTGTTCTCAGGTGTTCTTTTTTATTACCATGGCTATCCAGTCCCAGAAGGCCTATTTCATTCCTTATGAGTGGAAGAAGGTTTTGGTCTTATTTCTGCTTGCTGCGCTGTTCCTGAGTTTTAGTCTGGCAGTTTCTGATGTAAATATTGTTTTTCGCTTACCAATAAAGATAGCCTTATTTTTCAGTTTTCCGTTTGTCCTTTATTTATTCCATTTTTATGATGAGGTCGAACTGGTTCAGATTAAAAATATATTTAAAGCCTGGCGAAATCCCAAAAAGCTAAAAGAAAATATTAAGCGGATTTTGAAGTAAAGGCTAAATTAATATCCTTTATAAATATCAATTAACACCTTATCAAAACTCTCAGAATTATAATTTTCCTGTAATGCCCTGTACCCGTTATTGCCCATTTCTATTTGTAATTTTTTGTTATTCGACAGTAAAATAATATCATTTACCAATTCATCCAGGTTAGAAAAGATCAAGCCACAATTATAAGACTCGATGAGTTTTTTTTGCGGACCGCAATCGGAAGCAATGATCGGTTTGTGTCCATACATATATTGAAATATTTTATTGGCAACACCAGATTCATGCTGTGGATTCTTCAAAAACGGAGCAAGACAAATGTCGCTGATTTGAAGATATGTTGGCAAATCGGATATTTGTATCCAAGGTGTATATTCAACATATTCTTTTACAACCGGATCATTAATTGCCAGCTCAAATCTCCTTTTATCAGCCTTATCTACAGGTCCAATAATAAGTAACAACACTTTATTCCCTTTAAACAAAACCTCCCGGACAGCTTTAATCACATCAAAAATCCCACGTCTTGCAGCAACTGCCCCAAAATATAACAAAGTCGTTTTGTCTTTTTTGGGTATAGACTTATCAACCACAAACTCATCAAATCTTTGAATATCTATTACATTCGGATAAACTATTATGTCAGCTTCTTTTAAGAATGAATATTTTTCAATTAATTTTTCTTTGAACTCCTCACTTAATACGATTATTTTTGAAGCATATTGCAGATACTCTTTTTCCTTCTTCACCCAGGCATCAGGCTTTACAAGAAAATTCCTGACTTTTCCTTTAGTCCAGGTATATGATTTTATTGCAGCCGGATAATTCTCATGAAGATCTAATATTATAGGACAATCCTTTCCCGAATATTTTATACCCAGGTAAGAAGCTTTTGACATGTAAAGATCATGAACATGCAGAATATCAATAGCGTTCTTAACGATAAACTTTGTAATTTGATGCTGCCAAATATTCTCATAGAAAGGTACCGTATTCAGCAGACCAAAGATAATGTCTTTGTATTTCTTTTTGATTCTAATCCGCTCAACATTAATTCCTTCAACCTGAGGATAAGTTTTACCATCAAAACCAAAACAAAGAATAAATATGTTGCTTCCACTTCCTTTAAGAATAGTTACTTCTTTATGGACGCGAATATCTTCATTAAACTCGTTGTCAACAATTATACCTATATTCATCAACTGCGAAAATAAGAAAATATCTTACTTCAAAATGTTGCAATTACTAATTGGAATCACGGAACACCCGAGAAACAGCCGTTTTAAGGGAAATTTTAATCATCAGTGTGTCAGCCGGATGTCCGAAATAATTTTAAAACTTTGCCGGATACTTCTTAACCATAAATAAAGTATTTTTGAGTTTTGAATTTTCTGTTATCAATAGGTAAATCATTTTAACTCTTTTTCTTTCCGGAAAAAAGTTTGGCACCTATGGTAACATTGGAGAAAAAAATTTGTATGTATATTTTGTCATTGAATTTCATTACCTGATATTTTTGGGATTTTTGTATAAGGAGTAAAAAAACAATCTAAATTAAGTAACACTTTGGGCGTCATTCAAAAACAAAGCATTTCAGGAACCATCTATTCCTACCTCGGCGTATTGCTGGGATTTATTACCACAGGTTGGCTGTTTCCGCGTATTTTGTCCACTGAGCAGGTAGGGCTGCTACGTATCCTGGTTTCTTACTCCGTACTTTTTGCCCAATTTGCCACACTGGGTATTAATTCGGTCAGTGTCAGACTTTTTCCGTATTTCCGTGACCCGGACAAGAAACATCATGGTTTCCTGGGGCTGACTTTACTTGTTGGCTTGGTGGGTTTTGTATTATCAGCTATAATTTATATTTTACTCAAACCACTTTTTATTTCCAACGCCGCCGGCAAGTCAACGCTCTTTATCGAATACTTTTATTACGTAGTTCCACTGATTCTTTTCACGCTGCTTTTCTCTTTGTTCGACACTTACTTTCGTGTTTTGTACAATGCCGTCAAAGGAATCGTTTACAAAGAGGTGGTTCAACGGGTACTCATTTTGGCCGCTATTCTGCTCTACTTTTTCAAAATCATTGGCTTTGAATGGTTAGTCATATTGTATGTGCTGGCCTTTGTTTCTCCTGCGCTGTTTTTAATGGGGTCATTAATTAAGGATAAGATGTTCTTTATCAAACCCGACCTGAATTTCATTGACAAAAAAATGGCCCGTGAAATGATTAATGTGGCCTTTTTTGGAATTCTGGCCAGCTTCTCCGGTGTGTTGGTTATGAACATCGACGTTATCATGGTAAACCAATATCTCGGGCTGGCAGCAGCAGGAGTTTACACCATTGCTTTTTTCTTCGGAACATTTATCTTAGTTCCTATGCGTACCATGGGAAAAATCAGTTCGGTGGTGATTGCCGATGCCTGGAAAATCGATGATCGTAAAACCATTATGGATATCTATCGGAAAAGTTCTCTTAGCCTAAGTATCATTGGATTTCTGCTTTTTATCGGTATCTGGGGCAACCTCGACAATATTTTCCACATTGTAGGCAAAGATTATACGGCCGGGAAATATGTCATCCTGTTTATCGGACTGGCCAACCTGTCCGACCTGTTTATGGGTGTTAGTCCACATATTATTTTAAATTCAAAACACTATCGCTGGTTGTCATATCTGTTGTTTATTTTTGCCATTCTGCTCATTGTCACCAATATTTTGCTCATTCCGCGTTTTGGTATTACCGGCGCAGCACTGGCTTCTCTCATTTCCAAATACATTTATAACAGCCTAAAATTTAGCCTTTTGTATAGAAAGTTTAAATTTCAGCCTTTTAGTTACAAGCATCTCGAAATTATTTTGTTTGCCTTTTTGGCCTGGTACCTTTCCACTTTCATTCCGGTACTAAATCTTTTTATTCTGGATATTATTGTCAGAAGTCTTTTTATCAGCATAGCTTTCCTGGCTCCGGTTTATATCTTTAAGGTATCGGAAGATATCAACCAAAAGGCACAGCAGATACTTCGCTCATTATTTATGCACCATTAACCATTCTACCGGAAAAAAGTGCTACTTCAAAATAATTCCTAATTTTGCGTGATTTTTTGAAAATATTCTATATGCTCAAACCATTAAAAATTTGCCTCGTCGGAAGCGGTGCCATCTCCACGGCTTTCGCTCAGGTTCTGGGACAAAATGACCGAAATACAATTGATATATTATCTATTGAGGAGGAGGTCATATATTCCATTAACAAAAACCACATTAATCACAGATATTTTCCAACTATAAAGTTAAACGAGAACGTACGGGCTACGACAGACAAAAGTATCCTGAAAGAATCGGATATTATTTTTCTCGGGATCCCCTCTACAGCAATCATCGATTATGTGATTGAAAATAAGGCATTTTTTAATCCTGATGCCATTTTGGTCAATCTTGCCAAAGGCTTTGGAAACCAAGGTAATACCATCCCACAATGCCTTGAGAAGGAAGTTAGCCAACCCATTATCAGCTTAAAAGGGCCGTCGTTTGCACGCGAAATCATCAACCTTATTCCCACCGGGATGACGGTGGCTTCAAAAAACAGCAAATATTTTGATTACTTCATAGAGCTTTTTGAGAATACCAATATCTTCCTTGATTTCACCAATGATGTGATTGGCGTTGAACTCTCCAGTATTTTGAAAAATATTTACGCCATCATCATTGGCATTGTAGATGCCCACTACGATTCACCCAACCTCCGCTCGCTGGTGCTGACACGCTCCATCAACGAGATGCGTTATCTGCTTTCGCGTTTTGGCGGAAAGGAAAAAACCATTTTCAACTACTGTGGGTTTGGCGATTTCAGCCTGACGGCACTCAATGACATGAGCCGTAACCGTACGCTTGGACTGCTTATCGGAAAAGGATTCTTTACCGAATACATTTCTGAGAAAGTGGTTCTTGAAGGGAAAATTGCCACCAATGTGTTTGTGGAGAAAATAGCTACCAAACGCAATATCCGCACACAAGACCTGATGATGAAAGAGCTTTATCGTGTGTTTAATGAAAAGGATTATGACATCACAAACTTTGTAAAAAACATACTGGCAGCCAAGCCAATAAAGGAGGATTTGTTCACCTGGTTCTAACGGCTTATATCTTCCAGAATGCCAGCCATACGAGCGGTAAGATTTTTTCTTTCAAACTGCTCAACCCCCTTGCAACCAGAGTGGACTTTCCCTTCAACAAAATTCTGAAATAGAGAAAGTATCTGTTTTTTTAAACCTTCGGTTTCCTCAAAGTCAAAAACTGTCCCGCATTGGGTTTGCCGTACTATTTCGGCTGCATCTCCGTCGGGCGGCCCAATACAAATGACAGGACGCCCCGAAGCAAGATATTCAAAAAGCTTTCCCGTTAAAATCAATCCGGCGTTAGGCGTATTGTTGACCAGTAACAGCAACACCGATGCATTGTGTTGCTCGGCAATGACTTTATTATGGGGCATATAGTCCACCCGGTGTAAATATTTCTCCAGCCCATATTTATGAAGGGACTCTACCGCATGTATATCTATTTTCCCCACATTTCTAAGTTCCAGCTTTCTGGCAAATTCAGCATTGCTTTCCGTAAGCTCTTTCAAAACTTTCCATAAGTTCTCAGCATTTCTGGTTTTTGTCAGGGAACCTATATGTGCCAGTGTAAAGTGGAATGTATCATGCTTGGGTATCGATTCCAGACGCAGGTCTTCTTCATCAAAGCCATTGGGAATCACATCATAAGAACGATTTACTATAGACAGGAACTCCTTTTTCATTCCGGGACTTACCACTGTAACAGCATGGGCAGTCTCCAAAACCTGCTTTTCCAGTAAATGATGAAGCCGATCGGCTCGTTTGCCAAGCTTTAGGTCACGGTAAAAGTCAATGTTAGTCCAGGGATCACGAAAATCGGCCAGCCAGGGAATTCCAAATTTCTTACTCAAACACATCCCGATTAAGTGCGTACTGTGGGGAGGGCCGGTAGTTACCATAACATCCACAGGATATTGCGTCAGGAATTGAGACAATTGTTTCACCGAAGGCCTAATCCAAAATCTGCGAGCATCGGGGATAAAAAGGTTTCCCCGGATCCATACTGCCAAATCCTCCAGAAGATGAAATTTACTCTTTTTCTCAGATAGAAAAGCGGTTTGAATTTTGTCTCCCTGACTTCTTCCGGTAAACCTTTTGTAAAACGCATAGGGTTCCCATATTTTATTCTTTATCACACGAACCCCTGAAGGAATTTCTTCGAGCAACGATAAATCCACCGAAGGCATCTCGGGATTGGAAGGAGCGAAAACAACAGGTTCCCAGTTGAACAAATGCAGGTATTTCACAAACTTCAACCATCGCTGTACGCCACCACCTCCACTGGGTGGCCAATAATAAGTAATGATTAATACCTTTTTCATTACAAGTCCGTTTCAGTACCTTTCTGATTTCCAAATGACTTTTTAATTTCCCGGAAAATTAAACCCATTATGAGTAAAATCAGAAATATAGAAGCTATAAGCGAAATACTCTCTCCTATACGCCAGATTCTCGGCCTAAACTTAAATTCAATTTTGTGTATTCCGGCCGGAACCACCATAGCCCGTAACAGGTAATCGGCACGAAAATAGGAAGACCTCTTGCCATCCACAAAAGCCTCCCAACCTTTGGGATAATAAATCTCGGAGAAAACCACCAGCTGCTGTGCCTTTGACTTAAAATCATATACCAGATTGTTGGGAGCATAGCTAATGAGTTTGATTTTTGCGGAAGCATCCAGCAAAAACCGCTTTTCTTTCAGCTGGCCGGCAAACTGTTTATCCACCACCGCAGCAGCCTCCAGATCCGCTTTACCCAAAGCAGCAATGGCCCCATCGGCATTGTTTACCCACTTTACATCCTGAACTGCCCAGGCATTACCAAAAGCATAGGTATTGAGCACAGGTTCAACCTTTGGATTGTAGATAATGTATTTGGTGTTTAACATATTCAGCACCTGCTGCTTTTGCAGGGCAGCTTCTACTTTATCAGGAGTAGGAGAAGAAGTAAAAACTTTCCGCAGGCTGTTGATTTCAGACATCAGATATTCATCAATGATATCCTGATAGCGCTGTAACTTAGCCCCGTGATAACCGCCGATAGCCATATGGTAATAGGAGGTGCTGGACTCGTTAAAGACATTTTTCGTCAGGTCGAGCACTCGGAAATCAGGACTTTTATCACGGAGAATATAACGGTCGGCAATAGTTTTGTGGAAAGGATTTTCGGCTTTGCGGGCTACCTCAAAGCTACTGTCATTCAGATACCTTTTGTCCACACCTGCCATATCCACCAAAATCAACAGGCCAAGTGCTGCAACAAACCAGCCTTTTTTCAGTTTCCCAATGGCATAGAAATAAAGCAACAATGCAGCCAAGACAATAAAAGACAGGCTGCGCAGGGTATCTGCACGGAAAATGGCAATACGAACATCTTTCAGGCTGTTGGTAAAAGCAGCAACCTGTGCCGGGTTATTACTCAACCGTAGTTGCGCAAACTGTTTCAGTTCAAACCGGCTGAAAAAAGTGAAGAAACTACCGGGAAACAGCCAAAAGAGAAAACTGATACCTGCAGTAAGTCCCAATGAAATATAAAAAGCTTTTTTTCTCTTCAGCAACAATCCCGGTTCTCTCAATATCTTATTCAAAGCCAGCACGCCGAGCAGTGGAATGGCAAGCTCGGCAATAACCAAGATCATAGATACCGCCCTGAATTTGTTGTACCCCGGCAAATAGTCAATAATCCAATCGGTGAGCGATGGAAAGTTCTTTCCCAATGCAAAAAGGATGGAAACGAGAGTAGCAGCAAACAAGGCCCACTTCAATTTGTCATCCAGGATAAACATACCCAGTACAAACAGAAAAACCATAATAGCCCCTACATAAACAGGACCGGAAGTACCGGGCTGGTTGCCCCAATATTCATTTTGCTGTGCAATAACCTTCCGGAAGCGCGGGCCGGCCTTGTCAAGGGCTTTGTTCTCATACCCGATATATCCTGAGGCTCCACCTTTCACATCCGGAATCATCAGCGACCAGGTCTCACCGATACCATAGCTCCAGGCGGTGATATAGTCACGATCGAGCCCACCGGATTTATTCTCTTTTTCCTTTGATAACACGGGCTTGCCACGCATGGTATATTTACCGTACTGCCAGGTTCCCCACAACGGTGTAATGTTGATGGCCACAGCTATTCCGGCAGCACCCACCAGTACGAGGGCAGCCTTCCAGAAATAAGCCATCTGTTTTTCTCTCCATGATTTTATGAGCTGATAAATACCGTAAATCAGAACGAGGATTAACAGATAATAAGTGATCTGGAGGTGACCTGCTATGATCTCCAATGTCAGTGCCACAGCAGTCAACAGCCCGCCTTTCCACAGTCTTCCTCTGAATGTAAGGATGATACCAGCCAGCACAGGCGCCATGTAGCCTATGGCATGGGCCTTGGAAGTATGCCCGGCGCCGAGGATAATAAAAAAGTAAGAAGAAAGCGCAAAGGCTATCGCTCCCACAATGCTAAGCCAGGGGTCAACGCGCAAAACCAGCAACAGGATAAAAAAGCCGAGAAAATAAAGGAATACATAACTGGCTGATGGAGGCAGACCCAGCCGTATAACACGGTCCACAAAGCGAAAAAGATTGTCTTTATACTGAACGGAAATCTGCCAGGCGGGCATCCCGCCAAACATGGAGTTGGTCCACAACGGTTCCTCTCCCGTTTTGGCACGAAAATCATTAATTTCCTTGGACATCCCTCTGTACATGGTGATGTCGTGTTGTTTTAGTTTCTGGCCTTCAAAAAGCGGGGAGAGATAAACCACCGTAATGGAGAGGAATATCAAGAGGGCAACAGGATAGGGGGCTGATTTCTTTAACAAATTCTTATTCATCTTCCGGTTTTTGTTCTGGTTTTACTTCCTCAAAATCGACATATTCACCAAAATCATCTTCATCCATTTTACTTTTCGTAGGATGTTTCATTTTTATATTTATTTCACCCTCTTTGGCAGGTTTTCGGCGGTTGTCATCTTTACCAAAGCCCTGTTGCTTGTTGATAAAACGCAAGATAGCCTTTGGCACAACATATCTGACAATCAGCTTAATCACGTACCAGATAAGAATAAGGATGAAAATTACTTTTAGTAAACCCATAATTAAAATTTCTGCTTTGCGAAAGTATTATTTTTTTTAAATGTAACGACATCCTGCCCCACAATATTCGTTGCAATACGCTTTTGGCGTTAGGTACCTCAAACTATTATAACAACCTGCCAAATGGTTTACCCTCGGCCTGTCTCTTTTTTCGCACAGAAACTTTCTGCCTTACTTTCTACTACCTGTTATCCGAATAAATGGCAAAAAGCATTCTTATATTTTTAAAAAAGGATTGATTCCAATGAATGGGATGTGTTAAAAGGCAAATGGTTTGTCTCTTTTCATCTATCATTTTGCAGGGTGACCCGGCATGTTTCCATTCAAAATCTGAATAGATTGAACTGTCGGAAATATAAGCATCGAACTCCGACATAATTTCTGCATCGTAGGTTTCAAAAATGATTTTATGCTTTGCTTTAAATTTTTGATCCACAATAACATGATTTGGCGTATCCAGTATTCTGTTTCTCTTATCGCCATGCGAACATATGCTATAAATTTTAAAATATGTTTGTTCAAACCGTTTTATTTCAGCAGACAAAATCGCCTGGCAGGTTTCAATAATTCTGTCATTAATATCATTTTTTTTGAAAAGGTGATATTTTTTGGCATAAGTGGCAAGCGTTTCATAATGGAGTGAGACTTCAAAATTGTTTTGGTGCATTTCGCGCATTACAGGAGGGCTCATGGTCTTCCACCGAAAGTAGAAACTGGAAGTTGCACCAAGTTGTCTTTCCAACTGAAAGAAGCGGTAGGCACCATCAGCATCGTAATCAACATCATGGCGAAGAACCAACACCTTTTCTTCCGTGTCCCTGTGTTTAGCATACCAATCTTTTAACGAACACAAAACATAACCTTGTTTCCGGGCATGTTGTAACACCCCTTCATATTTGTCTATCCTGTCGGTCTGCAATATTTTTCCTATAACCCGCTTAACCATTTTGCAAAAGAATTATTACTGTTACCGGGATTTTAAACAACCTGGCAACCACATATTTAGATAAAATACTTAAAAATAATGTAATATATTTTGATTTTGGCAATAAGTATATCAGTACCCAGAAAGGGCTGAACAGATACACAATCTTTTTGCGCAGCTTTGTGTCGCCATACAGCCGGTTTATGCTTTTTTCATCCAGAAAAATCCATCCCGTTGGGGAAGTCCCTGTAAAATTACTTTTAGATATGGCATAGATAACGCCATCTTTTGTTAAGAAATTTCTCCAATGATTAAAAACTCGTGTAGAATTTTCAAAGTCGCGTGTGTTAAACGGTGAAAAACCCTTTGCAAAAATGAAATCAAATTTCTCGTTATACTTCAGGTCATTCCCGTTCATCGTCCTGAAATCAATATCAGGATATTTCTTCTGAGCTGCAATAATTGCCGTTTTAGAAAAGTCAAAACCTTTTACTTTATAGGAAAGATGGTTTAAGAGAACTGTGTTTAAACCTTTGCCACAACCTGCGTCCAGAACTGTCTTAATATCTTTCTTATAAAAACTTTGTGCAATCTTAATAAAAACGATAAGTTTTAGCCGGTTCAAAAGCGGATAATTCTTCCAATCATTATTTTTATAAAAATCGTCATAGTAATCTTTACTTCCTCTTTGAATTTGCGTTAACATATTCTAAAAATGTTATGAATAACCCTTTGCGGATAAAATAGATTCAGCTCTTTCTTTAAAAAATTCACGGCGAATATACAGCCTATTCTCCGCAAATTCAAATTGGTAATACTTAGCCAACACAACTCTAAATCATTAAACTACCTAATATGGATTGACATTTCTGTAAAAAAACTCATTCTCTGAAAATTACTATCGTTTGTTCCAAACGATTAAAAGCTCATGATATGCAAGAAGCCTCTGAAAGTAAGATAAAATACATCGCCGATGAATGGATTGAATGGCGCAATGCGGGAGGAAAATACTATCGTGGGGCTGATGTTACGACGGCTTAAAGAGCTTGTCATTTATTTTGGATAAACAGAAAAAGTATTTAAAAATTTCTTTCCAAAGGCTTCATTTCCAAGTGATCCCGGAGGGATTCGAACCCCCAACCTCCTGATCCGTAGTCAGGTGCACTATCCAATTATGCTACGGGACCTGCTTTTGATGCAGCAAAAATACAATATTTCTGAAATCAACAAATCATAGCTTCGTTTTTATTTTACTTTTCTATGCGTTATTCCGTGGCGATTACAAAGCCCGGTGTGGATAGTGCCTGACAGAAAAACCAGTGACAAATGAGACTTATCCTTTTCCATAGATTTCAACAAAAAATCACAGATAGGAAATTGTTTTTTTTTAGCAAAGAAATTTTCTGCTTTTCCACATCAATACCATTTTATTATATCTTTGCAGCGCATTTTATTAAGAAACTTTATAAATAATATGAGACGAGTCATTCCAATAATATTGCTGCTTGTGAGCTTTGCAACATACAGTTGCACAAGCATCAAAGGAAACCAGGAGCTTAAGAGCACTAACATTCTCAAAAAAGTCGAGGCAGTAAATAATGTCGAACCAGAACAGCTAACGTATGCCGGTTTCCTGAAAAATATTTGGAATTTTGAAAAGACCCCTCAGCAATGGATTTATGAAGGTGATAAGCCTTCTGTCATTGACTTTTACGCTGACTGGTGTGGCCCCTGTAAACGTCTTGCACCCATCATGGTAGAAATGGCAAAAAAATATAATGGTAAAGTAAAGTTTTACAGAGTGAATGTGGACAAAGAGAAGAAGCTCGCCTCCGCTTTCAATATCAGGAGTATTCCTGCCGTACTTTTTATTCCCAAAAAAGGCAAGCCCATGATGCAGGTCGGCTTGTTACCACACAGTACATATGTGAAGATTATCGATGAACAACTGCTTAACAAAAAAACGCAAATAAAAAAATAGTAAATCTTTAAATAACAGATATCATAATTAAAATGGAACATTTAACAAAACAAACTTTTACAGAAAAAGTATTTAATTACGAAGCACACAAAGAGTGGAAATTTGAAGGCAAATTACCCTGTGTTATTGATTTTTACGCCGACTGGTGTCAGCCCTGTAAAATTGTGTCTCCCATCCTCGAAGAACTCGCTGTTGAGTATGACGGAAAAATTAATATTTACAAAGTAAATACTGAACAGGAAGTGGATCTGGCCTCTGCATTCGGTATTCGCAGCATTCCTTCCATGTTGTTCTGTCCTGCCGAAGGTCAGCCTCAAATGGCAGTGGGTGCTTTGCCAAAAGAAACACTTGTTCAGGCTATTAACGACGTTCTGCTGAAAAAACAGGAAGTAGAAAAATAAGTCTGCAAATGATCTAAGAAGGCTGCAACTCCTCAGGGTTTTGTAGCCTTTTTTGTGTTAACCCACTGCTATTATGAGGAATGAAAAAACCGTCCTGTTATCCATCGCTTATCTCCCTCCTGTCAGTTGGTTTTCGCTGTTGCTAAAATATCCCGTACAGATAGAGAAACACGAAACCTACCAGCGGCAGAGCTACCGCAACCGTTGTCTGATTTATTCGGAACGGGGCGTACTTCCTTTGTCTATTCCGGTGAGCAAGCCTAACGGGAACCACAGCCTTATTACGGATGTAGTTATTTATAATGGCGAAAAGTGGTATCAGAACCAATGGCGTGCCTTTCAGTCGGCTTACGAAGCCTCACCTTACTTTCTTTATTACAAGGATGAGTTTCAGGATTTTTATACCGGAGGCTTTGACAACCTGTTCGATTACGACAAACAACTGATGCTAAAGGCCTGTGAATTACTGGGAATCCAGCCACAGCTGTACTATACGGGGAAATTTGAAAAAAGCCCGGCAAACACATACGACCTGCGTAACTTCTTCACTCCCAAGAAGCCGGTTTGCGGCTCTTTTACCAAATATATACAAGTATTCTCAAGCCGTCACGGCTTCCTGCCCGATCTGAGCATCCTCGATCTGCTTTTCAATATAGGTCCGGAAAGCAAGAGTTACCTCTACCAAATAGACCTGGAATTCTAATCGGGATAAGCAATCCGTACGTGGTGGATGTTGAGCAGCTTTTTCTTTAGTATTTTTTTGGCAATGGTGATTTCCTTCAGGGTAATGGGTGCATTATTAAACTGCTCCGATTCCATCATTGAATTGACAATAAGCTCAACCAGGTCATTAATCTTCTGTTCCGTAGGGCTTACCAAACTACGTGATGCGGCTTCCACCGAATCGGCCATCATCACCGCAGCGGTTTCTCTTGAAAATGGTACCGGACCATGATAAAGGAATTCCGTTTCATTCACCTCCATCCCCGGGTTTAGTTTTCGTTCGAGCCGGTAAAAATACTCTACCCGCCGTGTTCCGTGGTGCGTCCGGATAAAATCAATAATTTGCTCCGGGATGTGCGCCTTCCTTGCCATTTCAATTCCGGTAAGTACATGTCCCACAATAATGCGGGCACTCTCTTCGTGACTTAGCTCATCGTGCGGATTGTAACCTTCCGGTTGATTTTCAACAAAAAAGAGTGGATGTTTCATTTTTCCTATATCATGGTAAAGTGACCCGGTACGTACCAACAGAGCATCACCACCAATAACATACAACACTTCAGAAGCGAGGTTGGCCACCTGCATGGAATGCTGAAAGGTACCGGGAGCTTTTTCCGCCAGCTCACGTAGCAACGGGTTGTTTGTATTGGAAAGTTCCAGCAGCGTTAGCTGCGTTACCAGACCAAACAACTTTTCGTAAACAAAAATGAGTGGGAAAGCAAGTAAAATTAATAGCGAGCTGCCGGCCAGCATCAGGATGAAACGGAAAGAGATATTCGCAAAAGAGGCTTCCTGCACAAGTAACATACTGAAATACACCAACATATATGTAATAAAGACCAATAAGGAAATACGCACAAGATGCCACCTTTTCGAGAGCTGCCCCACAGAGAAAATAGCGACAAATCCGGCCGTAAACTGGGTATAGAAGAACTCAAAACTGTTGGGGGCATAGAATCCCAGTAGCATGAGTGTTATGAGATAAACCACCAGTGCGCCCCTCCGATCCAGGAAAACAGCGCCGATAACCGGCAGGATGGTGTATGGAATCAGATAACTCCATGAGGGATGGTAGGCAAAAATGTAAAATGAAACGACCAACAGCAAAACCTGTGTCCCCACCAGCAGATGTAATTTCCGAAGCTCTTTATAAATAGATGGCATAAATGTCATCAGAAAAAGCAGTTCTATTAAAAACAGCAGTGATATCAAAATTATCCTACCGGTATAAACAAACTTCCAGGCTTTGGAATTACCAACCTCCTGTTCGTATTCGCGCTTTAGTGAAGTCAGTTGCTGGTATTTCTGTTGTGTAACCAACTCGCCCTGCGAAATAATCAGCTCCCCTTTTTGCACCAGACCTACAGTTGGAGAAATCTTTGAGATAAGCTCCTGTCGCATCATTCCGGTCTTATGCTGATCATATATCACATTCTGCACCAGCGCATTATCTATCAGCTGAAACAGCATCACACTGTCAGAACTGTTTAGCTGTCTGAGGTAACTGATGGCATAATCGTCGGCCTCTTTTATCGTATATAGTTGCGACAGGTTATAATCTTTTACCTCATTATTTCTTATAAACTTAATCTGAAAGGTTTTGTCTTTCCCCTTCAAAACCGGGTCCAGGCGGACAATTCCGCGTTCAACCTGATCGTAAACCGACAGCAAAGCATCGAGGTAGGTCATGGAATCCTGATGACTTACCACAGAATCCATTTTTCTGCTGATAAAATGCCAGTTCTCACCAAAGCTTTTGATCAGCTGGGATCTCCCGGTTTTGGTGGACTGTTCATCGTACTGGAAGTAAGGCTTCAGATTTTTCAGCACCTCTTGCCGCTCTTTCGACAACTGTTTTTCTGTTTTCAGGATGGAAAAATCAAACGGAGCATACAGATCCTTGTGCTTCCAGGGCTTACCGAGGCTAAATTCGTACTTAAAAATCCGCTCCCGAGGGCTCACCGCCACCACAATAAGAACGGCAACCACAAAAGTCAAAATCTTGAGCAGATCGTATGAATATTGTTGTAATTTTGGAAAAGGAGACTTCATAGTATTTTATCTTGCTACAAAAATACGAAATCCTGAATTTCTATCATTCATTAACCTGTTATTATGAACAAAGGTATTTGCATTCTTCCCTTGATCCCGGTTCGCGAAAGGCCCTCCGACAAAACCCAAATGATCAGCCAGCTCCTTTTTGGTGATGTGGTTCAAATCAAAGACCGATACAAAAGCTGGCTATTCACGGAGACTTCTCACGACAGCTATGCCGGCTGGGTTGACGAAAAACAAATCAGCTTCCCTCCTGCTGCCTTTTTTGAGCAAATAGAAAATGAGGTGCCTGTTTTTCTATCCGAAAAATATGCTGATGCCCATGGAAAAAATGGTAGCAGACTCTCTCTCGTCATGGGAAGCCGGTTGCCTGGCTTTGACAAAAACACTTTTTACATCGGAGAATCAAATTACAAACTCTCGGGATCTGTTCATACTTTGCAGGGAAAACAAATACCGGAAATCGTGATAAAAACAGCAAAAAAATTCCTGGGAAGCCCGTACCTTTGGGGAGGCCGCTCTTATTTTGGAATTGACTGTTCGGGTTTCACGCAAATAGTTTATCGTATGTGTGGATATAACTTACTGCGTGACAGCTCACAACAAGCTGAGCATGGGTTATCCGTTAGTTTTATTGAAGAAGCGAAACCTGCAGATCTCGCCTTTTTCGAAGATGAAGAAGGTCGAATTGTCCATGTAGGCATCATGCTCAGCAACCGCCAAATCATCCACTCCTCAGGTCAGGTTCGCATTGACACCATCGACCATGAAGGCATTTTCAACGAAGCAACTAAAAAGTACACCCACAAGCTCAGGTTTATTAAAAGATTTCCGGCATAAAAAAACCCGGAAACAGGTCCGGGTAAAATTTTTTGATAATCTCTTTTTATTTGTCAAGAATAACTATTTCATAGCTAATTTTTGCAGCCTTGCGCAGCATTTCGGAAACCCCGCAATAACGATCCTGCGAAAGGTTAGCTGCCTTCTCAAGTTTGTCCATAGGGAGATCTTTTCCTTTGAAAATATATTTAATATGGATGGTGTGGTAAATCTTGGGGTGCTCATCGGTGAGTTCGGCTTCAACTTCCACATCGAAGTAATCAGGGACTACTCGCATTTTACCGAGGATGGAGATGACATCCATGGCTGTACATCCTGCCAAAGAAACCAGCGTCAATGATTTAGGCTGAGGGCCTCTGTTTTCGCCACCCACAGCTTCCGTTGCATCAATCATAAAGTTAAAACCACCGACTTTGGCTTCAAATGCCATTTTGCCTGACCATGTTGTATGAACTCTTGTTGCCATAATTATATCTTTTAAAATTTGTACAAATTTAAACAAAAATCTTTTAGGGTTACCGTAGGATGTGCAACACCGTAACCGGCTTTAAAACATATACACGCAATACGATTAGAATCCCACACCGGCAGGGGGCGTCTCCTGATTATTCATATTTTTTTTCCTCTTTTGCCGGTAATTATTGATAACATAAGTAAGGTTCAGGGAAACAACAGGCCATTCCCTCCGGAATACCGAATGAGAATAAAAGCCGGTTCCCGAAGCTGTTGATTCATAATGTGCCGTACCGAGTAAATCACGTGCAGACAGGGTTAAATTCAGCTTGCGTTTGAAAAAATCCTTTCGAACAGCGAGATTAGTATAGAAAAAACCTTTACGGGTACCCTGAACGGTTACCGTCGGGCTGCGGTAAATGCCCATCAGCTGAACTCTGAAATTATGTTTCAGATTAAATGAGGCGGTCATTCTTCCTGACCAGTTGGTAGAGTTAGCCGCCACATCCGATCCCTGCAAATTGCCTTCAAGGCGATAGTGATACAGGTTTAAGCTGGCGTTAAGGCCAAACCATTTCACAAATTTGAGGTTGGCCATCAGCTCTGCTCCCATTGCAAAATCCCTGTTCAGGTTCTGGCTGGTATGAATCATAATTCCCGCCGTATCAAGTACCCTGATGCGAGTAATTTTGTTCGTGGTTTTTCTGTAATAAGCTTCAAACGAAAGGAAAGATCTGGAGAACGCTTTCTGTAATCCCAGCTCATACGAGTCAATATACTCCGGTTGTAGTTCTGGATTTCCAATTCTGATATTATAAGGATCAATAATCATGGGAAACGGGTTCAGGCTCCACTGCCGCGGACGGTTAATGCGCCTGCTGTAACTGGTGTAAACCTGATAGTTTTTGGGAAGTTGGTACGACAAATGAATTGATGGGAAATAGTCGAACCGGTTAATTTTAAACGGCGCATTCCCGTTGCTGTTGGTCACACTCCTGTCCGTATATTCCGTACGAAAACCCAACTCGTAGCCAAAACTTTTATAGACATCCTGAAAGCTGACATAAACCGAATGAATGTTTCGGATAAAGTCCACTACGTTGTTGTAATTCTCGTTGGATATCCACTCATTGGATACGGTATCGAAAGTCTCATAAGTGTACTCACCCGACTCTTTGTAAAAACGGCTTTGGTAACCGGCTTCAAATTTTCCTTTTTTGCCAATGGGCAGGCTGTAATCCAGTTTTAACCGTAAATTATTAGAGCTGTCGGGGGTGCTTGTACGCAAACCCGATGGAGTATTTCCAAGGCCATTCCACAACGAATCGGTTTCATAGTTTGATTGATTTTCCTGATCATCACTACTTTTGCCTGAGTAATAGGCATAAGCCTCTATTTGATGTCCCAAATGATTGAATTTGTGTAAAAAATCGGCCTGCATCGTGTAGTAATACCCCCAGCGGTTAGAGTGGCTGATTGATTTTGAATAATCATCCCTTGACACCGGAATCGTATAAATGTATCGTTTACTGGTATTGTCCATTCCGAAACCATAACCACCATATTCTCCGGATAGGGTAAGTGTGGATTTCTTGTCAAGATAGTAATCGAGTCCTCCGCTCAGTCCAAAGCCTTTGCGGTTTCTGATGCCGTCAATGTCTGTATTCCGGTAATTTATAGTATCACCCAGAAAAGTAAGGTCTTGTGAATTCATATTCATGTACATGTCTCTGTAGCTGGCATTGGCAGATACAAACACATTGACTTTCTTGGTGCGATAACCCACCAGTGCATTACCCCTATATCTGTTTCTGTTTCCTACAGAAGCATTTACCACGCCATTAACGCCCAGGTTTTTGTCTTTTTTAAGAATAATATTTAGAATTCCGCCAACACCTTCGGGGTCATATTTTGCAGTAGGATTGGTAATAATTTCAATACGCTGAATGGTGGCGGCCGGAATCTGCTGCAGGGCGTCATTTCCATCCAGCACACTGGGATGACCATTAATAAGCACCGTGAAATTGGAAGATCCGCGCAAGGTAACATTACCATTCAAGTCCACATTAACAGAAGGTACATTTTCCAACACATCAACGGCAGAGCCGGCAGAAGCCATCAGGTCTTTGGTGACATTAACCACCTGTTTATCCACCTGATAAGAGATTCTGGAACGGCTGGCTTTTACCTCCACACCCTGTAAAGTAGAAGCAACCGGCTCCAGGTAAATCACCGGCAACTTTATCTCACGCCTGGTATTTGTAAGCGTTATATCGGTAATAATCTTTATCTTAAAACCAATGAAATGAACTTTCAAAAAATAGTGTCCGTTTTTGACACTCTTAAACCTGAAAGCGCCATATTTTCCCGTTATGGTTCCATTAACCATAGTAGAATCAGGCAAGCGGTAAAGAACAATATTAGAGTATTGCATTGGCGTCTTGTCGCTTTTTTCCTTTACTTTTCCATAGATAACGCCATCGGGAACACCGGTGGCCATAATATTTTCATTGGAAGGAAGTTGGGCAAACAAAGCTGAAGCCATAAAAAGTCCCAACAAGAAAGTGGAAGCGTGCCGTATTATCTTTGTCATTTTATCTGATTATTTTTCCTGAAACAGGTACACTGTTTTTATTTTTAGCCGGCTGGGGTCAGCCATATCCTGCATAAAAGCCATACGTGAGGGATAGGGTTGTTGTCCCTCCCCCATATTTCCACCGCCACCCATGCCACCACGCCCCTGCATACGCGACATATCTATTTGGAGATAGCCGGTTTCAAACAATACGGAAAATGGCTTGTCATTAGACAAATAGTCCAAAGGATTGGAGAACAGCATTTTCAAAGGGATGCTGGCTTCGTAAATTACATGTCCTAATGAATCCATTTGCAACAGCACGCGAATGCCGTCGGTTCCGGCAAAAGCATCTTTCATGCCTGCTTTATCAAAACCTTCCAGTTTAGCCTGTTCCATACGATAATGTGCATTGATCCTGCTTATCTTTTCAGCTGTCAGATGGCTGTGGGAAGCCTGCCGGGGATGCCCGTATTGCCGCCCGGCAGGTCTTTGTCCGGGTTTGCGGGTTTGCTGCTTATGCACGCGTTTCTGTGGGTATTCAATTCCCAACACCTTTTTCCCTCTTCCATTCGGGTCAACCCACAATGTCAGGCCGGTGACGAGTGCTTTGCGTTGTACATTGGTATTCAACATTTTCAGTCGCACAAACAGCGTTTGGCTATTGTTACTAAAACCGTATGCAAAGCCGGTTTTGTTATCAAGGCGCAACGCATTGGCTTTCCAGTCTGTGGTCTTGCCATCCACCACAAACTTCCCGGACTGCTTCAGACACTTTACTACCGGCTTTTTATGAGGAGAAGCCATAATTGCACCCGGCAGAAGTACCGTAAGCAAAGCAAAAACAATTTTCTTCATTTTTCTTAGTTTGCAAATACAAAAGTCCTGTAATCTTCCCGGTTTAAAAAATATATTATACGTGTAAGTGAAAATATCGGACGAAACATGCCATCCCGACGACAAATACACAGGAAAAACTTCAATTCTCCGGAGTTAAGGATTTGTGGTAAAATCAAGGTGGCGGGAATTGACGAAGTAACGGACGATTTTTCAAGGTACAGACGGCACGCAAAAAAACCTCCCCTCTCCGCTATTGGGAAAAGGAAGGCTCTTCAAAAAAGTATAATACTTTTCTGTTATTTCTGAATGATAGTTTCGTTGTCCATGGCAACAGCTGATTTCTCAACAGTCATTTTCAAACCGCCCGTACCCACTTCGAGGACAACGGTTTTCTCTTTAATCTCTGCAAGTTTCCCATGAATGCCACCAATCGTTACCACTTTATCACCTTTTTTGAGGTTTTCTCTGAATTTTTTCTGAGCCTTGCTCTTTTTGGTTTGTGGCATAATAAAAAAGAAATAAAATACCACCAAAATCAATAATAGCGGTAATAACTGCATCCAAGAAGAGCTTTCTCCTTTTGAAGCTTGTAATAAAATAAATAATGTACTCATTTTTAGTAAATTAATTGTTTATGATTGATTAAATTTTCTCCGAATTTATTATTTTCCCTACCCAAAGGAGGTCTTGTTATTTATCTTTAGATGTTTCAACCACAGCGTTTATGCGTAAAACCGTCCTTGCAGGTTTGGTATTGGCCAGCAGCATGACACTTTTATTTTGATAACCCATTTTGCCTGTGCTGTTAAAAGTAACATCAACATCGCCTTCCTCACCTGGTTTTTCCGGCAAAGATAGTAATTGAACCTTTATAGACTACATTTTTATCTTTAAATCCCTGACATTTTAATACATAAAAGTAAGTTCCATCCGGTAAGCCGCCGCCATCCCAGTTATTTTTGTAATTATCCGATTCGAAAACTTTCCGGCCAAGGCGGTTAAAAATCACCAGATGTGTTTTTTCATAATAATCGTTGAGCGGTTTGTAATCCTGTGCAGTGCCATCGAATTTAAGTGCACTTTTGGCTCCCTGCTGCGAGGCATCTTTTGCTTTTATGACAAAGTAGTCGTTGTATCCATCGCCATTGGGTGTAAACACATTGGGAATGAAGAGTTCCACCGGAAGGACATCCACCACATGGGTGTAGAGCGTATCGCAACCCTGAGGATTGAAAACGGTAAGATATGCCGAATAGGTTCCCACCTTATCAAAAGTATGGAGGATCTCAGGCTGGGAGTAAGAGTTCTGGTCTCCGTCAAATTGCCAGTAACTGTTTGTGATTTGAAGGGTGTCTTGCGATAGGTTTTCAAATGAAAAGGCAATATGCGGGTTTTGTATATAAGCCGTATCAGGGGAAGCGGTTATTTTCACCACCGGATTGGGATATGCCTGTGTATAAAGTGTATCCTGCGCCAAACACCCGTTGGGGTCAGCAACACGAATGGAATAATACTGATGTGCACTAAGCCCCACAGCTATCGAAGGGTCGCCGGGAGAAATCTGAATGGGTTTCACCTGCCAGAAATATTTGTACTCGGAGGCAGGATAACCCCCGGAGGCTGTGGCTTTCACCTGCGCCGTATTCCCAATATCCTGACTCGCATCGGTACAGGTAAGCTGCAGTTGTTTGAAATTGATATTTATTTTCTGCCGCACATCCATGTGGAACGGCTGGCTGGTACATACTGTACCCAAAGCAGGATCGGTTACCGTTACCGTGAAATCGGCAGGAGCGGTCAAACGAACTGTTATAGAAGCCGTCGTATCTCCCGTGGACCACTTGTATTTCAGTCCGGCCCGGGCCGGAACCGACAATGTAAAAGGGGCATCATAACACACCGGCGAAGTAGCGCTGGAAATGATGGTACAGGGAAGCTGGCTCATGGCAGACTGAAATGGCCAGAGTACCAATAAGGCCAACGACCACAAAATCAAAAAAGAGAATTTGGATTTTTTTTTCATGAAATGTATTCCTTTTCCGAAGATTTAATTGAGAGAACAAATTTATAAATAAATCTGTAAGAAAAACTTTTGACAGGTGGTATTTCGGAGCAGGAGATTCTGAGACGAGTAAGAAGTCGAATTCCGGATACAGCTTAGTTGCATTAGAAAATTGCTCCCTGACTTCATCTAATCCAATTACCTTAAATCCGCCAGTTACATCTACTAATGTAAGAAAGGCGTGAGGACAAATCCGAATAGGAGAGTTTTAATGCTTAATCAATTCCTCTATTGTTCTTTTTACCCCGAAGAATACCTTTTCGCAGATAGGGCGGAAAAAAAGTTTTAGGCTCATCAAAAATCATGTAGCCGTGAGAAAAGGAGGTGGAAAAGCCTCTCTTCAATAATCGCTCATTAAACAGATGCTCATCATTGGGTTTATGATAACAACACACAGCAATTTTACACGGCACATCGGAAGACCGAAATGTTTCACAACCATTCAAAACCTCATTTTCCGCTCCTTCCACATCAATTTTCAAAAAAGAATATATCTCACGGCCTTTGAAAAATTGATCCAGTGAAACAGTTCTCTCATCATTTATGTCCGAAACAAACTTATTGACAATTTCAACTTTGTCTTTCCAGGGTGCAAAAGTGGCTTTTAGCGCTTCAATCCAGTTTTCATCGGTTTCAAACAAATACACTTTTCTCACTTTCTCAATTACCGACAATGCCAGATTACCTTCTGCAGCGCCCACATCAACCAATATATCGTTATTTTCAACATCAAAATTATCATTCAGATAACAATGGGGAGAGTTTAAATCCTGCTCCATTAAAAGATAATTGTAGTTCCTTCTTATTCCACGCGAAGAGGATTTTCGCCTGAAGTATAAGCGTTTCCCATCGGTCAAAATATATTTTAGGCCTAAGGCTTCATCTTTATATACTGAAATGTTTTCGCGCTTATAATTATGTTGAAACGGATAAGGAAAGACACACAATTTATTGTCTCTAAGATAACTAAGCGCAGCCCTTTCTTCTTTGTTGACAGACTCCGCAGGGAGAGAGGAATAATAATCAAGGATAGTTTTTTTGAGTTGCCGGTTACGAACAGGTCTTCTGATAAACTTGGGTACAGTCTTGTTATACAATGATTTCTTTTGTTTTACCATTTTTCAGCAACTTCTTTTTTTACAATCCGATTTACTTCGGATTTTCGGCTTGTAAAAGTATAATTATTTAGGGAAATGAAAATAGGTCGTTTTGTATGAAATACAGTTGAAAAGGACATGACGGCAAAACCAGCCGAAATGTCTATTTTTGACGAAGCTTATGAAAAAGACACTACTTCTCCTTTTCGTAATTTTTATGTTTTCAAACGCCCGGGGCAAAACAGCGATACAACCATGACAAAAATTAAACACACCGAAAAAGAATGGGCCGAAAAGCTCGACCCTCAACAATATCAGGTACTGCGCCAATGCGGTACCGAGCCACCGTTTACCGGGAAATATTGCCATAACCAAAAAGACGGTAACTACTATTGCGCAGCCTGCGGTGCTTTACTTTTTACCTCGGATACCAAATACAATTCCCGTTCGGGATGGTTAGGTTTTTATGCTCCGGCAAACAACAATAACATCATCGAAGTACGCGACACAAGCTACGGTATGAAGCGTGTTGAAATAAAATGTGCCCATTGTGGCGGCCACCTCGGTCACTTGTTTCCCGATGGCCCCCGCCCCACCGGCCTGCGCTATTGTGTGAACTCCATCGCTCTGGATTTTGAGGAAAAACCGCCGGAAGGAAAAGGCAAAAGTGAGAGGTAAAAAAATTTCCGTTACCGTTCCAACAGGAACCTTTTCAAATCCTCCGGCCGGTTACCAATTTCCACGGATTGTTTCGGGAGATGCAGACTCTTTGCCAGCCGTTTAGGGATTTCCACTTTCACAGGAATTTCCTGTTCGACAGTCTGGTAAAATTTTGCCGG
>ENA-ORDP01000347-ORDP01000347.1-marine-sediment-metagenome-genome-assembly--contig:-NODE-347-length-31362-cov-4.347430_pt1 | contig 31362 bp, 28 predicted proteins | sample MGYA00248627_ERZ508539 | MGnify/ENA primary metagenome ERZ508539 (study PRJEB26208, sample SAMN05571518) | marine sediment metagenome | biome: deep sea; feature: Hydrothermal vent; material... | reverse complement strand
GGCCGGCGATCGTGAGCGTTGTCTGACCGCGGGCATGGACGACTATCTGGTTAAACCATTAAACAAACAGACTTTGCAGATTGTGCTTGCACGCTGGTTACCGGAAAAGTGCATGATAACCCCACAGCAAGACATCCAACAAATACAGGAAGTGAATACCTCCTTGCGTGAAACGCCGTCTGACGGAACAAAATTACAAAAGCGTACACCACCCATACTGGATCGTAATCTGTTGACTGAATACCGACAGTTCATGGGTGACAGGTTTAAAGATACTGTTAATGCATTTTTTAAAAGTACTTCCCGTTTATTACCCGCATTACGTGAGGCCGCAATACAGGCCAGGGACTCGGTACTCATCGAAATAATTCTCGAACTCAAGCGTAGCAGCAGTCGCCTGGGTGCTAAACGCTTACCGATATTATGTGAGGCATTACAGGAAAGGTGCTACGCGGGATTATTGCTCGATGTGTCACAACGGATTGCAGACATAGAAGGCGAATATAAAATTCTACACCAGGCGTTGACTGAAATAATGAACGCGACTGAGACGAATAATAAGTAAAAAAATGGAACGCACACTTTTAATCGTAGATGACGAGGAAAATATCCTCAGCGCCCTGACGCGCCTGTTGCGTCATGATGGCTATCGTATCCTGACGGCGGGCAGTGCACAGGATGGTTTGACCCTGTTGGCAGACAACCACGTCAATGTGATCATCACCGATCAGCGTATGCCGAAGATGACTGGCACCGAGTTTCTGTCTCAGGTTAAAGAGCTCTATCCCGAGACAATACGCATTGTTTTGAGTGGTTACACCGAACTCAAGAGTGTTACGGATGCCATCAATTGTGGCGCCATTTATAAATTTTTCACCAAACCCTGGGACAAACATCTGCTGCGCGCCAATATTGAAGAGGCCTTCGCGCAATACGAACTCAGGAGTGAAAACGAACGACTTGCTCGTGAACTGCAAGCCGCCAATGCGGAGCTGTCCGAAATTAACCAGGACCTGGAACGCCGGGTCGAGGAAAAAACTCGTGAGATCAAACTCAATATGCATACCCTGCAGATTTCCCAGGAGGTGTTGGAGCATTTGCCCAGCGCTGTGTTGGGAGTCGGTGATGATGGTTGTGTTGCAGTGGTCAACCGGATGGCAGCTAGATTATTGAACCAGCAAGGTGGTTATCTGGTGGGGCGTTCCCTTCAGGAGTTCCTGCCTGCTGAGGTATTTACTATGCACTCCCGGGCTTTGCAGGAGAACGTGGCAGAGTGCTGTCTTATCACACTTGACGGGGGCGGGGCGCTAGAGGTGTGTTGTTGCCGGCTGGGACAGAGCTCCTATGCCAAGGGAACCATCATGGTGATGACGCCCCAGGCAGGTGATGTTATGGACAACCTGGAAACTGGAAAAATAGAGGTACTTAGATGAAGAACGTTACTCAATTACTGCTGGATCAGGTACAGGCGGGCGCTATTCTGGGCCAGGATGTGCTGGATGCCCAGGATAACCGGCTGCTGAACGTGGGCGTGGAGCTTACCACTAACACCCTGGCCCTGTTGCGTAAGCGGGGTATCAAAAGCGTCTGCATCGTTCAGGAAAATCAATTGTCACCTGAGCAACAGCAAGAACAGCAACAGGCTATCGAACAACGTTTGGTGCAACGTTTCCGTCAGGTCCAGGCTGATCCGGATATGCAGCAGTTGCAGACCATACTAAAAGACTACTATCTGGATGAATCCAGTGAAATCTGATTCTGGAAGTGCCACAGTTGCACAGCCGCAAACGCGGCAACTCACACGCGCGTCACTGGATAAAGAGATCCAGCAGTTGCCGTCACTTTCCACTATCGTCATGGAGGTGTTGCAGTTACTCGATCAGGGTGACGTGGATTTACCAGCACTGATGAAAAAGATTGGCCAGGATCAGGCACTGGCAGCGCGGGTGTTGCGAGTGGTGAATTCACCGTTTTATGGTTTTCCCAGCCACATCGGTTCCCTCAAAGATGCGGGTATGATGTTGGGAGTGCATAGCTTGCGCAACATCGTGACCGCGGCCAGCATTATGGGTCACTTTCCACCGGGCGATGATGAGAGTTTCAACCGCCTGAGTTTCTGGCAACACTCCATCGGTACGGGGGTGGCGGCCAAGGTGCTGGCCCGGCAGTGCGGACTCGATCAGGAAGTCGCCTTTACCGCGGGTCTGCTGCACGATATTGGCAAACTGGTGATGGCCGTCTATTTTCCTGCCGATTTTGCCCAGGTCCTGGCCTGGCGAGATGAGCAAGACTGTCTGTTGAAGGACGCCGAACAGGCCGTGCTGGGTTTTGATCACACCCTGGTTGGGATAAGGGTGGCGAAAAAATGGAAACTGCCGGAACTGATTATGGCGGCCATTTACTATCATCACAAACCCGCTTCCAAACCCGACGCGCCGTTTGCCGCCCTGGCGCATGTCGCCGATATTCTCTGCCGCGGTCTGGAGATCGGCAATGGTGGGGACAGCTTAATCCCTAAACTGGATGCGCAGGTGATGCAGCGTCTCGGCCTGGAGTGGGGGGTTGTGCGGGCCTGTCTGCCTGAAATTGAGGCCCTGAATGCCAACGCCAACCTGCTGGTGGACGAATGAAATTGATCCAGTCAACAGCCTGGCGGTTAGGCCGACGCGGTGCGCAGTATTTGTGGGCCTGGTTGAAATCAGGGGTAGGGAGGGATGATGCCCATATACTATATATATAGGGAGTGTGTCGGTCTAAAAGCGGGCCCGTGGCTGCGGCGTGGCTTCCACCCGGTGAGGCAGAAGTAATGACCATGTCTTTTCGGCTTAAAACCATCCTGGGGATTGCCGCGATCGAGGCGGTATTGTTACTGGTCCTCGTCTGGACGGGGCTCAACTTTATGCACCAGAGCAACGAGCAGGAATTGGGCAAGCGTGCCGACACCACGGCCGCCCTGTTTGCAACCACCACCAAGGATGCGGTACTGGCTACCGATATGGCTTCGCTGGAGAGTTTTGTCCAGGAAGTAATGAAAAATCCGGGCCTGGTTTATGCGCGGGTGCGGGATATAGATGGCGTAGTGCTGGCGCAAGCGGGCGAAAACAAATATCTGAAACGTCCTTTTGTTGCCGATGCGCATGTCGATGCGGTGACCGATGGGGTGCTTGATACCTATGCCGAGATTCACGCCGCCGGTATGACCTATGGTCGGGTGGAACTGGGGCTGTCAGTACAACAGATATATGCGACGCTGGCCGCAGCACAAAAACGCTCCACCCTGATCGCGGTGATAGAAATGGGATTAGTGGCGTTGTTTTCTTTCGCACTGGGAACCTGGCTCACCCGCCAGTTGCGAAGCCTTAAACAGGCCACCGAGCGGGTGGCAGAGGGTGACCTGGGGTTTCAGGTGCCGGTTAAGGGCAGGGACGAACTGGCCCAGACGGCCAGGGCCTTTAATAACATGTCACAGCGGCTGCAACAGTTTAATGATGAACTGGAGCAACGGGTAGCCCAGCGTACCGCCCAGCTTGCCGAGGCCCATGAAAAACTCCAGGACGATCTCGAGCGGCGCAAAAAACTGGGGGCGGCATTACATCAGGAAAAACAGCAACAAAGAGAATTGATTCATAAATTGGAGCAAGCCCACAACCAGTTGTTGCAATCCGAGAAACTCGCCTCCATTGGCCAGCTGGCCGCGGGGGTGGCGCACGAGATCAACAATCCTGTCGGTTACATCAGTTCCAATCTGGGCACCCTGGAGGAGTATCAGCAGGATCTGTTTGAGGTACTGGATGCTTACGCAGACATCGAACCGCTGGTGCCAGCCGATGCGGAGGCGCTAAAACATATCGAGACGGTCAAGCAAAAAGTGCATTTGGAACACCTGCGCGAGGATGTGATGGCGCTGTTAAGTGAGTCGCTGGAAGGCGTGAGTCGGGTTGAGCAGATCGTTAAGGACCTTAAAGATTTTTCCCATGTCGAAGAGGTGGAGTGGGTATGGGCAGATCTGCACCAGGGTCTGGAGAGCACCCTGAATATTGTTAACAACGAGATCAAGTACAAGGCCGAGGTGGTCAAGCAATACGGCGAACTGCCGCTGGTGGAATGTCAGGCACCGCAGCTCAATCAGGTGTTTATGAACCTGCTAGTCAATGCCGCCCACGCGATCGAGACACAAGGCGTCATTACCCTGCATACCGGTACGCAGGATGACTGGGTCTGGGTGGAGGTCGGTGATACGGGCAGCGGTATCGAAGCCGACAAGCTAACGCGGATTTTTGATCCCTTCTTCACCACCAAACCGGTGGGCACCGGCACGGGGCTCGGACTCTCATTATCTTATGGCATTGTGGAAAAACACGGTGGGCGCATCGAGGTAGACAGTGAACTGGGCAAGGGCACCACCTTCCGGGTGTGGTTGCCGGTGCGCCAGATCGGAGAACAGGCGGAGGCGACCGGATGAACAAAACCAGTAACGTTTGTTCTGGCATCACGATTGCTGCTTTGCTGTTTCTGTCGCTGGGTCCTGGTCTGCAGCCTGCGATCGCGGCACAATCTCCGGGCCAACCGGTCACCCTCAGCTTTGGTATCGTACCGCAACAGTCGGCCAGCAAGCTGGCGGGTCTGTGGACACCAATCCTCAATTATCTGGGCGAGCAAACCGGCTATCGGATTCGTTTTAAAACCGCGCAAAATATCCCTACGTTTGAACAACGGTTAGCAGCTGGCGAGTACGACCTGTCTTATATGAATCCTTATCACTACACCACCTTCCACCGAACTCCCGGCTATGAGGTCTTCGCCCGAGCCAGGGATAAACGTATCAAAGGCATTATCGTGGTACGCAAGGACAGTAGGATTAATAATCTTCAGGAATTAGCTGGTCGTACTCTGGCCTTTCCCGCCCCGGCGGCCTTTGCCGCCAGCGTATTGCCACGCGCCTATTTCAAAACCGAAGGCATTTCGATTACACCGAAGTATGTTTCATCCCACGACTCGGTGTATCGAACCGTTGCCAGGGGGTTGTATCCCGCAGGCGGCGGTGTGATGCGCACATTTAAAAGTGTTGATCCGGCCATCAGTGAACAATTACGGATCCTGTGGACCACCCGGCCCTATACCCCTCATGCCATCGCCGCCCATCCGCGCGTACCCGCCAACGTGGTGCAACGACTACAGCAGGCCATGTTGGCCATGGATCAGGACCCGCAGGGTAAAAAAATGTTGGCCTCGATCCACATCAAGGGTTTCGAGCGGGGTGAAGATAAGGACTGGGACGATGTGCGCAGGCTGGAGATCCATCTATTAGATAGTCTGACCGCTCCACGGACAAAGAAGGGGACGCATTTCCCGTGAGGGAAAAAAGAAAATTGAACCTATGAAATTCGGCATTACAAGCAAAATTATTTTGTTGGCAACTGTGCTCGTTTTCGGTACGGCGGTGGTAGTCGGGTTGGTCGTCTATACGGGGAGCAATAACTTGCTGGTTGAGCAGGAAGTGGACAACCTGGGTGACCAGTTGCACCTGGAGGGTCTACGGCTCAAGACCAGTGTGGAGGTACTGCATCAGGATGTGATATTTCTGTCAAAAGTTCCACCGATCCAGGGAATTATCCGGACACGGGGCGCGGGCGGAGTTGATCCACGTGATGGCAGTAGTGAGCGTCAGTGGCGTCAGCGCCTCGCGACGATTTTCACCGAGTTCCTGCACGCCAAGCCCCGGTATTTACAGATCCGCTACATTGGTGTCGCCGACAATGGGCGCGAGATTGTACGCCTGGACCGTATTGCGGATACCGTGTCACAAGTTACCGGCAGTGCTCTACAGTCCAAGGCGGGCAGACCCTACTTTCGCGATACTATCCGGTTGCTTCCCGGCCAGGTCTATATCTCTGATGTTGATCTCAATCGTGAAAACGGCCGAGTGGTGGAACCCCATACTGCCGTGATACGGGCCGCCGTGCCAGTATATTCAAATGACGGAGCGCTATTTGGTTTGATAGTTATTAATATGGATTTTACGCCATATTTAAGTCATCAAAAAATCGATCAGCAGGCAAAGCACAGCACATATATCACGAATGATCGGGGGGATTACCTGGCCCACCCGGACACCACAATGACCTTTGCTTTTGATTTCGGACAGCGGCAAAGGATTCAGGAAAATTATCCCCAGTTGACCCCGCTTTTTGGGAAAGGAAACCTGGTTCAGGAGATGTTGATTCGAACCACAGCAGAAAGTGGTGACGAGGTAATAATGTTTTATAAAGTTACTTTTGATCCGTTGAATCCAGAACGCTTTTTCGGTCAGGCCATCAAGGCCTCTTATCAGGACGTTGTGGCGGAAGCCATCAGCGTACGGAACAGAAGTATCGTCCTGATCGCGTTGTTGATCGTAGTGGGAATTATTCTTGCTTTGTTATTTTCGCGCGTTCTGACACGTCCCTTGTTACAACTCACCCGTGCCGCTCAAAAAGTTGCCTCAGGTGAGTTCGATGTTTCGTTGCCGGTAAACGTTGGTAGTGAGATCGGCGTTTTGGGCAGGGCCTTTCAGACGATGCTACAGGAAATGGTAACCCGAGGAGAGGCCTTGCGCGAGAGTGAGGCGCGTAGCCGGGGGATTGTGAATGAGGCCGCCGACGGCATTGTCAGTATCGATGAAACAGGGGGGATCCAGATGTTCAGTCCTGCGGCGCAACGCATGTTCGGTTATGTGGCCGGTGAGGTGATTGGCCAGAACGTAAAGCTGTTATTGCCAGAGCCGGAACGTCACCGGCATGATGGTTATCTGCGCCGTTACCAGGAAACGGGCGAGGCGCATTTCATCGGCGCCGGCCCACGTGAGTTGGTCGCCCAGCGCCGTGACGGCAGTACTTTCCCCATAGAGCTGGCCATCAACGAGGTGCGTCTGGATGACCAACGTTATTTTTATGTCGGTATCATGCGTGATATCAGCAAACGCAAACAGGCGGAGGCCAAGATTCAGGGACTGGCGCGTTTCGTAATGAATAATCCCGGTATGGTACTCAAGGTTTCTGAGGATTATGGAATACTGTTTGCCAATCCTGCCTCACAAGCATTACTCGGAAAATTGCATCTCAAACAAGGTGATCAGGTTCCGGAAAGATGGCAAGCAACCATTGATGCTGCATTTGAATCCAGGGGGGTGCAGCAGTTTGAAGAAATTACGGATGATACAGCGAATTTACTAACCATTACCTATATCGATGATACAAGTGTCAATATATATGGCGTTGATATCACCAAACGTAGGCAAGCCAAGGAAGAACTGCGCGCCAGCGAGGAACGCTTTGCACTGGTTGCCCGTGGCACCAGAGATGGCCTGTGGGACTGGGATCTGACCAGTGGCGAGATCTATCTCTCGCCGCGCTGGAAGGTCATGCTCGGTTACCGCGAAGATGAAATAGAAAATAATTTTCACGCTTTGCAGGGCTTGATCCATGAGGACGACCTTGGCATTGCCCTGAATGCGTGGGTCAGTTGCATGGAAGGCGAAGCCGATGTCTTTTCCGTAGAGTACCGTTTGCGGGACAAACAGGGCGACTATCGCTGGATCCATAGTCGTGGTCTGAGTGTTCGTAACCACGACGATGAACCCGTGAGGATGGCGGGTTCGCATACCGACATTACCGAACGTAAGCGCATGCAAGAAGAGCTGCAAAAGAGTAGCACCCGCCAACGCTATCTGATGGACAACAGTCCGGCCATTATTTATAGCGCGATGCCATCAGGCGATTTCAAAATCACCTTCGTCAGTGAGAATGTTACCCGGCTATTGGGTTACAAGCCCGCCGAAATGCTGGCCGATCCAAATTTTTGGCACGACCATATCCACCCCGATGATATGGATCTCCTGTTCTCTGGATTATTTACCCTGTTTTCGGACATGGAGCAGACGCATGACTATCGTTTCAGGCATAAGGATGGCCATTATTGCTGGATCCATGACACCCTGCGGGTCCTTTGTAATGACGAGGGCGAGCCGGTGGAAGTACTGGGCTCGTTACTGGATATTTCTGAGCGTAAGCAGATGGAAGCCAAACTGCACATGGAAAAGGCGGAACAAAAGGTATTAATTAAAAAATTGCAGGAGACGCAGAATCAGCTATTACAATCTGAAAAAATGGCTTCTATCGGTCAACTGGCCGCAGGCGTGGCTCACGAGATCAACAACCCAGTGGGATACATCGGCTCCAACATCAGCAGTTTAAAGAAGTACCTGGCAGATATATTTCAGTTAATAACAGCATATGAAAATGCGGAAGCCAATATAACTGATCCGGCGACGCTAGAGGCACTCGAACAGTTAAAAGAACAGCTGGATATAGATTATCTGAAACAGGACTTGCGGGATTTGCTGGCGGAATCCGAAGAAGGAGTGGAGCGGGTAAAACAGATCGTTCGGGATCTGAAGGATTTTTCACATGTCGATGAGGCTGAGTGGCAATGGGCAGATCTGCACAAGGGTCTGGACAGTACCCTTAACGTTGTTAACAACGAGTTGAAGTACAAGGCAGAGGTAATAAAAGAATACGGTGAGCTGCCGGCGGTGGAGTGTCTGGCCTCTCAACTTAACCAGGTATTTATGAACTTACTGGTTAATGCCGCCCATGCAATTGAGGAACGGGGTGTTATTAACATCCGTACCGGCGTAGAAGATGAGTGGGTCTGGGTGGAAGTGGCAGATACAGGTAGGGGCATCGATGCAGAAAGTCTGAAGCGGATCTTTGATCCGTTTTTTACCACCAAGCCGGTGGGTACCGGAACAGGTCTAGGGTTGTCCCTGTCTTACGGCATCGTTAACAAGCACGGCGGACGCATCGACGTGGATAGCGAACCGGGCAAAGGTACTACCTTCCGATTATGGTTGCCGATAAAGCAAGAACCGGAGACAAGTAACGACTTGCAAAATTCTGATGATGTCGATAACACAGAACAGTCAGCAATAAAATCAGCACACAGGGCTAACTGATTTAATAAGGTAAGGGTATGGAAAATAATTTACTGCTTGTTGATGATGAGGAGAATATTGTCCAGTCTCTTGTGCGACGTGATGGTTATAACATTCTGACAGCAAACAGTGGTGCAGAAGGACTGGAAATTCTCAAGCAAAATAAAGTTGTAGTAAAAAGATATAAAAATACGTACTTGTTCTATCTTAATTGCAGCAGGTATGGGTAGTGGACTAAGTAAATAAAAAGGGTAAAGATCATGACACAGGTGGGTCAACAATTAAAGAATAACGCTGAATCAGATGGTATGGTGGAAGCACCAACATCTGCAACGCTGTTGTTTGTCGATGATGAAGCCAATATTTTGTCATCGCTGCGACGCCTGTTTCGACCATTAGGATATCAAATTCTGACGGCTACTAGTGGCAAAGAAGGGTTGGAGTTTTTACAGAAAAATAATGTCAATCTTATTATTTCAGATATGCGAATGCCTGAGATGGATGGTGCCACCTTCCTGGCTCAAGCGGCAGAACAGTGGCCGGATACAGTGCGTATCCTGTTAACGGGTTATGCTGATGTGAAGTCAACGGTTGCGGCGATCAACGAAGGCAAGATTTATAAATACATCAGCAAACCCTGGGAAGATAATGATATCACACTTAGCGTGAAATATGCTTTGGAACAAAAGTATTTAGAAAAGGACAGAGATCGATTATTGCAACTGACCCGCAAACAGAACTCAGAGTTACAGGAACTTAATGCTAGCCTTGAGGACAAGGTCAAGGCGCGTACCGAAGAACTTCGTCAAACTATGGCGCAACTGGAATTAAACTATAAGACTCTGAAGTACAGTTATGTTTCATCAGTCAAGGTTTTCTCCAATTTGATTGAAATGCGTGAAGGCGCTATTGCGGGGAATTCACAAAGGGTTGCCGATAGGGCACAAGAATTGGCATTGAGACTGGGAATGAGTAAGGAGGATGCGCAAAATGTCATGATCGCGGGATCGCTGCATGGCATCGGTAAGGTTGTACTACCGGACACCATTATGCGAACACCCTATGACATGCTCAATGCCGATGAAAAGAGAAAATTCCATAAATATCCGGTTATAGGTGAAGGGGCGTTGATGGCTCTGGAACCTTTAAATGATGCAGCGAAACAGATCCGCCACCACCTTGAACACTATGATGGCAAGGGACATCCTGATCAGTTAAAGGCCGATGACATACCTCTTGGCGCAAGAATCCTGGCTGTAATTATTGATTATGAGTCTTTACAAAACGGGACCTTTAGTAAAGAAGAGGTATCGGGTAAACAGGTTCACGATTTTCTTCTAAAGAATTGTGGCAAGCGCTATGATCCGGCTATTGTCGAAGAGTTTTTAAAATTACTAGGCGATGAATTAAACAAAAAAGAGAATTTTGTGATGGTGATGTCTAATGGTCTGGAGGAGGGCATGGTATTAGCAAAAAATATAATTAGTGCGGACGATGTACTCTTGTTGGCAAAGGGGCAAATCTTGACAGATGGGTTGATTGGCAGAATACAAAGATATGAGAATTCAACTGAAGATGATGTGGTTATATATATTAATAATACAAGGAGTTAGATATGTACCGGATCATGCTGGTTGATGATGAAGAGAATATTTTGAAGGCCATTAGCCGTGTATTGAAGAACCATGGCGAGTGGGAACTGGAGACCTATGTTAATTCAAAGGAGGCCCTTAAACGGGCCATGACAACAAACTTTGACTTGTTTCTTTCTGACTTCAGAATGCCGGAACTGGATGGTGTGAAGTTTTTAACTGAAGTTAAAAATCTTCAGCCAGAGTCAATGCGCCTGATTATTAGTGGTTACACCGATCTGGATGCGTTGATGGGTGCAATTAATGAAGCAGAGATATACCGTTTTATTACTAAACCATGGCAGGACTATGAGCTTGTTTCCACAGTAAAGCAGGCATTGCAGTTTAGGAATATGCAGGTCGAAAATCGGCGTCTGGCCGATCAGGTCAGGGAACAACAGAATGAGCTTGATAAACGAAAGTCTGTGTTGGAAAGGTATATGGACAAAGCTCCAGATTTGTTTGCGGTAAACTGGGCAACCGACGGTTCCATTATATTGAATGAGGAAGATGTTTAGAATTTCCTCACTAAATAATGGACACCCGCATATATTGATATTCTCAATTCAATGCCTTCATGGTGTACTTTGAAGCGAAATCCATCTGCATCAAAATTAATAGCATTAGTTCAGCGCACCCGCCGAATTGAGATGTACAATATTGCCAACAACTGAATTATCGTAACTGCTAAATTGACCTCCAACATAGACATCACCGCTGCCACTAGACGCGCAGATGATGCAGCGTCTTGGTTTGGAGTGGGAGGTTGTGCGTACCTGCTTACCCGAAATTGAATCGCTGAACGCTAACCCCAACCTGTTGGTGGACGAATGAAATTGATTCAGTCAATAGGTTGGTTGTTAGGTCGACGAGGTGTCCAGCATTTCAACGACGAACTGGAGCAACGGGTAGCCTACTAGCGCACGGCCCAGCTTGCCGAAGCCCATGAAAAACTCCAGGACGATCTCGAGCGGCGCAAAAACTGAGGGTAACGGTAAAATTTGGGCCCACTCAGCGCTCACCGGCCTATCTGCAGAAATTGGGGTATTTCCCCGAGTTTATAAGCGATTATATTGAATAAAGAAATATGGTCGGGGCGAGAGGATTTGAACCTCCGACCCCTTCGTCCCGAACGAAGTGCGCTACCAGGCTGCGCTACGCCCCGATGATTTCAGCTTACCTCATTCTATCTATCATTTATACAAGATCATATTGTTTATTTCATGATTTTCTGTGCAATCTACGTCTCTACATAACAACAGCATTATTATTAATTAACCTGAACTTGGGATAAGAAACTTTCGTCCGGCTCACTTGCACCCGCAGGGTGAAAATCATGCCGGAATGACGGTGTTTTTTAAATTTGGGATAGCTAATCAATACAGATTTCCTTATCCCGAGTTCAGGTTAATTAATACACATACCCATAATTCTCATTAAAGCGGTGTTTGATTTCATCGACACTGAGTTTATGATTTTGGGTGCCGGCCTGTTCGATTTTAATCGCACCCATTAATGCAGCGATACGGCCCGTGGTCTTCCAGTCAAATTCGTTTAATAAACCATATAACAATCCACCACGGTAAGCATCGCCACAGCCAGTTGGATCATTTAGTTCAGACGTTTTGGCGTTGGGTATTTCAATACACTCACCATCAACGTAAATATTCGATCCTTTGCCACCGCGTGTAACAATAAAGGCATCGACTTTTTTCGCAAGCTGTTCGATAGTTTGTCCTGTGCGTTCCTGAATAAGTTGTGCCTCATAATCGTTGGCCGCTACCCAGGTCGCTTTTTCGATAAAATCTAATAGTTCTTCGCCATTAAACATCGGCAGGCCCTGGCCCGGATCAAAAACAAAAGGAATGCCCGCCGCTGAAAATTGTGCTGCGTGTTGCAGCATACCGTCACGACCATCGGGAGAAACTATACCGATTTTAATTCCCTTCGCATCTTTGATGTTGTTTTCATGTGCATTATTCATTGCACCGGGATGAAAGGCTGTGATCTGATTATCATCCTGATCGGTCGTGATAAAAGCCTGGGCGGTATAGGCGCCGCCTATCTCTTTTAAGTAAGTCCGATCGATCCCATGCTCATCCATCCAGCTCGCATAAGGTGCAAAGTCAGTACCAACCGTACCCATCGGCAAGGGTTCAGCGCCTAGCATCTTTAAGTTAAAGGCAATGTTACCGGCGCAGCCACCAAACTCACGGCGCATGTCTGGCACGAGGAAAGAAACATTCAGGATATGCACCTTGTCTGGCAGGATGTGGTTTTTAAACTGGTCATGAAAAACCATGATGGTATCGTAGGCAAACGAGCCACAAATCAGTGCAGACATTAAAATTTCCTCTTGAAAAAATATTGGTTAAACAAAAAATCGATCATATACGATAAATGACCAAATAATAAGAACATTCAGCAGACTAAACATGACCGCGGCCGACCCCATGTCTTTGGCGCGCCCTGCCAGCTCGTGCAGCTCTTCGCCAAAACGATCAACGACTGCCTCTATCGCTGAGTTAAGTATCTCAACAATGAGAACCAGAAATAAACTTCCCATCAAAACGGCATACTCTAACCCACTATTGCCTAGCCAGAACACAGCTGGTGCTAAAATTATAAATAAGGCTAACTCTTGCCGAAACGCCGCTTCATGTTGGTAGGCGGCCTTTATTCCCCGCATTGAATAACCGAACGCATTAATGATTCGGGTAATTCCCGTTGCTCCAGGTTTTGGCATGATGGGTTCCAGATTATTATTCTGTTATTTAATCTAAGCCGGTCTCTTCCAGCTTAGATCCAGTTCCCTGGCGGCTTTCACATCGTCAAGCCGCTTCACGGGCAAATTGTGTGGTGCCGAGGTGACGATATCCGAATTAGAGTGCGCCTCTTCATTGATCTTGAGCATAGCATCAATAAAACCGTCCATCTCCTGTTTTGTCTCCGTTTCGGTTGGTTCAATCAAAAAACATTCTGGAACCAGTAACGGGAAGTATGTGGTCGGTGCATGGTAGTTATAATCCAGTAGCCGTTTGGCAAAATCCATCGCGGATACGTGCAACTCTTTTGACTGCTTTTTGAGTGTCACAATAAATTCGTGGGTGGCGCGACGATTTTCAAAAGCCAGTTCGAAGCCGCCCTCCTTTAATCGCGCCATCATGTAATTCGCATTTAAGGTCGCAAACTCAGCCACACGTTGCATGCCCTCGCGTCCCAACATTGCGGCGTAAATATAGGCTCGCAACAACACACCGGCATTGCCCATGAACGCCGACAGGCGACCCATGGTCTCAGGCATGTCTTTTTCTGTTAGCAAATGATATTGATCGTCCTGCCTGGCAACCACCGGCACGGGCATGTAAGGTAATAAACGCTCGCTCACACCGACCGGGCCTGCGCCGGGGCCACCGCCACCATGTGGTGTGGAAAAAGTCTTGTGTAAATTCATGTGGATCACATCAAAGCCCATATCGCCCGGCTTGACCTTACCCAGAATCGCATTCAGATTCGCACCATCGTAGTACAACAGACCCCCGGCCTGATGCACGATGTCGGCGATCTCTTTAATCCGACGTTCAAACACACCCAGCGTTGAGGGATTGGTCAACATGATGCCCGCCGTTTGTGGGCCCACTGCCGCTTTCAGGGCCTCGACATCAACATCACCTTCTGCATTCGTCGGGATCTCTTTCACCCTGTAATTACACATGGTCGCCGTCGCGGGGTTAGTACCATGCGCGGCATCCGGCACCAGGATCTCGGTGCGGCCATCATCAGCCCTGGCATCATGATAGGCCCGAATCATTGCGACACCAGCAAACTCACCCTGCGCCCCCGCCATCGGTGCCATCGATACACCTTTCATCCCGGTGACGTCTTTTAACATCTCTTGCAAATCAAACATACAGGCAAGGAATCCCTGACTGAGGTTATCCGGACTTAGTGGATGGCGTTGCGTAAAACCAGGTAACAAGGCCAGTGAATTACAGCCTCGCGGGTTGTATTTCATCGTACAGGAACCCAGCGGATAGAACTGCGTGTCGATAGAGAAATTCTTTTGCGACAGGCGAGTATAATGACGCACTGTTTGCATTTCGGACACTTCAGGCAAGCCCGGTGGGGTCTTACGCAGGAAGGCATCCGGCAGATCGGTAACACTATCTACGTTACGTGGAATCTGTGCCATATTAGCGCGGCCATCTTTTGAGTATTCAAATATCAACATAACAACTATCGCCTGTGATTTTATTTGAGCGCAGCTAACGCTTTGTCATAATCAGGGTCCTGCGCAATTTCAGAAACCAGCTCGGTATAAAGCACTTTATTGTTTTCATCGAGCACCACAACGGCACGTGCACATAAACCAGCAAGCGGTCCATCCTGAATTAATACGCCATAATCTTTAGCAAAGCTCTTGCTACGCATCATTGACAGGGTGATCGCCCTGTAGGCACCTGCCGCTTCACAAACCCGGCTCTGAGCAAAAGGTAAGTCCGCAGAAATAACTAATACCACTACAGTATCACCCGCTTCATCATTGAATGTCTTTGTCGATGTCTCACAAATACCCGTATCCAGGCTCACGACGATATTCAGAATTTTTTTCCTGCCAGCAAAGTCAGCCAGCGTTTTATCTTCCATCTCTTTACTGGTCAACTTAAAATCGGGTGCCGTAGAACCAACTGCCGGTAAATCGCCGTTAGTCTGAATTTCATTTCCTTCCAAAGTAATTGTCGCCATATTCTTATCTCCTGAATTATTTAGTATTACGCCATTTTCGGTTGGGTTGGACATTTAGTTGCATCCAGACGACTCGCGATACGTGAAATGTGATCAACCAGGGTATTGATGTCCGCTTCTGTTTTCGTCTCGGTGGCACAAAGCAGCAAACAGTTCTCCAGCTCAGGATACTGATCACCCAGTTGCACACCCGCAACAATGCTTTGTGCTGATAACGCGCGCATGATTTCGGCTACCGGCAAATCAAACTTAAACACCGCCTCGTGGAAAAATGGGCTGTTAAAGACTCTGGTTACGCCCGTTACCTTCGATAGTTTATCGATCAACAACTTTGTATTGTTATGACTTGATCTGGCCACATTATATAAACCTTGTGGCCCCACCAAACTCATATAGATCGTCGCGGCCGTAACCAGCAAGCCCTGATTGGTACAAATATTTGAGGTCGCCCTGGAACGACGAATATGTTGTTCACGTGCCTGTAGTGTCAGGGTAAACCCTTGCTTGCCATCAAGGTCCGTGGTGCGCCCAATAATGCGACCCGGCATTTGACGTACATAATCTTTGCGACAGCACATGATACCGAAGTAGGGCCCGCCCGAGGACAAGGGCGCACCCAGGGGTTGTCCATCACCGCAGACAATATCCGCACCCATCGCACCCCATTCACCGGGCGGTTTAAGCAAAGCCAGCGAGGTTGGGTTGACAACTGCGATAACTAACGCACCGTGTTTGTGTGCCCAGTCGCTGAGCGCATCAATATTTTCCAGGTTTCCAAAGTAGTTGGGCTGCTGAATAACCAGCGCCGTTATATCACTCGGCTCATCCGGTAAACTATTGACATCAACACAACCCGTTGCGCGATCGTAATCTATTTCTTCGAGCATTATGCCCTGATGGCGGGTAATTGTTTTTGCAACAGACCGATAAACAGGGTTTACGCTGCGCAAGGTTAAAATACGTTTGCTCTTTGATTTACGATTGGCTCGCACGGCCATCAATACCGCTTCGGCCAGCGACGAGGCGCCATCGTATAACGAGGCATTGGAGACATCCATGCCGGTCAGGCTGGTCATCATGCTTTGATATTCATAGAGCAATTGCAAGGTGCCCTGACTTGCCTCTGCCTGGTATGGCGTATAGGCCGAATAAAACTCACCGCGAGTTGTTAGTTCCCACACCGCCGCAGGAATATGATGCTCGTAAGCACCGGCACCCGCAAAACACAAGCTGCGTTGGTCTTCTCCTGCACGTTGCTGCATAAGCCGCGCAACGTCCATTTCACTTTTCCCAACTGGAATAGTCTCCAGACCCTCTGTACGCAAGGCAGCAGGAATTTCATCGAACAAATCTTCGGTACTGGTTACACCGATAGCATCAAGCATTTCCCTGATTTCGGCTTCTGTGTGTGGAATAAATGGCATCCTGGTTTAACCTTTTATTATTAATCTTCGGCCGCGATTTGTTCGGCATAGGCCGTCGCATCAAGCAAACCATCCAGCTCGCCCTCATCCGCCAGTTTCATTTTGAAAATCCAGCCGTCACCATAAGGGTCTAGATTAATACTCTCGGGTGTCTCGGACAGAGCCTCATTGGCTTCAATAATGTCACCGGTTAAAGGCGAATAGACATCTGAGGCCGCCTTTACCGATTCTACCACCGCACAATCATCACCAACTGCATAGGTTGATCCTGCCTCGGGCGGTTCAACAAACACCAGATCACCAAGCAGTTCCTGCGCATGCTCGGTAATACCAATCGTAACGGTTCCATCGTCTTCGCGCCGAATCCATTCATGTGATTTTGTATAACGTAGTTCTGAAGGTACATTACTCATTTTCTTCTCCCAAATAGTTTACGATTAAAGACACGCTTTACCATTTCTGACGAATGGAGGCCTTACCACCTTAACGTCAACGTGTTTACCGCGAATATCAACTTTTGCCCGATCACCTATATCGACAGAGACACGTGCAAACGCGATGGCCTTACCCAACGTTGGTGCAAAGCTACCGCTGGTGATCTCACCTGAATCAAGTCCATCTATCAGCACTTTCTGGTGATTGCGTAGCACACCTTTATCTTCCAAAAGTAATCCGACGAGCTTTTGTTTTATGCCTTCACTCTTTTGTTTTTCCAGGGCCTTACGCCCGATAAAATCTCTGTCTTGCGGTTCCCAGGCAATCGTCCAGCCCAACGCCGATTCCAGTGGCGAGGTTGTTTCATCCATATCACTGCCATAGAGGTTCATGCCCGCCTCCAGCCGTAACGTATCTCGGGCACCCAGACCGATCGGGTTCGCGCCACCACTGACACAGGCATCCCAGAATGCGGCGGCCTGATCAGCCGGTAACATGACTTCGTAACCATCTTCGCCGGTATAACCGGTACGCGCTATCGCCCAGTCATCATCAAACATGGCCATGAAGAACTGACCCAACTCTTTGGTTTTTACCCGCTTATCACCGATGACGGCATTCACAATATCTCTCGCCTGCGGACCCTGTACGGCGATCATGGCAAGTTCATCACGTTCATTAACATGAACGCCAAAATCCTTCGCCTGCTTTTCGATCCAGGCCAGATCTTTTTCACGGGTAGCGGCGTTCACGACCATGCGATAAAAAGTCGAGTTGATAAAATAAACGATGAGATCATCGATCACGCCACCGTCTTGTTTGAGCATGCAGGAATACAGCGCCTTGCCTTCCTGTTTCAATCGATCAATATTATTGGCTAATAAATAACGCAGGAAGTCGGCAACACGCTCGCCGGTTAGATCAACGATGGTCATGTGCGAAACGTCAAAAATGCCCGAAGCATTGCGCACCACTTCGTGTTCTTTCATCTGTGAACCATAGTGCAACGGCATATCCCAGCCACCAAAGTCGACAATCTTTGCATTCGCGGCAACATGCGTATCATACAACGGCGTCTGTTTACTCATAGTCCACGTTCCCTCTATCTTTAATAATCTGAATTAATCTTCTGCATGATAAGATGAGCGCACTAATGGCCCCGCCTTCACCCAGGTAAAGCCTAACTGCTTCGCAAACTTTTCGTAGTCCGTGAATTGTTCAGGGGGAATATATTCTTCCACCGCAAGGTGATAACGCGATGGGCGCAGATATTGACCCAAGGCCACTCTGCTCACCCCGGCCTCGCGCAAATCTTGTAAGACCGCCAGAACTTCTTGCTGTTTTTCACCCAGGCCCAGCATGATCGCTGACTTGGTTTCAAAATGTTCAACCTGATGAGCTTTTTCCAATAGCTCAAGTGATCGCCCATAGCCGGAACCCTTGCGTACTCGTTTGTATAATCTGGGCACCGTTTCAACGTTATGGCCCCAGACCAGAACGTTATCGCCGTCTGCTGCGGCCATCGTCTTTGCAATGGTTTCAATCGCCGATGGCTGACAGCGATGAAAATCCGGCGTCAATACCTCCAGCTTCATGTCATGCCTTTCTGCGCGCAAAGCCAATAGCGTTTCAGCAAAAATACTCACGCCACCGTCGTTTTGATCATCGCGATTGACCGAGGTCAGGACGATGTAATCAATGCCCATCGCCTTAGCCGCAGCGGCCACGCGTTGGGGTTCCTTTTGATCAAGCGGATCAGGACGCCCGGTTTTGACCGCGCAAAATCCACAGGCACGAGTACAAGCAGCACCAAGCAACATAAAAGTAGCCGTACCACGACTCCAGCATTCACCCCGATTTGGACAACGTGCCTCTTCACACACGGTGGTCAAAGCGTGTTGGGCAACTATTTTTGAGGTGTGTGCATAGTCCTGGCTGCCAAAGGCCTGGCGGATCCAGTCTGGCATGCGGCCAACATTCACATCAGCGGAAAAATCGAAAATGGGTTGTATATCCATCTGGCCTTCTCATTACTCGTAAAATAAAGTCAGCAGCACAAAAAAAGGGCGACCTAAGCAAGCCATCACAGCCAACTTAGGTCGCCCCTCTGTCCGGTCACCTGAGAGCTTGGCCCCTTCGGTGTCTGGTTTACGACCATTGTTATGGGGCGTACCAGCTCTCTCCAGAGTCAACGAATGCGAATTTGCGGTCCTTTTGCCTGAGCGTTTCCGAGCGTGTTGCGCCTTCGGCGCTCTGCCAGTTTCAGCGTGTATCGCTAGCCCTGCAGAGTCTCTCCCACCAACCATCGTTGCAGCGGTCATTTTACAAATCTTACGCCTGAATTGCTAGCCACCGATCACATCCAGCCTGTTCCGGATCAATCCAATAAAGATCAGCGACTTACTTGGTCACCGCGTCGTGCTGGCGCATCAGGAACCACAAAACCGGCAGGGTACCGAGCATCAGCATCAATGCCGAGGGGGCGGCCAGTTCCAGCATTTCCTCACTGGCCTCAACCCAGATTCTCACTGGCAAGGTATCAAAACCAGTGGGACGTAAAAGCAGCGTCGCCGGTAACTCTTTCAAGGTATCGATAAAGACCAACACCCAGGCACTCACCAGCCCGGTTCGTAACACCGGGATCACGATGCGGGTCAGATTCTCCCACGGCGTGGCGCCCAGGCTACGCCCCGCTTCTTCTATTGAAGGTGACAGTTGTTGTACTGAAGCCTCCTGCGCCTGTATGGCCAGTGGTAAAAACCGAATCAACATGGCCAACAATAAAACAAACATGCTGCCGTAGATCCACGGCAACATACTCAAGACAAAACTTAAAATGCCGAGCGCAATCACCGGCCCAGGTAAAACAAAACCAATGCTGGCAAGGTGCAGATAAGCCTGGCTAATCTTGTTTCTCAAACGTGCATGAAACAGTGCAACCGGTAAAGCCGCCGCCGTGGCGAGCGTAGCGGCGGCAACACTGATCACCAGCGAGTTTTGCACATAACCCCAGAACTCCTTGGTAATCAAAGACTGTTGCCATGCCTGCCAACTCCAGACCAGCATCCAGGCAAGCGGTAATGCAAACGCAAAGGTGGTGATCAAACCTAACCAACTCCAGATAAGCGCGTGCTCGACCTTTGTTGCTGGCCGCCGCTTTGAACGCTGTGCATGTGCTGCGCTGTAATAACGTTGTCGATCCCGGAAGAAACGTTCGAGGATCAGAAAAGTAAGGCTCAGGGCGACCAGAATCAAACTTAAACCGGCGGCCGCATGAAAATCAAAACGACCACTCATTTGTAAATAGATACTCAGGGTAAACGTCTGATAGCGCAGCATACTCACCGCACCAAAATCCGATAACACATGCAAGACCACCAGAGCCAGGCCGGCGGCAATCGCAGGTCGTAACATAGGCAAACTGACTTTCCAGAAAACCTGGCGTGGCACCAGTCCGTGTAGGCGAGCGGCTTCTTCGATATCAATGCGCGAACGTGTCAGGGCATCACTAACCAACAGGAACACATAGGAAAAACTGGCAATGCTCAGGACAAAAGCGGCACCAAATACATTATACAGTTCTGGGTTAGGAACATCGGCTCCAAAGATGGCCGTCCAAAGCAGACCCAGCCAGCCATCACTTTCTGTCAACGAAGTATAGATATGGGCAAATACATACGTTGGGATGGTTAGCGGCAAGATCATCAGCCACGTCGCCAACCGACGGCCGACAAACTCACGACGGCTAATCAGCCACGCGGATGAAACCCCCAGAACAAAACTACCTGCCGTGACCAGTATTGCCAGTGACAGGGTGTTAAACAAAAGTCCGGGGAGACGAGCACTCCAGAGATTTGACCACTGCGCTATGGACAATTGTCCACTGTATATAAAGACATAAATCAGCGGTATAGACGCCAGCAAGACGACGGCCGTGGATAAAACACTACGCGTAGATACTCGTGTAACCACTGATAAAAAACCTTCCGCCTATGGCATACCGACGGCTTCGATGATATCCAGGGTGGCATCGCGATACTCACCAAGCTCACTCATCGGGATATCGGCAATTTTGTAACTGGAACGTTTCGGTACATTCGCTGCGGCAGGAACCCCAGGACGGGTCGGATACTCTCGGTTAACCTCGGTAAACTGCTTTTGTCCTGCCTCGGAAATCATGAACGCGACCAGTTGTTCTGCGGCCTTGCGCTTCGACGAGTATTTCACAATCGCGACACCTGCAACGTTCCACGCGACACCCATGCCAGCCTTGCCTTGATCGGGCATCACGATCCTGATGGCCGCATCGGGTTTCTTCGCCAGATGGCGGTAAATGTAGTAATGATTTACCAGGCCAATAGCTTTTCGGCCACTGGCAACGGCCTTCACGATCTTGCTGTGTTTGTTATAGACGCTGGTGCCCACATTCGACTTCATGCCACTAAGCCATGATTTAACGGCCTTACTACCGGTCGCACGCAGGTACACGGTTGCGCCCGCAATATAGCTCTCATTACTGCTATGGGTAATCGCCAACTTACCTTTTAAACGTGGATCCGCAAGATCAAAAACAGACTTCACAAAATCGGCGGACTTGTCCCTGGTACTCACCACCAGGACACGCGCCCGCGCCGATAAACCCACCCAGCTATTATCTTTGGCACGAAAATTTGCCGGTATCACCGCAACTTTTTTTGCCTCCATCGGCACAAACAAGTTTAGCTCGCTGCCCTTTTGCAGATTGCCCGCATCGTTACTTATGTAAAGGTCTGCGCTGGTTCGCTTACCTTCCAGTTTGAGTTTGTTCAGTAGTGCGGTCGAACTGCCCGTGTGCAGCACGACCTTGATACCGGTCTTTTGGGTAAATTGCTTAATGGCAGGTTTGATGAATTTATCGCTGCGCCCGGAATAGATGACCAACTCCTCGGCAGCAAGCGGGCTGGACAGGGCCAGTATCCATAGAGATAAAAAGGTTATAAGTCCACGTTTCATTGTTTTCTTCGCCCCATATATATAGGTAGATGTAAAGCGTAATAGGCCAGTTGGACGCTAACGGATGTCGTCAACCATCCGGCTGATGGTAAGTCCTTGAACAATAATAGAAAAAATAACTACCGCGTAGGTCAGTGCAAGAATAATTTCCCGTTCCAGACTGAGCGGCAACGACAACGCCAGGGCGACGGAGATACCGCCCCTTAATCCCCCCCAGGTCATGATTTGCACAACACCTGGGGTAAAACGCCGCACCCGACTCAAAAACAGAATCGGTATGCCGACACTGACGTAACGCGCAAACAATACCAGAGGGATAATGGCCAGCGCCGCGAGGAAATATTCTGTCCGCAAAGGCAGGAGCAACACCTCCAGGCCAATCAGGACAAACAAAACGGCGTTAAGAATCTCATCAATAAGCTCCCAGAAGGAATCCAGGTGCAGCCGTGTCTTGTCAGACATGGCCAGGCGACGCCCGTGGTTGCCAATAAATAATCCCGCGACCACCACGGCGATCGGGCCGGAGATATGTAACCAGGTACTCAGTGCATAACCACCCATGACGGCAGCAAGCGTCAACAGGACTTCAAGCTGGTAGTTATCGACATCCTTCAAAAGAAAATAGGTCAAGGCACCCAGGGCCAGACCAAAGACGATGCCACCAATGGCCTCCCGCGCAAACAACAGGCCAATAGACTGGAAGCTCACGTCCTCACCACCCACCGCAATACCCAATACCACCAGAAAGACGACCACACCAATGCCATCGTTAAACAGGGACTCACCCGCTATTTTGGTCTCCAGCGTCTTGGGCACCCGGGCATTTTTTAATATGCCGATGACCGCAATAGGATCAGTGGGGGAGATAAGCGCACCAAATACCAAACAATATATATACGGCAAAGGCACGTTCAGGGCGTAGAGCACTAACCAGCTCAGTGTACCCAACAAGAAGGTAGAGGCGATCACACCAAAGGTCGCAAGCACACCGATCACGACCTGTTGTTGTTTTAGATCATTGACATTAATATGCAGTGCGCCTGCAAATAGTAAAAAACTGAGCATGCCCTGCATTAAGGTATGGTGGAAATCAATACCCCGCAACACCTGACTGGCGTGAAAGACCAGGGCACTCCAGCCAAACTTGCCAACGATCAACAAGATAATAGATATAAGCAAAGAGATGATCATAATACCGATGGTATTCGGCAATTTTATGAAGCGGTAGTTCAGGTAGCTGAACAGGGCCGCCAGTGAGATCAAAAGTGCTGCTGTGTTAAGTATGCCCATTACAGATGACTATCGATAGTGTCTTCGATGTCTTTCACCTCTGGTTATCGTATCAGGACTTTCGCCCTGATTATTGTTCTGAATCTTTTAGTGGGACACTTTTTGCAAACCAAATGTACATGAATTATACATCATTGCCAAAACCAATTTAATTAACCTGAACTCGGGATAAGAAACTTTCCCTGGGAAATTCCATCGGCCGGGCAATCTGCGGCAAGTCTCCATGTAGTCCCATAGCATAGTCAATTATCTGGTGTTTGACCGGAGACAGTTGCTCAAACCAGTGCATACCCGTATTACGTACCCATTTAAGCCAACGGTTGTCGCTGCCAAACAATCGCTGGATCTGATCGACCATCACCAGCATGCCCATATTTTCCGCCTTGCGCCAGCGCTCGTACTGACGCAACACTTTACGGCTATTCAGTGGCTGGCCGTTTGCCAGCGCCTGCTCGATGACCTGTGCCAGGCTGGCCGCATCAAGTAAACCAAGGTTTACGCCCTGCCCGGCCAGTGGGTGCATGGTATGCGCTGCATCACCGACCAGCGCCACTGCGTCGCTAATGTAATTTTCGGCCACAAAGAAACGTAAGGGAAAACAGGCACGCTCACCAAGCTCCGTAATCGCACCCAGTCGAGACTCAAAGGCCTGTTCCAGTTCGTTTTTAAATTCGTCTTCGGCCATAGCCTGAAGGGCCGTCGCTAATTCAGGCTGGGTAGACCAGACAATAGAACTGTAACCGTCGGTTAACGGTAAAAAGGCCAGGGGCCCCGTGGCCAAAAATCGTTGCCATGCCGTTTCCTGGTGAGACCTTTCTGTTTTCACCGTGGTCACCAACGCGCTGTGATTATAATCCCAACCACGTGTCGTAATATCCAGTTGCTGCCGCACCCACGAGCGGCTGCCGTCGGCACCGACAAGTAATTTGGTATGTAATTTTTGCCCTGCCACCTCAAGCTGCCACTGATCGTTATCCAGTTGCATCGACTCGCAAGCTTTGCCGAACAGAAAAGTCACATTATCCTGCTGTTTCAGTTTGTCATAAAGGCTACTCAACATAACTCTATTTTCAATGATGTGTCCCAACTGGGTTTCACCCAATTGACATCCACTAAGCTCGGCGCTGTCGAAATGTATCTCACTCGTCCCGGCCTGCTCCCAGACATGCATCTGCCGAAAGGCAGAGATACGCTGCGCGGCCATGTTTGGCCAGACCCCGATCGCCTCAAAGATATGTTGTGATGCACGAGTGATGGCGCTGACGCGGACATCAAAGGTTTCATTCGGCTGAATGGGTTTAAGCCTGGATAGATCCTGGGGATCGATAATGGCCATCTTCAGGCCATGCGTTTTTGCTACCTCACAAAGCGTGCATGCCAGTGTCGCCCCCACCAGACCACCACCGATAATGGTAATATCAAAATCCGTCGGCAACTTACTCATATTACAGACCCAGACCACGCGCCAACATCGAAGCCTTACCGATATAACCCATGGCATGACGAGTTAAACGCTTGCGCAAAGGTGAAAACATTTCTATCGCGATCAAACCTGCATTGCGGACGACGACCAGGGGGCCAAAATTATTCGAAAAGACACGCACCAGGGCGTCGGTAAACATCATGGTCGTCGCATGATCTTTGCTACGCCATTGTTCATATTCCCGCAATGTATTTAGCTCACCAATATCACGCCCCTCATTCTGGGCGTGTTGGATGACTTCTACCAGCGCCGCGACATCGCGTAGGCCAAGATTAAAACCCTGCCCCGCCACCGGGTGCAAGGTATGCGCGGCATTACCAATGAAAGCGAGACGATGACGGATATGCTCTGAGACATGGCTGAGACCCAGTGGATACGCCATGCGCTTACCAACACGAACAAACTCACCCACCCGACGACCAAAGCGTTCACTCAATGCCCTGGCAAAGCTTTCATCATCCATCGCTAAAACTTCTTCAGTATTGTTCGTTGGCACGGTCCAGACCAGTCCATAACGATTCACGTCCTCTTCAAACTGGCCTAAGGGCAGCAACGCCATCGGCCCCGAATCGGTAAAACGCTCATAGGCCATATTATTGTGTGGTTTGCTGGTGGCGACATTGGCGATCACCGCCGACTGTTTATAATCCCAAACCTTTTGCGATATATTAAGGTGCTGCCGAACAAAGGAATCCGTACCATCCGCCGCCACGATCAACTTTGTGCTGATCGTCTTTGTGCCATCCTCCAGATCGATATCACCGTAATCGATATCCAGGCTCAGGCTTGCGATTGTTTCTCCTATATCAAGGTCGGTTACACGCGCCGGTGCAAACATCATGATATGGTTTGCCTCACGCATCGCCGCAAACAATACCTCGCCCATTGCACGACTCTCGACAACATAACCCAGTGCCTCCACCGCCTGCTCACGGGCATGTAAACGGGTCATGCCAGGGTGGCCGCGATCAGAGATGTGTATGGTCTTAATCGCCGTCACTCGCGCTGCCAGCGAAGGCCACAGGCCTAACGCATCGAAGATTTGTTTTGAGCTAAATGACAGTGCCACGGTTCGAGAATCAAAGCCGGGAGGCGGTAAAGCAGAATAATCATGGGCCTCAATCAGGGCCACTCGAGGTGCGGGGTCTAATTGACCCAGTGCACAGGCAAGGCTTATGCCGACGAGCCCACCGCCGACGATAGCAACATCAAATTCAGATTCGTTACTCATAATGCCATCTTATGATCGAGTCGCCATCAAGGCCTCAATTTCATCGACCTGTTTCGGCACCCCCGCCGACAATACCTCATGACCCGTTTTGGTTACCAACACATCATCCTCGATGCGGATCCCAATATTGTGCCACTTTTTGTCGACTCCATCCTGTACTGGAATATAAAGTCCTGGCTCGACGGTCAGGGTCATGCCCGCTTCAAAAACTCGCCATTCATCCTCAATCTTGTAGTCCCCCACATCATGCACATCCATACCTAACCAGTGACCGGTACGATGCATGTAAAACTTTTTATAGGCTTCATCTTTAATCGCCTTCTTTTTCGAGCCAGAAAGTAGACCCAGCTTAATTAATCCATCCGTAATGATATCCACGGCAGTCTCGTGAGGGTCATTCCAGTGATTACCGGGTTGAACCTGTTCGATTGCAGCAAGCTGGCCTTCCAGCACCACTTCATAAAGTGCACGCTGCGCCTTTGAAAACTTGCCATTGACCGGGAAGGTGCGAGAAATATCCGCCGCGTAGTAGTCGTACTCGGCACCCGCGTCGATCAATAACAGATCATTTGCTTTGAGTTTGTCCTTGTTCTCTGTGTAATGCAGGACACAACCATTGGCACCACCACCGACGATGGAGGCATAAGCCGATTCCCGGGTTCCCTGCTGTGCAAAACTATTGAGGATAGTACCTTCTATCTGATATTCGTAGATCCCCGGCTTGCAGGATTGCATAGCCAGACGATGGGCGACACAGGAGATCGCTGCCGCGCTACGCATGGCTTTGATCTCATGACTGCTCTTAATCAGGCGCATATCATGCAATAGGTGATCCAACGAAACAAACTCGCCAGGGGTATGGATTCCGGCACGTGACTGCTTGCGCAATCGATTCACCCAGCCAATCAAACGTTGATCGAAATCAGGGTGAGTCCCCATGGTGTAATAAACACGCTGCTTGTTTTCCAGCATGCCCGGCAGGATGTCATCAATATCTTCTATGGGGAAGGAATCATCTGCAGCATATAAATCAACCGCACCGCCCTGCCCGGCCATCCGCCCTGTCCAGGTTTCGGTCCTGGGATCGCGCTCGCGACAAAACAGAATATATTCGCCGTGGTCTCGACCAGGGATCAACACAACCACGGCCTCAGGCTCAGGAAAACCGGTCAGGTAATAAAAATCACTATCCGGTCTATAGGCGTGTTCAACATCCCGGTTTCGAATTCGCATCGGCGCCGCTGGCAAAATGGCGACCGTGTTCTTTCCCATCATTTCCATGAGGTGCTTGCGGCGGGTTACAAATTCTTGCTTGTTCATTTTTCCAAATTTATTTTTTCAGGATTTTTATAACAGTATTAATGGATTGACTGATTTGTCTCGTTCACTTGAGAGTTTAGCGCCTCATAAAACAACATGACACCTGCTCGCAAATATTCTGTAAGTTCTGAAAAGGACTTCTCTTCCTCTTCTGAGTATTCCAGTTGCCCCGCCGACATCTGGCTAATCTCGGTAATATCATCAATGATTTCACCCAGTTCGCCCTTAAAAGTATTGAGATCAGCCACTCCGCTGTAACCTAAGCCCATCAGAAACCCCTGGCACCAATGGGCCATCGCCTCGGTGCGTATCTCAAGGTCTACCTCATCATCGGGCAGTAACAAATTATATTCAAATTCACCATTTTGTAGCTGGTGGCAAACCTTTTGGTAGAGCCGTTGCATCAAATCGAAGGTCTCGCTTGCCAGTGCATCCCCTTGATTGACCGCGTCCTGTAATTCTTCGAGATAGGACTCGAACCACAATTGAAAGCCGCTGGATCCATTCATACAGGCGACGGCACTCACCGAACCGTGGCATTCCGCACCATTTGCCGCAATCCCCATGCGCTCAAGGGCTGAGCCGATATCGTCATAATCGAATTCTTGCATAACATCCCACCTAAATCAGGCAATTTGGCTGATTTGCACGATACCATAATATATGGGACAAACAACTCGAAAATCGGGCTGCCCCGGCCTTCCTGGCTAAACTAAGCCAAACCAGCTAAATCCGGGTCACCAGGCCGTTGACCCGATCCCCCACTCACTCTATATTTGATCATAGTGACGTTGCACACGTCTGGGGACACGTCTGGAGAAACCGTTGGATATTAAAAAGCTTGAAGATCGGGTTGATGAACTTATTTCAACCGTTGAGCGATTACGCAGTGAGAACAAGACCCTGCGTGATAGTCAAACCGGCCTGGTAACTGAACGTGAGAATCTGCTCAGTAAAACCGAACAGGCCCGCAACAGGGTGGATGCCATGATTAACCGACTAAAGGCCATGGGCAATGAGTGAAGAGCATCCAAAAGCGATAAGCGTCTCCATTCTGGGGAAGGAATACCTGATTTCCTGTGATGATGATGAACGCAGTGAATTAATCTCCGCCGCTGACTACCTTGACGATAAAATGCGTGAAATTCGCGATAGCGGCAAAGTCATTGGTACCGACCGTATCGCCGTGATGGCCGCACTCAATATCGCCCACGAACTGCTCAACCAATCTCCGGATACCAACAAAAAAGGTACTGCCGACGTAGAAAGCAGGATCAATAGTATCCAGTCCAAGATCGAAGATGCCCTGTTTCATAGTAAACAGCTGGAACTGGAAGCCTGAGACTTTTACAAAATCCACCAAACGAGTTACTGAATTCATACCACTTTCACTATTCACTACTATAGTGTCATACTGAATCCAACAGTTTTGGGTGTTTCCTGCCGTATGCGTGATCGACCGGGATATTCTTGAGCCTTAATTTAAATTCCCAGGGGACAGAAACTTGTCCGTGTGTGCATGTCCGCCTCGTAGCGGAAAGCCTGATCGGTGGGTGATGACCCCGCCTTGAACCTTAGGTTCGAGATACAGGTCTTAACGGTGCAGATGGGAAACACCCTCCTTAAAATAGAATTCTGAAATATAGATGCCAACACGCACGCAACTCCGTAATGAGCTCAAACAACGTCGCAATGAGCATTCAGCGGCGGAATGTCAGGCGCTGTCGATGCAAATTTGTGAACACATCCGGCGCAGTAAATTTTTCACCAACCGCCAGCGCCTTGCCCTGTATTATTCAATTGGTAATGAAGTCGATCTTGAGCATCTTTTTCACTATGCCTGGGCGCTCAACAAAACCATTTTTCTACCGGTGTTAAGTCAATTCCCAAAAGGACATTTATGGTGGATAAAGTTTAACGAACAAACACCGTTATACCTGAATCGTTATCAGATCCCTGAACCCGTACATCCCGCACACGCTCGACGCACAAAATTGCGCAGCCTTGATGTTGTGTTTATGCCACTGGTGGGCTTTGATGAAAATGGAAATCGTTTGGGTATGGGCGGTGGTTTTTACGATCGCAGCTTAAGCCGGTGTTTTCGTCATTCCACCATCTGGCATCGTCCGCTGCGGGTTGGTGTTGCCTATAGTTGGCAGCAGATCCAGAAAATTCCAGCAGAAGCCTGGGATATCCCACTCGACGCCATCGTTACCGAGCATGGTATCCGCTGGTTTAAGACTAAATAACAATTTTACGTTGTCGATAAGTTGTCTTGCCTAAACGGGCATAACTGATAACAATAACTAATGACGCAACGTTAAAATCAGTTTAAATGGCAATATCTTTTCTAATAAAACAAATCAACGCGCAATAAACACGAAAAACGCATCATTGCGCGCCTTGAAACTGTTTTTTTTACTAAATTTAATAAAATTGATCAAAACAGGGCTTCAAATTTGTAAAAATCAGGTCCGTTACACTCTTTTTACTAAAAAAGTTAAGAAAATTCGATTAACTGGATCTTTAATTGCTAATTTTTTCTAATTTCATCACTCAATAGTGAAAATCACAGATCAATTTGTGTAAATTCACCTGCGTTAGCCTGAATTATCACAAATTCATTCGTAATTCAGTTTCTATTACCCTCCAAACCGACTTTTGATCGCTTATATTTTAGAATTAACGAAAGAAATCCAGGTATTCGACACCGTTCAAATAAAATCGATTCTGGATCACGGTAAAACTTCGTTCAGCGCAATAAATTTCGTCTGTTGTCTTCCATATTCAATGTTTTAACACCCTCAAATACGTTTTTAGACGCTCTAAACTGCTTTTTTCGTTAATTTTTCATGTCAATCGAGTAAAAACAGTTAATGTCGTGCAATACTATTCAAATTAGCGCCTTATAACTTTTTTCAGCGATGTTTTATTTATACCTACACATTAGATCATTAATATAAACGCTTCTCAGAACCTCGTTAATTGCTTGTTAAGGCAAAAAGTAATAACAAAATTAAAATTTACTCGCAATCAACAGATTTTTTTGTTTTCTCAGTTAAAAATTCACATTCAACAAGTGCACAAACTCGAATTTAACTCTTTTGCATCTTGTTGCCGGCAAATTATGAAGCGTAAACAGTGAAATTTATTAAATACGATCGATTTTCAGGGCAATTTTACAGAAGACATGCAAAAATTTTGCGGTAAACATAAAAATTTTAACAAACGTCAAAATTTTGTGCCTTTGACTAAACAAAATTAAAAAAATACGTTGCTGTTTTGACTTTTAAACATGAATTTAAAATATTTTATGTTTAAAACTAAAATTTTTTAAAATACTGACGCTAAAACGTCGTCAAAAGAACTTAAAAGTTGCAAAGATTGATAAATTAACTAGCGATACTAGCTTTTTTTATTGACTTAGCTATACTCCACTAAACTCAGTGTTCAACCTTTGGAGGGTTATAACATGGCTACAAAGAAAAAGGGTCGCAAAAAAGCGGCTAAGAAAAAGGTAGTTCGTCGTAAGAAGACGGCTGCCAAGAAGTCTACAAAGAAGAAAGTAACGAAGAAAAAAGCAAAGAAAAAGGCTAAGAAGAAAGTAGCCAAGAAAAAAGCAAAGAAAAAGGCTAAAAAGAAAGTAGCTAAGAAGAAAGCCAAGAAAAAGGCTAAGAAGAAAGCAAAGAAAAAAGCAACAAAGAAAAAAGGTAAGAAAAAGGCAGCCAAGAAAAAAAGCCGTCGTAAAAAGAAATAAAATCGGCTATTCAGCCCGACCTTGAACGATTTAGGTCAAACAGAATAGAAAAGGGCCTCCTTTGAGGCCCTTTTTGTATTTC
>ENA-ORDP01000346-ORDP01000346.1-marine-sediment-metagenome-genome-assembly--contig:-NODE-346-length-31384-cov-11.899614_pt1 | contig 31384 bp, 33 predicted proteins | sample MGYA00248627_ERZ508539 | MGnify/ENA primary metagenome ERZ508539 (study PRJEB26208, sample SAMN05571518) | marine sediment metagenome | biome: deep sea; feature: Hydrothermal vent; material... | reverse complement strand
ATACAAAAACAAGTTGACGATATAAAGAAAGCAAGCCTACTCACTGAGGACACCTCACAAAGTAAAATAAAGCAACTCACCGTAGAATTGAATCAACAGTTAACCACGAAACTAAAAACCACCTCTAAAGCACTAAACGATAAGTTGGTAAATACAATCGAAAACCTGGGTCAACTTTTATCCGATTCTGTCGCCCCCATTGAATCTATCAATGAACATATTGAACACTTAATCAATGAAATAGCCACGCTTAAAAATGAAAACGTTAACATAACTAAGTTAGCTGAGTTTGAGTCTGAGTTACGCCAGCAAATCGATGCCTTACGTAGCGACAGCGAACAACAGTCTCAACAATTAGAAGAACAGTTTGACCGCGCATTCCTGCGTCGTGTATCCGCATTACCGAAATTAGTTAGTGGTATGGTAAAAAACCAACCCGGGGCAATCATACAAGATAGTGTACAATTGGAGACCCCAGCCGTAACCCGCAGTTCAACACAAATAAAACAACAAAAGTCATTATCGAACATGGACAAAACCTATAACCCCTCCGCAATCGAATCACCCTGGTATGAGTCCTGGGAGAAAAATAATAATTTTGCACCACAGGGTGAAAAGTCGCCTTATTGCATCATGATACCGCCACCAAATGTTACCGGCTCTTTACATATGGGGCACGCATTCCAGGACACTATCATGGATGCGCTCACCCGTTATCATCGTATGAGCGGGAAAAACACGCTCTGGCAGCCAGGAACCGATCATGCCGGTATCGCCACACAGATGGTTGTCGAACGTCGCCTCAATGCTGAAGGAAAAACCCGTCACGACCTGGGACGTGAGGAGTTCATCAAACAGATCTGGCAATGGAAAGAACATTCGGGTGGCACCATCACCCGCCAGCTACGCCGCATGGGCACGTCACCTGACTGGTCACGTGAACGCTTCACTATGGATGAAGGCCTGTCACATGCCGTCAATGAGGTCTTTGTACAACTGTACAAAGAAGGCCTGATCTACCGTGGTAAACGGCTGGTTAACTGGGACCCAGTACTGCACACGGCGGTCTCAGACCTTGAAGTAGTTTCTACAGAAGAGAATGGCCACCTGTGGCATATGCGTTATCCCTTAAGTTCAGGCGATGGCCATCTTGTGGTAGCCACTACTCGCCCGGAAACCATGCTCGGTGATGCCGCTGTCGCCGTCCACCCGGACGATGAACGCTACAAAGATCTAATTGGTCAAACGGTCAAATTACCGCTGACAGATAGAGAAATTCCGATAATCGCCGATGAATATGTTGATCCTGAATTTGGTACCGGCTGCGTCAAGATCACCCCGGCCCATGATTTCAATGACTATGCTATGGGCCAACGACATGATTTACCGTTGATCAACATCTTTACCGTCGATGCCGTGGTCAATGATGAAGCGCCGGGCAGCTATGCCGGCATGAGCCGCTTTGATGCACGAAAAAAGATCCTGGATGATCTTGAGTCTCTGGGACTGCTGGAAAAAATCGATGACCATAAACTGATGGTGCCACGCGGTGACCGCTCGCATAGCATCATCGAACCCTACCTCACTGATCAATGGTACGTAAAAGTTACGCCGCTGGCAGAGCCTGCAATCAAGGCCGTTAAAAATGGCGACATCAAGTTTGTACCGGAAAACTGGAGCAAGACCTACTTCGAGTGGATGAATAACATCGAAGACTGGTGTATCTCAAGACAGATCTGGTGGGGCCACCGCATCCCGGCCTGGTATGACGATGCGGGCAACTTCTATGTCGGTCATGATGAAGCAGAAGTGCGATCTGAACATAACTTGTCTGATGATTTTAATCTACGGCAAGATGATGATGTACTCGACACCTGGTTCTCCTCTGCCCTGTGGCCATTCTCTACTCTTGGCTGGCCAGACAGCATGGAGGATATGAATACATTTTATCCAACTTCGGTGCTGGTTACCGGTTTTGACATCATCTTCTTCTGGGTTGCCCGCATGATCATGATGGGGCTGAAGTTTACCGGTAAGGTGCCTTTTCATGAGGTCTATATACATGGGCTGGTGCGCGACTCACATGGCCAGAAGATGTCAAAATCAAAAGGCAATGTGCTGGATCCCATCGATCTGATTGATGGCATCGAACTGGAAACCCTGGTCAAGAAAAGGACCAGCGGACTGATGCAGCCCAAAATGGCAAAGACCATTGAAAAACATACACGCCAGGATTTTCCTGACGGTATTCCGGCATTTGGCACCGATGCTCTGCGTTTCACCTTTGCCTCGCTGGCCAGCACTGGCCGTGACATCAATTTTGATCTGGCCCGGGTTGAGGGCTATCGAAATTTCTGCAACAAACTATGGAATGCAGCACGCTATGTGTTGATGAACACAGAAGGTCAGGACTGTGGTCAAAGAAATGATGCTGCGATAGAACTCAATGCCGCTGACCGCTGGATCATCTCTCGCCTGCAACAGGTAGAAATGACGGTAGCGAAATCCATTAAAGACTATCGACTGGATCGAATGGCACAGGCCATCTACGGCTTTACCTGGGATGAGTATTGTAGCTGGTACCTGGAACTATCAAAAGTTGTACTTAATGACCCTGATGCCAGTCCAGAAAGTCAGCGTGGCACACGTCGAACGTTGGTCCGCGTACTGGAAACCCTGTTGAGACTACTTCACCCATTGATCCCTTTCATCACCGAAGAGATCTGGCAGCGTGTCGCACCATTGGCGGACAAACAGGGTGAGACCATTATGCTGCAGCCCTACCCGGTTGCAGATAAAGAAAAGATAGATAAATCAGCCATCGCCGAAACAGAATGGCTACAGGCCGTCATTACCGGCATCCGCAATATTCGTGGTGAAATGAATATTGCCCCAGGTAAGCCTTTACCCGTGTTTCTGCAGAATCTAAGCCAACAGGACACTGACTTACTTGAAGCAAGCGAAAACCAGCTCAAAACACTGGCGCGGGTTGAAGAGATCACCTGCCTTGCCAATGATGAAACCTCACCCGATGCTGCCACTGCACTCGTTGGTGACCTGAAAGTACTGGTTCCCTTCGGCGCCTTCATCGATAAAGATGAAGAAATAAAACGTCTGCATAAAGAAATGGGGAAAATTGAAAAAGACCTGGCCCGTTCTACGGGTAAATTGTCAAATGCAAGCTTCGTTGACAAGGCGCCGGTTACCGTTGTTGAGAAAGAACGTGCAAGAGTCTCTGAAATAGAACAGACGCTGGCATCGCTGGGTGAGCAGTTGAAAAAGATTGAGGCGTTGTAAAAGTCTACGGTATTTTAAGAAGTTTGCAGGTTCGAATTCATTCGAACAAGAACATAAAAAAACATTCCCAACCTAACCACCTTGTGCGAATGAATTCGCACCTACAAAAATCACAACGTATCAGGAAGAAAATTATTGTAGGTCCGAATTCATTCGGACAATTTCTACAAAAATGCCAGTATCTCCTGCTCGATATCTTCCTTATCAATTAGCGTCTTCTGACAGATTTCTTTATCAAACAATTCACTGATCTGAGCTGGAATATCAATATTCGCCTCATGGGCAATTGATTTCAGTGCATCAATGTCGTGCACATCCTGTTCGCCGGTCAGGGCATTGGCAATGGTTGGAGAAAACTTGGTCCATTCAGCAGTGGAATAAGCAACGGTTTTAAGTGGCTTTGTACGACAGGTATCATAGGCTTTAAAACAGGTTGCTGTATGCGGATCCATTAGATAGCCTTTCGCAAAAGTATCTTTTATGTATTTTTTACCTTCATCATCATCACAGTAATCCGCTCTAAATATTGCCTGCAGCTGTACGAGTTCTTTTTTTGTTAACTCATAATATTTTTCATCATCCAGACGTTGCATAAGCTCTCTGGTACGCTCAGCGCCGTACAGGTCATAAAGTATCCGTTCAACATTGGATGATTTTAAAATATCCATCGCCGGTGAGGTGGTTGCTACAACTGTGGTGTTGCGAAGATCGTAGTGGCCATTCTTAATTAGCTGTGTCAGGACGTTGTTTTTATTGGAGGCTATCAGTATCTTCTCGACCGGCAAGCCCATCTTCATCGCATAGTAGCCACCAAGTGCGTTACCAAAGTTGCCACTCGGTACATCCAGATAGATTTTCTCGCCCAGGGTAATCGCAGACTGTCGGACCAGCTCCAGGTAACTGTGTATATGGTAGATAAGCTGGAAAATAATCCGCCCGAAATTCACTGAGTTAGCAGCTGAAAGAGATATATGTTTTTCTTTCAATTTAGCATTGAAGCTATCTGAACTCAGCAACAGCTTCAAGGCATTCTGCGCATCATCAAAGTCGCCGTGGATGCCAATGACCTTCAGATTAGTTGCGTCCTCTGTCACCATCTGCAGGCGCTGAACATCAGAGGTACCCCCATCTGGATACAGGCAGACCACCTGAACATTTTTACGGTTCTTGAATGTCTCCAGAGCCGCAGGTCCGGTATCGCCACTGGTAGCGGCAAGAATCAGGTAATTCTCGTGGCGTTTTTGCGCAAGCGAGGACAAAAGAAAACCAAACGGTTGCAGCGCCATATCCTTAAAGGCACGTGTAGGGCCGTGATAAAGCTCACTGACATAGAGATCATCGGCCACCCTGATAAGCGGTGCCGGATTCGAACCATCATCGAAATGATCGTAAAGGTTCAGGGCCTCTTCAATGACATCCTGCTCGATATCTATCTCAAAGGCGGCCAGTACATCACGCGCCAGGGTTTTGTAACTTGCATCAAGGTGGCTTATTAGAAACGCCAGCCCCAGATCTGGCAGTTTCTGCGGAACGTAAATTCCACCAAAAGAAGCCATAGGCCCGAGTATTGCCGAAGAGAAACTGACCTCGAGTGGACGCTTGCCATCGTTGCCGCGTGTTTCAATAAAATTCATTGTATTTCCTGAATCTTTAGTAGAGGCCGAATTCTATCGCAGGACACGATGATTTACATTAGCGGTGCTCAAAATTATGAGAGCATGGTGCTCTATATCAAAATCAGGCAGTTGTGTAGGTGCGAATTCATTCGCACAATAAAGTAAATACTTCTTGAACATCTATTTTAGCTCTGTGTTCGAATCAATTCGAACCTACAAAAGCTTATCTGATCTTTCTGCGCCCTCTGCGATCTCCGCGAGAGAAACAGTTTTTTATTACCAGCTAATACCCAGCCCAAGACCCAGCCCACTTTGATCAACATTCCATTTAAAAATATCACTCTCATAATCAGTTGAAAGATATCGGTAGTTAACAAGCGCCGACCAGGTTTTATTAAAGTGATAACCGCCCCCAACAGCCACTTGCCAGACAGAATCTGAATCACCTGTGCCTATGTCACCACGGAGTCTGAGTGACCACTTGTCTGTCTTTACCGGTTGCCAGACTGCACCAATAAAACCATCAACCCAACTGTCACCACCATTCAAATCGCCTATTACGGGTAATGTCAAATCTTCATCAATTTTTTGATACCGGCCCTCCAGCAATAATATCAAATTGCTCAGACAGGCTATAGCTGAGACCTGCTTCGACTATTTTCTGATCCATCGATATATCGATGGCTCCTACCTGCCGGTCATTACCGTAAGACAGTTTGATAAAGAAGCCATCTACAAAATATCCCCAGCTATCCCGACTTAGCTTCAAAGCGTGCGGCCAGGCCCGCATCAACAAAAGATATCAGGTCGCCGAAATCTGCTTTAAAGTCCACCTCCTGCCCAGCGACTGTGGTTGTACCATCAAGGTTTGCAGCCCATAAATAGGGGGTAAACTGGTAGTCCCATTCTGCGTGTGAATTTGCAGAAATGCCGGCTAATAGAATTCCCAGCGTAGCGAAGACAACAGCCATTTTTGTATACATTTTTTATCCTCTTTTGACCTGTTTTTGACTATATCACACAGCTATATGTCAAAAATGTGTTCGTTATCCTGGGTATCGTCCAGACCACGATAGAAATAGACAAAACGTCCATCATCGATATCAATTTTCAATATGGCACCGTGATTGTGGCCATAATCGACATAACCGGGAATAGCACTATCGAGATGGCATTCGCTGCTGTGCTGCGGTGCTTCAAAATCCCGGTCTTTGTCATACCATGACAACAGCATAAACTCACCCAGTTCTTTTTCTGCAATTTCATCAGCGATCTGCTGGGCAGCATGGTAATCTTCGGGTGCTGATTCCGTGTGTATTTCGATTTCTTTCATTCTGGTTCTCTCATTTATTTGTTCTTACAAATACTATCACTGCTACCCCGTAAACATTCTAAAAAGTTTTTTGCTTTCCCCGCGTACTTTGCGATCCCCACGAGAGGAAATATTTTGGGTTTAGGGGCTAGATTTATGCAACTTAAATACGATTTCATTCATACACACTCTTCGCATGGGAACATCTGAACGTTTCGATGCTCTAAGTTGCTAAGGTTTACGATTTACGACCTACTACTTACGACTTATAATTCATGAAAAATGAACCATAGTATCGGCCAACAAATTCAACGCAATCTACTTGCGATAATCAGCCTTGTCGTGGCCATCAGTGCACTTAGCTATAATACCTGGCGAAACGAAACCACTGAAGTAAACCGAAATCTCAGAGTAGCATCATTCGAAATACTGATTAATCTTGGCAAGCTACAACTGATCACTGATTATGCTCATTATGACAACAACTCTGAGCAGGGAAACCCTATAACCGGCTGGGGACACGTCGCCATGATTGAAGACCTGAGTTTCCTGATGCCCGCTCCATTTCCAGAAATGGCTGCAGACCTGAAACAGGTCTGGTCGGATAACTGGCAAAACCTGGGAAAAGATCAGAACAGCGTAAAACACATCACCAATGCAATTATTGCCATGCGAAAAACAGTAAAATCTCAGCTGAAAACTATTAACTGAATGTGAAAGTCAAAATCTTTTTTAAACAGAACGAAACCTGGCTAAAAAACTAACAGCGGCCGTTTCGATTCGTAGTATATTTTGTCCCAGGCTTATTTTTTTTGCACCTGCTGCAATTATTTTATTTACTTCCTCATCTGTAAAACCACCTTCAGGTCCCACCAATAACAATTTATCTAAATGGCTAATGGTATTTAGTTTCTCACCATCCGGGTGGGCCAGTAAGACTTCTCTGCCACCGGCACATGCCTCTTTAGCTACATCTTCAGGCTTTGCTGCTGGCAGCAACTCCGGTAGCCAGGCTGAACCGCTTTGCTTGCAGGCTTCGAGGCAGATTCTTTGCCAGCGTTCGGCGCTGTTTTTACCTGGCTTACTGACACTGCGCAGACATAATAATGGCTGCCAGGCACTGATGCCTAACTGTGTTGCCATATCCAGCATTGTGGACTGACGATCACCCTTTGCGATGGCTGTTGCAAGTATGATATTCGGCACTTGAGGCGGGACATGATTCACTTCACCAATCCTTAAACTGGCTGTATTCCGACCTTCCAGATTTTTAACGCTGGCCCTGGTAACATTGCCCTTGCCATCGATAAGGCGTATCGAATCACCTACATTGAGTCGTCTCACACCAAGGGCATGCCAGGCCTCTTTGCCCGATAATGTAATTAGACCATCCTCCTTAAACCCTTCCTTAAGGTAGAATGTTGGCATACTCATAATGACTTTCCAGTTGGCAGGTAGACTTCATAGCGAACGACTTTTCCCTCATGCAGTGCTACATGATCGTTAGCCAGTGGTGGTGAGTGTAAAGGCCTTTTTACTACTACTCTACGCAGGGCATGCTGGCGCGCAACTCGAAGAAGTTTTTCATCATCCCTGTCATCACCAACGATCTCGCGTAAGACTCGCACCGATTTTGGCGGCAAGGCCGAGCGTTTGCGCTTTGGGGGAAACATTGGATCCATGAATATTACATCGGTAGCAGGTAATTGCTTTATCAATTCGATGGCATCACCGTATTTTGCTTCAATCTTCTCTATGCCGGAGAGTGAAGATGAACGTGCTAAGCTCAGTGCGGAAACCAATAATGCGAAGACGACTGGGTTACGCTCTATTGCAATCACTCTATTTGCGATTAATGCCAGTTTCAGACTATCTCCAGCCAGGCCAGCTGTCGCATCAATGACGATTCCACCACGCGCTGGTGCGAGCGCACGAAGAAGAGGCTGTTTACCGGTAAACCCCGCTGGCTTCGATAAAACTGGCTGTATTTTCTCACCCTTTTCTGTATTTAATACCAGGCCATTATTTTCACAGGATAAAAAATAGCCTGCGACAGGGGCTTCACTACATATTGGAAGATTTAATAAGGACAGGGCATTAATCAGTTCTGCCGGCAAGCTGGATAAACAGCTCTCCAACAAAGGAACCTTGCCGGGCAGCATAATCAGGCAGTGGTGTCATCAACCACATCATGTCGTGGCCAGACCTTGAGCAACACTTGAACAACCGTTGCTAGCGGGATAGCAAAAAATACCCCCCAGAAGCCCCACAGCCCACCAAAGATCAGCACGGCAAGAATGATGGCTATAGGATGTAAATTTACTACTTCAGAAAACAGCAGAGGAACCAGTAAATTTCCGTCCAGAGCCTGAATCACACCATAGCTAACTATTAACCAGCCAGTCTGTGGCTCCCAGCCCCATTGAAAAAAAGCGATAAGTATAACGGGAATGGTCACCACCACGGCCCCGACATAGGGAATAATTACCGACAATCCAATGAGTACAGATATCAGCATGGCATAGTGTAGCCCGAACAAAGAAAAAACAGCATAGGTCACTGACCAGACAACAATAATTTCCCACACCTTACCACGTACATATTTGGCAATCTGGCTATTTACCTGTGTCCATACCGTCACAGCCAGTCTGCGTTGCTTTGGCAGAAAACCACTGATCCATTCTGAAATTAGTTCCTTGTCCTTGAGAAAGAAAAAAACAAGCAGTGGCACAAGAAAAAGATAAACCACCATCGCCAGTAGTCCAGGGACCGACGCCAGTGTCTTGGTCAGAATATATTGTGCTGTACCGCCTATCTCTGAACGCAGAATAACTGCCAGCTCACGAATCTGATTTTCTGTAATCAAGGCCGGGTATTTTGCCGGTAATTCCAGCAAACTCTTCTGGCTAGCCGAAATCATGCTAGGGGTCTCCTGTAGCAACTGGCTCACCTGAGTAGATAGTAGAGGCAACAACCAGAACAGCATGAGTAAATAAAACACCATAAATAAAGTAAAGCTGATCACCGAGGCGAGCAGACGGCTGCAGTTCATGCTAATGAGCTGTCGTACAATACCTTCAAGCAAATAAGCGATTACGATACTGGCGAACACCGGTGCCAGCATATCCCCCATAGTCAGCACTATTAAAAGACTGCCGATTAGTAGGAACAACAATATCAGTGCCTGGGGATCAGAAAAATACCGTTGCCACCAAAGGCGAATCAAATTCATTGGCACATATCTCTTATTTTCATCGTTGGGCGTGATTATACTGCCTGCATAGTAAGAAACTGAGAGCGACATGTATATGGATTTCTGATTGCTGCATTGCTATATTTGTTCGCTATGATCAGGATAACCATACAGGAAAAAGATTTCAGTCTCGAGCAGGAAATAAGCTTATTGCGCAATGATCGGGTTGATATTGGTGCTATCGTTAGTTTTACCGGCCTGGTGCGTGACCTCAATGAAGGTGATGAGGTCAGCATGTTGTCGCTAGAACACTACCCGGGCATGACGGAAAACCAGTTGCAGGAAATTGCCCAGCAGGCAGAATCACGTTGGCCACTACAGGGTATTATCATCATTCACCGTGTCGGCACCCTGGCTCCCGGCGACCAGATAGTTCTTGTTATCACAGCCAGCCCGCACAGAGCGGCCGCCTATAAGTCAAATCAGTTTATCATGGACTTTTTGAAAACCAGAGCAACCTTCTGGAAAAAGGAAACACTGGAAAACCGCGCACGCTGGGTAGAAAGTCGCCACAGTGATGATGCTGCCACCCGCCGCTGGGAAGAACCAGCTTGATGTACCTGTGTCTCTCAATCATAATAAATTCTGTATGCCGATAGATAGCGAAGGATAACGACTAAAACAGGAAATATCATGGGATTTCTAGAGAACAAGAAAATATTAATTGCCGGCGTCGCCAGTGACCGCTCAATTGCTTCAGGTATCGCACTTGCCATGGCGGCACAAGGTGCCGAACTTGCCTTTACCTATCAAACAGAAAAACTGCTAAAGCGTGTAGAAAAGATTGCCGAGGCCTGCGGTTCGTCTATCATTCTACCCTGTGATGTATCTGAAGATGAACAAATTGAAAATGCGTTCACGGAACTTGGTAAACAATGGGATGGCCTGGATGGCATCGTTCACTCCATTGCCTTCGCCCCGCGAGAGGAACTTAAAGGCCTGTTCCTGGATGCGACCACCCGGAACGGCTTTAACATGGCGCATGAAATCAGCTCCTACAGCTTCACCGCTCTGGCAAGAGCTGGAAGAAAAATGATGGAGGGTCGAAATGCAGCGCTGATTACCATGAGCTATATCGGTGCAGTACGCTCAATGCCTGGTTATAATATCATGGGCCTGGCCAAAGCCAGCCTGGAAGCGAATGTCCGCTATCTTGCTCAAAGTCTGGGTCCGGATGGCATCCGGGTAAATGCCATATCAGCAGGCCCGATCAAGACTCTTGCCGCAGCAGGCATAAGCGGCTTCAGGAAAATGCTCGATTTCTATGACAAAACTGCACCGCTAGGTCGTAGCGTTACCATTGAAGAAGTAGGAAACACCGCCGCCTTTCTCTGTTCTGACCTGGCATCAGGAATTACGGGTGAAATCACTTATGTGGATGGTGGGTTTAATACTGTTGGGATTGGGACGGGGATGGTGGAGTAATTTAAAAGAAGATAAAGATAAAAGACATAAGGTAAAAAAAATTAAAGTCTATTCTTTCAACTTTCATGGCGTCAAAAATCTGCTTATAACCGGTATTCAGGGAGATCCCATGCAAGTTTACCAGGGTGAAGACATGATCCGACAGCTCAGGCCCCGTTACCACACCAAAAGCGGTAATTATAACCATAGTCTTTATTTATAATCTCATGATCAATCGGCATATTTCCTTATCTTCCTTGTCCTTTGTGAGGATCTCTGTAAATTAGTCAATGTCATGCCAGTCTTCACCATAATTTATGGTGATTTCTTCACCTGCCTTTATGTGACGAGACGAATACAGTTCAAAACCGTCAAACTCCGCACAGTATTCCTTGCTGTGATTAAGGTAGCGTAATTTATTTCTACCCGATCGTCCAACTACCCTGTCCTCATCAAATACCCATAACACATGGCTACCATTCCTTTTTGCTTCAGGCCCTTCATATTCACCAAGGTAAGCATTACTTTCTATGTCCTCTTTGGCAAAAAGACCTTTGCCGTGAATTCCAGAATCCATAACGTAAGTTAGTTTATATACGCTCATCGCCTCATTGGTATTTCTTTATAACATTCACTGTTTCAAACTATCTTGGTCTGTAGCAAGCTGCTTGATAGTTATATCATTTATTGCAGAAAGCGCCTCCCGTTCAGCCCGCATAAGGACATTTAGAACGCTTTCATCTGCCTGGAGATTCATTCTCCTTGATCTTACCATTCTGGAATCATGAATATATGCAAGAAGATCAGCCGTGGTAGTTTCTTCAGGAGGACGACCGGGAATCAGACGACCTTCATCATCCACAACCTTTAAAAAGCCACCCTTTTCCAGCAGGTAGACAAATTTTTCGACCATATCCTCGGGTAACTGAAGTTGTCGTGCTACCACATCGAATGATATCGGTGGTTTTTTTGCGTAATAATTCCTTGCAACCAGCACCATTAACTGTAATGAAAGTGTCTCACTTTCATAAGGAGTCATATCATCCTCACCATGATAAAGGTAAAGTAATTTGTCTGCGTGCTGGTAATAATACGCAATGCTGGACCCCAAAAGTAGAATTACCCAGATAATATAGATCCATATAAACAGGAGAATAACGGTCGCAAATGCAGAATAAATTGCATCGTACTTTGTCGAACCAACAATAAACAGGGTAAACACTATACTGGCAAGCTTGAATAAGAATGTCGTTATCGTTGCACCAAACAGCGCCGCTACAGGTTTGACACGCGTATTTGGTACGAACATATAAATAAAGCTTATTGCAAGCACGGTCAGGAAAAACGGCAGGTAAACCGACAGGGTGTCATACAGAAAGGCACCCGTATCTGTTTCTACTACCTGCTTGAACAGACTGAAACGCCCTACCGACTGGGATAATCCAACTGCGGAAAAAATTAGCACTGGTCCAACTATCAATACTGAAATGTAATGACTGAAACGTTCAAGTATCGGTCGGAGTTTTCTAACGCGCCAGGTGCTGTTAAATGCTACCTCGACCTGGCGAATTAGCGACACGACGGTGAACAATAGAACACCCAGGCCGACTGCGCCAAGGACACCAACCTTGATATTATCGACAAAGCTGAGAACAGTAGCTGTGATTTCAACCCCTTTTTCTCCCAGGGGCTCCAGGGCAGTCAGTAACAGAGGTTGTAGTTGATTATGTACACCAAAACCTTTAAGTAGTGAAAATATGACCGCAAGCAGGGGCACCATCGAGAGGATGGACATATATACCAGCCCCATCGCGTACAAATTGTTATTTCCGGCCAGCAGATCGGCTACTAACATCTGCAGCCCCCGAAAAAAAAGTAAACTCCTGCGTTTCCAACCTGGCAGATTATTTATATTAGCTTGCCAGACAATGCGGTCCCACCAGCTTAGAAGATTTGTAAACAAATCACCCTCGGAGTTGATAAAGAAATCTCAGCTTACTTTACATTCAGCAGCTCGATCTCAAAAACCAGGGTTTCACCCGGACCTATTGCAGACCCTGCACCTTTATCTGCATAAGCAAATTCTGGTGGAACAACAACTTCCCATTTATCGCCCACTTTCATTAGCGGCACAACTTCCTGCCAACCCTTGATTACGCCTGTCAAACCAAAGGTTGCGGGTTTTTTGCGCTTGTAGGATGAATCAAATTCGGTTCCATTGATCAACCTACCTTTATAATTGACTGTAACTTCACTGTTTTTAGTAGCCTGCTTACCCTTCCCGGATTTAATGACCTTGTACTGAATGCCGTTTTTAAGTGACTTGACTCCAGCTTTCTTTGCGTTCTCCGCACGGTACTTGTCGCCGGCTTTCTTATTCGCAGCAATCTTATCCTTGAGTGCTTTTAACTGTTTATCCCTTTCTGCCATCATTGATGCCTGCATCTCTTTGGTCGTCATTGCGGCTTTAGCTCCACTCAGTGCATCCTTCATTGCAGCTGAGAAAGCAGCTGGCTCAACATCCAGGCCTTCATTCTTTAATGACAATGCAAGACGATAACCAACAGCATAACTAAACTTTTGCTTATGGCTCTTTAATTCAACAGCCATGGAGATAGCCGGAGTAGCCAGTGCTATGGCCAGAGTGGCCAGGGCGATATTTTTAAGTTTCATTTTCTTCCTCTTCGATTGTGATATCCGGGAATCTCCCCGGCAAGTGGGTTAAAGAGCCTCTGATCACATGCCATATCTCTGCCAGGCATGGCATGTGATCAGAGGCTCCTTAATGTTGTGAATAAGGCTACTTGATCTTAGCAGACATCTCATTCAACAGGTTTACCAGGTCAACATTGACTTCGTTTATCCATTGTTGCCATTGAGCCTGATATTCCTGAAAAGTTCCAGCATCTATTGTTTCGAGATTTTTCCGGGTAATAATGATCACCTCTCCCGTTTCTGCAATACTGTTCATATCCGGCTGTGCCAGTTTTTTACTGCTTTTGCCCAGCTCTGTTACTGTCTCTTCCATTATTTTTCTGTCGGCAGGATTTATACTGCTATTCTGCTCATTGATGGCTTTCTCTATTGAACTCGCCAGTGCATCTAGATGCCGGCGCATTATATCGCTATATTCTTCAACTGCGCCTGTTGCCTGATCGCCTAAACTTTCAGTCAACTGTATTAGCTGATTATTCAGGCTCTCAAGCTCGGCTGTAACCGTCTTGCTGGCTTCTTCAAACTGCAGTGATATTTCATTACCAATGGTAGTAATGCGATTAACGAAGCCAGAAACTGCAGAACTAGCCAGTACCGCCTTTTCAGTTCTGTCATAATCCACCTTCCATTTGTCACCCTGCTTGACAAGATAGGTAACAAAATAAAGCATCTCACTTTGTGAAGAATCGGGTTTTGAAATTTGTGTATGAACGCGCGCTTCATGCTCTTCAATGATTATCTTTCCCCACGAAGGATGCATACCGCTCCAGTCACGGGAAAATCCATCATAGCCCTTCTCACTTCCCAGGGTAGAATAATTAACGACATCGGCAACATTCCCCCCAATAACGGCTTGCCAGAACACCTGACTAACCTCCAGCGGGGTTTGCGGCTTACTGCAAGCTGATAGCAATATCGCTAGCGCAAATGACAATGATATGAAGGCATATTTAGATTTCATTAAAAAACCCGATTTTGGCAATGGCAACAACGCAGGTCATTATACTGGCAAAAGTGACCGCAAGAAAGGTATAGCCATCCTGCAGGAAATGCCAGTTGGGTGCAATTATCCAATTCAATGAATTAATCAGAGCTGCCTTAGGGAGCCTCTGATTAATTCTGGACGAAGTAGATTGCGATCTAAAATATTCAGGTTTGAGGCGCAAATCGCACGTAATAGCTAGCTATTGCGAAGGTTTGCAACGAAAAAACTGGATATTTTAGGCGTAAGATACAAGTTCATGAATTGATCAGAGGTTCCTTAGAATTTATAACCAGGTCTAAATCGGTAAGAAGTACTTAATTCTTCAGTACCCTCGGCCGGCTGGCTATCGTAATCGATTTCTGCATCTATCGAAGCTACAAGTCCAATTTTGAGCGGAAACTGAAACCCTGTCCAGTTTTCCAGAATAGTTTCGTCGGGTAAGGCGAAGCCATATTTAAACATACTACGTTAAAGTGAAGCAGAAACTCAAAACACCGTGAGTAATACTCAGGCCGGAGGGGGTGGAATGAAGCAGGGTAAATGGTCAGATTAGTGTGCTAAACCGCTACTTAGGTCTTAGATAGCGCCAGGCAATAACATCATTTTCATTTATTACAATATGGATATTTGACTCTGATAACCATTTTTCCAGAATAGCTCCTTTGTAGTAGGCCCTCAGGGTACGGCCACCATCCAGACGGACATAGAAAAGTCTGGGGTTGTCTGGATTAACTGGGGCAGCTGGCAAACCATCTTCGGTAAAAATCCATTTGTAAGGCTCTATGTCTGCTCGCTGACCGTTCTTTTTAATCATCACATCAAGCATTTGTCACCCCTTCATAATCTTATCAATTGACTCTATTGCAGACCGGGGATGTATTCCTTGACATACATCAAGATAAATCATCAAAGGTAGCTAGAACTTAATTTGCTGAACAAGTTTACAAAGATTGAACTATTTTGCGCACTGCACGGGTTAATGTCAGTATGTCCGCATCGTCTATCACATACGGTGGCATGAGATAAATCAGGTGGCCAAATGGCCTGACCCATACACCCTGCTCAACAAACTGATATGGAAGGTCCATCATGTCCACTGGACGATCAAGTTCAACAACAGCTATGGCCCCCAGCACACGCACATCTACCACGCCAGGTATTTTCCAACATTCGGCAAGCCCTGCTGCCAGCATTTTTTCAATCCTGCGGATACTCTCAGACCAGTTTGATGATAATAGCATCTCTATACTTGCCAACGCAGTGGCACATGCTATCGGATTAGCCATGAATGTCGGGCCATGCATAAATAAGCCCGGGTTGCCTGTGCTGATGGTTTCGCTGACACCTGCAGTGGTCAATGTTGCCGCAAGCGTCATATAGCCACCTGTCAGTGCCTTGCCCAGACACATGATATCGGGGGTGATATCGGCATGTTCGCAGGCAAACAGCTTACCCGTACGTCCGAACCCGGTAGCAATCTCGTCCAGAATTAGTAATACACCATACTCGTTACACAATTGCCTGACTTGCTTCAGATAGTCAGCCGAATAAAAGCGCATTCCACCAGCGCCCTGCACAACAGGCTCCAGAATGACTGCGGCTATTTTCTGATTATTTTCCTGCAGACAGCTCTTCATCTGAGCCATATCACTCTCAGAGCTGACCTCACCGTAACGACAGGTCGGTGCATCAACAAAGTATTGTGAAATCAAAACATCCGAGAATAGTTTATGCATACCGGTGACAGGATCACAGACAGACATTGCTGCAAAGGTATCACCGTGATAGCCAGAACGGATAGTCAGGAAATGCTGCTTTTCGGGCAGGCCTTTGGCATTCCAGTACTGGATTGCCATTTTCATCGCCACTTCCACTGCAACGGAACCTGAGTCTGAAAAGAAAACCGTCTGTAGTGGTTCAGGGGTTATTTCCACCAGTTTTTGAGCAAGCCTGACAGCTGGTTCATGGGTCAGGCCACCAAACATCACATGAGACATTTTTGCTAACTGTGTCTCTACCGCAGCATTTAACACAGGATGATTGTAACCATGGATAGCACACCACCAGGATGACATACCATCAATCAATTCTCTGCCATCTACCAGCTTGAGCCTAACACCATTTGCCGACTCAACAGCAAATACTGGATCATCCTTGCCCATCACACTATAGGGATGCCAGACATACGTACGATCCAGTGTCAGGATGTCCTTATGGTCTTTTGGTCTGCTGGATTTATCCTGATTCATAATATCTGATGGTCACATTAAATTAGTTAATAATAGTATTGGGAAGGGTATGATTATTCGGCAGACTCAACGTGATTTCCAGTAATCTGCCTACTCTTTAGATTTCTCAATACCGTATTTGCCTTTGCTGTAGAGACCTATAAGGAATTCTTTCACTCTGGTGTTATTGTTTTCAGCAGACCGAGTAAGCCATAACACTGTTTTGATATCTTTTTTGATATCATCTTCGCAAAATAGTTGTGGGTAATCTTATATTTATTTTATGATAGTGTTTTTGAATCATTTGTTCATATATGATTGTGTCAGATCCATCAAACTATTCGTACAGGTAGATTGAAATGAATTCTACACTGACTTCGATCCCTCTTTTATCCAGGCTGGCTAGTGAGCATCTAGAATTGTTATCAGCTCAAATCCAGCATCGGAAATATGCCAGGAACAGCGTCATCATCGCTGAAGGTGATCAGTCGGATTCTCTTTACATTGTCACTGAAGGCAAAGTAAAGATCTACATCAGTGATACAGATGGTAGAGAAATACAATTAAGGATACTTGAGCCTGGTGACTATTTTGGTGAACTTGCGCTGATAGATAAAAAGCCACGATCTGCATCCGCTATGACCACCTGTGACAGTCAGCTTTCTGTCATCACATCAAAGGGATTTTTGAGGTGCCTCGCTGATAATCCAGAAATGGCTCTGATCATGCTACAGGTGCTCAGCAATCGATTGCGTGACGCCACTGAATTACAACGACAACTGGCATTAATGGATGTCTATGGGCGTCTCAGGGTGACTTTGCTTGCATCCGCTAAGGATAGTGACGGCATTCACAAGCTGGAACCAAAACCGACGCAACAGGATATTGCCGATAAGATCAGTGCATCCCGTGAAATGGTCAGCCGCATACTCTCAGATTTAAAGGCACACGGTTATATCGATATCAATAAAACTTCGATCATCATTAAAAAAAGGCTTCCGGAGAAATGGTAGAGGGGGGGGTCATAGCACCAGCACTATGAACAAACCCAAAGCTAAGGAAGAAAATTATTCATAAAACGCATTGGTTTACCAATACTTTTATTCAAACGATTTATATCATTTGACATCACACCCGTATTCCAGGTCATGGCGTATATTGATTGATTCATTTGTACAATGTTGCTTGACATGATTGATATATCTGATTGCATAACTCCAATTGATGCATCCAAATTTCCTATGTAGGTGTCCATTTTACTGATATCACCTGTTAATTTAGTGATATTCAAATCTATATTCTCGATATGTTGAGTGAGCTTGGCAATGTTCTTTGACATATCACCGAGATTTTTTGACATCTGCGGGTCGATACTTTGTGACATGAGGTGCATATCTTCTGTAATGCTGTATATCAACCAGAAACCGGAAATGGCGAGCAGGGCAAATATAATCATTGCCGGAAATGCAATTCTCTCCCAGCGTTTCGTTGCAGACTGAAATTCTCGAACAAAATCTGCAAGTACATATTCCAGCCCAAGCAATGCTGTGCGCTCCAGGTATTCCTGTTCTTCGTCAGAAATATCATTTACCTGCGTTGCCGTTTCAGTCATCATAGTGTTTTAATCCCCTGATATTTTTATAGTCATAATACATTGCCTGATAAGCCTGCACTATCAAACAGATTGGCAAATTAATCAGGTGCTCCATGGTATTGTAATTTAAAATCCCCTCTGCTCACATTGACACGGGTCATGATGAATTACCGCAAGCACACCTAAAATAGCGCTATTTTATAGTGCCTGATTCTATTATATATTGAAAGATAGCTGGCAGGAGTATAGGTAGAAAATGGTACTGAACCAGGATTTACCCACCGAATTGGTATTAGAAGAGGCACAATGGCAGATCTACTTACACCAAAGTTACTGATACTTTATTTTTTCATCCTGTCAGCCATTTATGTTCATTTTATAGGTTTTTTGGTCGTATTGTTGTTTCCGCTGCAGCAACGAAAAACGCAGATATAGATAGGGTAGGTATACTAAACCGGGTATTTCATCATGTTTATCAGATAAGGCTGGCGGGGAAACGCCTGAAAAAATACAACAACCACCTTTATTACACTGTAAAATATATCGTTTATGCAGGAATAATCTATCTGATTTTTTTCTAGCAAGCCTGTGAACACCGGACAGGAATCATATATATGCAAGGGCACCATTAAGAACTATTTTTGATTCTTTTCCTTAATCTCTTTACTTAATGCCTCAAATTTCTTCTGTGTTTTGTAATCAGAAAGCAACATGCCACAGACTTTGCATGCCGGGTTTGCCGCGGAATCGAGCGAATCTTTCTTGCTAAAGTAGTGTCTATGCTCACCATGCAGGGCAAAATCTACTTTAGATTTGAACATCTTGGCCTTTTTTTCGACGAAGATACTTATACTGCTTGACTCATTATCCTTACGTCGAAACATTTTTTCCTTTTAAACCAGTTTTCTGTCATGCCTTCTAAACGCATACTATCTATTTTCGCTGAATAGAACGCAATGTCGGTTAATATCTGTAAACACCCTTATTCAAATTAAGTCTAGATTACGTTCACCGCAAAAGAGCTGCGTTTCATCGGCCATATTTGACCGCCTGTCTATTTTTTGTCGGGTAATAAGAAATATGGAGAATGAACGGTACAAACTGCTTCATATTCTGGAGAATTGAACCAGATACCAGTGATAAATCGTCCTTCTGGCCAGGCAAAAAGACAAGAAAATCAGCAATGACAAAAAAAATTCTATTAGCCATAGCCTATACCTTTCTAGGTAGCGTACTTGGTATTCTCATTCTCTACATCTATATGATGCAGAATCGCCCTGAGCTATTTCCCTGGCACAAGATTCACCTTCAGCAGGAATTCACCACAAAGCAGTTACCTCAAATCAACTCATTTACTAAATATTTATCGCTGGAAAACAGGCTTTTTGATGAAATGCAGGATAAAATTTATCGAAAAAAGACCAATAGACAACAATTTCAGTTAATCCGCTATGACTCAGGCAGTCTGGCAGACCCGACATCTTATGACACCAACTGGAACAGAAGTTTTGAGCTGAAGCAGGACGATGCTAAAGCAGGTATACTGCTGCTGCATGGGCTATCTGATTCCCCCTACAGCCTGCGCGCTATTGCGGAAACATTGCATAAACAGGGCTACTATGTTCTCGGTCTGAGGATGCCTGGCCACGGTACCATTCCTTCCGGTCTGGTAGATGCTAGCTGGCAGGATATGGCCGCTGCTGTAAAACTTGCAGCGATCCACCTTAGCAAACAAATTGGGGAATCATCTAAATTTCATATCATCGGCTATTCGATGGGTGCGGCACAGGCCGTATATTATTCACTGGATGCACTGCAAGACACATCCTTACCCCGTGCAAAATCACTGGTTCTAATCTCCCCTGCCATCGGCGTGTCTTCTGCAGCCGCCCTGGCCATTTGGCAATCTCGTCTATCTGTTATACCTGGCCTTGAAAAACTCGCATGGAACTCGATTGAGCCGGAATACGATCCTTATAAATACACATCGTTTGCAGTCAATGCCGGGGATCAAATGTACCGGCTAACAATTGCAGTCGGCGACAAACTGAGCAGCCTTAGAGATCAAGATATATTACCTGAATTCCCACCAACGCTAGCCTTTATGTCAGCCGTCGATGCTACCGTATCCGTTTCTGCCGTGGTCAAATCTCTGTTATTTAAACTAAGAAATGATGGTAATGAGCTCGTGCTGTTTGACATAAATCGAAACAACAATGTCATCCCATTTCTGAAACAGGATCCAGAAGATGGATTAAGAAAACTTATGAATGACTCAAACCTGAATTTCAGAGTTTCGTTGTTAACAAATGAATCGGCTGACAGCTTTACAATTCATGAATTGAACAGAGAGAGAAATAACACAAGAAGTACCAGAGAACTGAATTTATCATGGCCTGGTAATGTCTATTCTCTGTCGCATGTTGCCCTGCCATTTTCGGTAGCCGATTCACTTTATGGTGTTCGACCGGACAAAAAAGGCGGCTTACATATTGGCTTGCTGGCATCCAAAGGTGAACGGGGAATACTGAGTGTTCCTGCCGGTGATATGCTGCGTTTGAGATACAATCCTTTTTACGCTTACCTGGAGCAGCGTACGGTAAACTTTTTATCACAATGAAGAACAAATTATTTCAGGCGAGCATTGGCATTGGCATGGCAGCCAGCGCATGATCATAGACTACCAGGCACTGGCAGCACTACAGAACGGTTACAGATCAGTTTCCAGTTTCTTTCAGGATTGAAGACCATCTCGAATTTCGGCACAATGAAGTTATGACTACGAACTCACCCGATACCACCACCTCAGGCCCAAAACAGGGCCTACGCTGGACAAATGTCCTGTGGATCATTCTTGCTACTATTTTAATTACCGTTGGCGCTACCTACTGGACTGTACGTACCTATGTATTCGCAAGAGATTTTAAGCCCGTTGTACTGAAGCAGGAGGAAGCAGCAGTATTAAACAGGAAACTTAAAAAACTGGGTTTCTCTCCGGAGACAGGTTCAGAAAACCGTACTGCCGAGCATAAAAATATTTTTGACTCCGAAGGCAGGCTGATTCCAGAAGTCTATAGTGAGATTGGAGCCAGCCGCGAAATCAGTCTTTCCGAGCGAGAGCTCAATGCCCTGCTGGCAAAAAATACAGAACTTGCCCGCAAACTGGCGGTGGACCTGTCTGATAATCTTATGAGTGCCAAACTGCTGGTACCTGTAGATCAGGACTTTCCGATACTGGGCGGTAAGACCTTGCGTGTTACAGGTGGCCTGGAAGTTGCCTATGATAATGACAAACCAATCATTGTATTACGTGGTGTCAGCATTATGGGTATCCCAATCCCGAATGCCTGGCTAGGCGGTATGAAGAACATCGATCTGGTCAAAGAGTTTGGCACTAGCGAGGGCTTCTGGAAGGCATTCTCTGAAGGTGTGGAGAATATCCATGTTGAAAATGGACGTCTGCTTATCAGCTTGAAAAAGTAGACAGGTTTCAAGACTGAAAATATATACTTTTTATTCTAAAGGGCTTCTTTACTGATAATTAAGAACGGTGTCAACATTTTTGCCTTTAAATATTCAGGAATAACATATTATAACAATCACTTACTAAGATATTCTAATGTTCTATATTATATACTCTCTTATTCAGTATATATCCATTTGGTAATATACGTTTTTACTGTCTACCCCCCTTTAGTAGGATTCATTATGTGCACACACACACTTAAAATGGCACCGTTTTGATAAATCAAGCTATGTGGCAACGCAGAACAAACGCAGCGGTTCGGCACAACGTATAAATAGTTGATGACGCATACTCACATCACAAGATTAAAATTCTGCCCTGGACAGGGCTGATTTCGATTCTGAAGGAGACCGTAAATGGCTGACAATAAACATTTCGATACACCAATGCTGGATGAGCTGGAAAATGGCCCATGGCCCAGCTTCATTAGTGGCTTCAAGCGCTTACGTGATAAGCACGAAAATGAAACGATTCGCGGGGTAGCTAATAGCCTGCTGGGTCAGCTAGAACATTCATATGAAACACGCAAAGGTTACTGGAAAGGTGGCACCGTCAGCGTATATGGATATGGTGGTGGCATAATTCCCCGTTTCTCGGAAGTTGGCGACCAGTTTGTTGAATCTAAAGAGTTTCATACCCTTCGTGTACAGCCACCCGCAGGCAATTACTATACTACCGACATGCTTCGTCAGCTGGGTGACAGCTGGGAAAAATACGGCTCGGGCCTGGTAACTTTCCACGGCCAGACAGGAAACATTATGTTCATCGGTACAACGACCAAGAACATTCAGCATTTCTTCGATGAAATCAACGAATACGGCTGGGATCTTGGCGGTGCCGGTCCTTGCGTACGTACGGCTATGTCCTGTATCGGAATGGCACGTTGTGAACAGTCCTGTTGCAACGAACAAGCGATACATCGTCATCTAATGAACAACTTTACTGATGACGTGCATCGCCCTGCCCTGCCTTACAAATTTAAGTTTAAAGTTTCCGGTTGCCCTAACGATTGCCAGAATTCCATTGAGCGTTCTGATATGGCTGTCATTGGTACCTGGCGCGATGACATGAAGGTTGATCAGGAAGAAGTAAAGGCATTTGTTGCCAAAAAAGGTCGTCAGTACGTAATTGATAACGTCACTACTCGTTGTCCTAGCGACTGTATGACACTGAATGATGATGACACACTGACCATTGACAATGGCAATTGCGTACGCTGCATGCATTGCCTGAACGTCATGAACAAGGCACTGACGCCGGGTGATGACCGCGGCGTGACCATTCTTCTCGGTGGTAAACGTACACTGAAAATCGGCGACCTGATGGGCACAGTAATTGTTCCATTCATGAAGATGGACACCATGGATGACTATGAAAAAATTATTGAGCTGGCTGAAGAAATAATTGATTACTGGGCTGAAAACGGCCTCGAGCACGAGCGCTGTGGTGAAATGATTGAGCGCATTGGCCTGGCTAACTTCCTTGAAGGTATCGATATAGAGGTAGATCCGAACATGATTGCCATGCCTCGCCAAAGTTCTTATATTCGTATGGATGGATGGAACGAGGAAGCAATCAAATGGTTTGAGCGTAAGGCAGAAGAAGCCAGCGCCTGATCAATTTTACGTCAACACCGGCATCATTAAAACACCAGTCATTGTTTTCAACCATGACTGGTAAACGAGATTACAGAACTACAGGAGAGACACATGGCACTAGATATGCGTAGTCCGATTGAATCAGGTTGTCCAGACGGCTTCCAGTACATGCATCCAACAATGCGTAGAAACTACGGCTTGTGGAAATATCATGAGCATCCACGACCAGGTGTGCTCGTACATTACGCACATAGTGGTGACGAGATATGGACCGTTAAATGTGCTACTCAGCGTATCCTTGACTCATTTACACTACGCGCGCTGTGCGACATCGGCGACAAGTTTGCAGACGGTTATATCCATTTCACAATTCGCTCAAATGTCGAATATGTAGTGGATACTGAAGAGAAGGTTCAACCTCTTATCGACGCAATCGAAGCCGCCGGCTTTATCGTTGGTGGTACTGCTAACTCTATCGCAACTCTTTCTCATACCCAGGGCTGGTTGCATTGCGACATTCCTGCCACAGACGCATCCGGCGTTGTTAAATCAATTATGGATGAACTGATTGATGAGTTCAAAGAATGCAATATGCCTAACCGTGTGCACATGAGCACTTCCTGCTGTCAGATTAACTGCGGTGGCTCGAGTGATATCGCTATCAACATTCAACACACTAAACCGCCTCGTATCGATCATACTCAGGTTGGTAACGTCTGCGAACGCCCATCTGTTGTTGCGCGTTGTCCTGTTGCTGCGATTCGTCCGGCTATGGTTGACGGGAAACCATCACTGGAAGTTGATGAAAAGAAATGTATCTGCTGTGGTGCCTGTTTCCCTCCCTGTCCTCCAATGCAGATCAATGATTCAGAACATTCAAAACTGGCTATCTGGGTCGGTGGTAACCACTCAAATGCCCGTAGCAAGCCTACCTTCCAGCGCCTGGTTGCTGCCGGCGTGCCAAACAACCCGCCACGCTGGCCTGAAGTGACGGCTATCGTTAAGAAAATTCTTAATACCTATAAAGCAGATGCCAAAGACTGGGAACGCATGAATGACTGGATTGAACGTATCGGCTGGCCTCAGTTCTTTGAAAAGACCGGGTTACCGTTCACCAAGTACCACATTGATAACTGGCGTGGTGCCCGTAACAGTCTGAACGCTTCAACTCATATCCGCTTCTAATCTGTTATTCAGGATCTTATATTATGAAACTTGCTATACAAATAAATGAGGGGCCTTATCAGCATCAGGCCTCTGATTCAGCGTATCAGTTTACCCGAGCTGCTTTGGCAAAGGGTCATGAAATATTCCGTGTTTTCCTGTATCACGATGGCGTCAATAACGCGACGCGCCTGGCAGTGCCTCCGCAGGATGACAGAAACATCACCCAGCAGTGGACTAAGCTTCAGAAAGAACACGACCTCGACCTGGTTGTCTGTATCGCAGCCGCTCAGCGTCGTGGCCTGCTTGATGAAGACGAGGCCAGGCGTCAGGGTAAAGATGCTAATAATATAGCAGAAGGTTTCCGTATCTCAGGACTTGGGCAGCTGATCGAGGCTGGTATCGAAGCGGATCGTCTGGTCGTATTCGGCGACTGAAAAGGGAGAATTCGAAATGGCTAAAAAATTCCTGTTCGTGAACCGTAAAGCACCATACGGCACTATTTACGCCCTGGAATCACTTGAAGTTGTCCTTATCAGTGCTGCATTCGAGCAGGAAGTTTCACTGGTCTTTATGGATGACGGTGTATATGAACTAACCAGAGGCCAGAAAACAGACGGTATCGGTATGAAAAATTTCTCACCGACCTATTCTGCTCTGGGTGACTATGAAATCAAGAATATTTACATAGAGAAAGAGTCTCTCGACGCTCGTGGATTGACACTTGATGACTTACAACACCTGGTCTGGGAAGATGAAGATGATGACTGGGCTGAAAAGGACTCAATTCATCTGATTTCCAGCAAAGAACTTGCTGCCGTCATGGATAATCAGGAAGTCGTCATCACATTCTAACGGAGATTATTATGTCTACACTTCACACCATAAATAAATCACCGTTTGACCGTAACAGTTTAGGCAGTTGTCTAAGAGTCATCAGCGACAGCGACGCCATTCTGTTGATTGAAGACGGTATCTATGCAGCAACATCAGGCACCATCTTTTCCGATGTTGTTAAAGCTGCCGTACAATCGCATTCCGTTTATGTGCTCGGCCCTGATCTCAGTGCTCGTGGCATGAAAGAAGGCGGTATCGTAGAAGGAGTCAACGTTGTTGATTATGAAGGTTTTGTTGATCTCGTCGCCGAGTATGACAAAACAAACAGCTGGCTTTGAGCTGGGAATCTCTGACGTGTCTGGACGAGTTCATGAATTGTTTAGAGATTCCCTTGTACTACTAATTATTAATTCATTATTTAGGAGGCTAACATGCCTATAGAAGTAAACGGAGTATCCCACGAAACAGATGAAGAAGGTTACCTGGTAAACTTGGGTGACTGGAGCAGAGAACTCGGTGAAGCGTTGGCTGCAGCTGATGATTGTGAACTCACCGATGCCCACTGGGAAGTCATCAATTTCCTGCGTGAGTATTATGAAGAATACCAGATCGCCCCTGCAGTGCGAGTGCTGACCAAAGCCATCGGCAAACGGCTTGGTAAGGACAAAGGGAATAGCAAATATCTTTACGAACTGTTCCCTTACGGCCCGGCAAAGCAGGCTTGTAAATATGCAGGTCTACCTAAGCCTACAGGCTGCGTCTAATAAGAACCTGATCAGTGGGGGGGGGACACCAGTCCCCTTCTCATTTCATTGAATTATTTATTTTGACCTTTTTACTGGGGGCTTCAGAGACATGTCATTCCTGACAATACTCTTCGCAACATTATTTTATTTTGCAACCGCCGTATTACTTTTTGGCGTTGGTTATAAAATCTGGCAATATGCGATTACACCCGCACCACTAAAGATCCCGGTAATGCCGGCACCGATTACAAAATTAGGTGTTGTTCTACGCATGACCGAGGAAATAGTCCTCTTTAAAAGCCTGTTCAAATCTAATAAATGGATCTGGATTTTTGGCTGGATGTTTCATTTAGCTCTGTTACTTGTGCTTCTGCGCCACCTACGTTATTTCCAGGAGCCCGTCTGGTGGTGGGTAAACCTGATTCAGCCATTTGGTAAGTATGCTGGCTTTGCCATGGTTATCGGCTTACTTGGCCTGATTACACGCCGTATAGTTGTCGCGCGTGTACGGTATATCACTGCACCTTCCGATCATTTGATGTTAGTACTGATAATTTCCATTGCCCTGACCGGTCTGGCAATGAGATACATTTTACGTACTGACATAGTTTCTGTAAAAGCATTTATGCTTGGTCTTTTGTATCTGGATGTACAGCCTATCCCGACTGACTGGCTGTTTCTTACCCATATAACACTGGTTATTTTGTTGCTGCTGGTATTCCCGTTTAGCAAGTTGCTGCACGTACCCGGCGTCTTCTTCAGTCCTACCCGTAACCAGGTGGATGACGCACGTGAAAAAAGACATATAGCTAACTGGGCGGTTAAGCTAGACGCCACCAGAAAGAGTTAGATATAGGCTGTTACTAACTGATATTTAATGAATAAAGGACTTACCAGTGGCCAACTTTGAAACCCCTGAATTAAAAGACTATATAGAGGTCCCATTACCCCAGATTGGTGTAATGGAAGGCGAAGGTCCATTCAAGGCCAAACCTGAACATCAGGAAGCTCTTGGCTTCCCGGGTGAACTCATTGATGACTGGGAAAATGTTGCCGTCAATAAACTGGGCGACCTGGTAAACAGATATCGCGGCCTCCGTGTCTTTCTTGACTCCTGCGTGAAATGCGGTGCCTGTACAGATAAATGTCATTACTATCTTGGTACCACAGATGCTAAAAACATGCCTGTTGCACGCCAGGATCTATTACGCAGTGTCTACCGCTACTACCATACACCGGCGGGTAAGTTTCTTAAAAAGTTCGGCATGGAAAAGCTTATTGGTGCACGCAAACTAACAGAAGATGTTATCAACGAGTGGTACAACTATTTTCATCAGTGCTCACAGTGTCGCCGCTGTTCTGTATTCTGTCCTTACGGCATTGATACGGCGGAAATCTCTATGGCCGCACGCGAAGTCCTGGATCACATTGGTATAGGTCAGAAATACTGTAATGAAATTATCGGCAAGGTCTACAAGATTGGTAATAATCTTGGCCTGCCTGAACCCGCTCTGGCAAACACCCTTGAAGGTCTCGAAGAAGAGATAGAAGAGGATATTGGTGTTGCAGTCAAATTGCCGCTTGACCAGAAAGGCAAAGATATTCTGCTGGTCACCCCTTCTGCTGATTTTTTTGCTGAACCCCATGTCGATGGCCTGATTGGCTACGCCAAGGTATTTCATCAGGCAGGATTGAGCTGGACACTCAGTTCTCATGCCTCTGAAGCCGGTAACTTCGGCATGTTCATCGGCAGCTACGAAAACATGCAGCGTGTCTCCATGCGTATACGCGAAGCAGCCATTGATCTGGGTGTAAAACGTATTGTATTTGGCGAATGCGGTCATGCCTGGCGCATAGCCTATAGCTTCCTCAATACCCTGGTTGGACCATTCGATTTTCTTGATCCCAATTACCCGGTTCCACAGCACATTCTTGAAGTTACCCATGATCTCATCCAGCGTGGCAAGCTGAATATTGATGCCTCACAGAACGATCACATGACTCTGACATTCCATGACTCCTGTAATGTCGCACGCGCTACGCGAATGGGGCCAAAACCCGGTGGACAGATGACGATTCCACGTGAGGTCATCAAAGCGGTCTGCAACAACTATTACGATATGCCTGAGGATACGATTGGCGAAGCTACCTACTGTTGTGGTGGTGGCGGCGGTATTCTTACTGATGATCTGATAGAGATCAGAGTCAAAGGTGCGATGCCCAGAATGCAGGCACTGAAGACCGTCGTTAAAGAAAATGGTGTCACCCATATGGCCGCTATATGCGCCATCTGTAAGTCACAATTCACCAAGGTTATTCCTTATTATGGATTTACCATGGATCAGATTATCAGTGTGCATCAACTTGTAGGTGACGCACTGGTGTTTGAATCAGAAATTTCTGAAACATCCGAAGAATCTGACGAAACTGAAAACGAGCAAGAATAACTATTCGATTTTAACTGAAGCAAGTTGAGACACGAGGATTAAAAAAATGGCAACTTCAAGCGAAGAAATGCAAAAAGACAAAACTTTCCGCCGTTATGAAGATGGTGATTACGTCGAGGATAATATGCATGAAAAAATCTTCCAGGCCAGCTGGTCATACAGGTGTCCGACATATATCCAGCGCACGCCGCCATGCCAGGGTAGCTGTCCTGCGGGTGAAGATATTCGTGGCTGGCTTGATATTGTCCGAGGCATAGAGAAGCCCGCCGATGACATGGCTATGCAGGAATATGCATTCAGACGTTTGACAGATGCCAATCCTTTCCCTTCCATGATGGGGCGTGTCTGCCCCGCTCCCTGCGAGGAAGCCTGTAACCGTAATCACCTTGATGATTTCGTCGGTATTAATTCGGTTGAACAATATATAGGCGATACAGCTATCGACAATAATTATAGTTATGAAGCCGGTGCCAATACAGGTAAGAAAGTTGCAATCATTGGCGGTGGTCCCGCAGGGATGTCGGGAGCTTATCAACTCAGACGTATGGGGCATGACGTAACCGTTTTCGAAGAAAGAGCAGAACTGGGCGGTATGATGCGTTATGGCATCCCGGGCTATCGTATTCCACGCGAAAAACTGGCTGCTGAAATAGACCGCATTACCGATATGGGTGTTGAAGTGAAAACCAGCACTCGCGTTGGAAAAGACATTAGTGTTGATCAACTGGAAAAGGATTTTGATGCAGTCCTATGGGCTATGGGTTGCTGGACTGGCCGCGGATTGCCGGTAGATGGATGGGAAGCTGCATCAAACTGTGTAGATGGACTTTCATTCCTGGAGGCCTTCAACAATGGCCGCATGAAAGTCACTGGTAAAAAGCTGGTCTGTATTGGTGGTGGTGACACCTCGATTGACGTTGTATCCGTAGCTCGCCGTATCGGCTTTAATGCGGATGCCGGTTTACCTGAAGATATTCTTAATAACAACGAGACACAGGATCAATCACTCGCTGACGCGGCATCACCCTGTGATGCAACACTGACATCGCTGTTCACCAGGGACAAGATGATGGCAGCAGAACACGAAATCGCTGATGCAATTGAAGAGGGTGTCACCATTTTTGATGGTGTTATGCCGCTCGAAGTTATCCTCGGTGATGATGGCAGGGCAACAGGTCTGAAAGTTTGCGACTGTACTATGGATGGCATGACACCTGTACCAACAGAAGGCACAGAGCGCGTCATTGAAGCAGACATCATTGTTGCTGCGATTGGTCAGGGTGGTGATATGGCAGGTGTTGAAGACTTTGCCAATGAACGTAATCTTATCAATGCTGACAAGAACTATCAGGTAGTCGATAAACCAGGACATTTTGTCGCCGGTGATATTGTACGCCCTCACCTGCTGACGACGGCTATAGGTCAGGCATCAGTGGCTGCTGAAAGCATCAACTCATATGTGATGGCTGAAAAAATGGCACGCCGTCCAAAGGTTGACAAGCATCATTTCAGCCTGTCAGCCAAGCTTGTTGAAGCAGGTCTGGAACCTGATAACTACGACAGGAAATCCTCTACAGGCACATCCGAAGAGAATTACGCCGTACACAACTTCGATGATCGCTCCGAACACGAAATCATTGGTTATGATGAGCTGTTCCTGGGGCATTTTAAGCATGAAGATCGGAATCTACGTGCTGAAGATGTCCCAAACTCAGATCAGGTACTGGGTCACTTCCATGAAAGGATGACAGGCCTGGCAGAAGAAACCGCAATCGCTGAATCTGAACGCTGCATGAGCTGTGGTATATGTTTCGAGTGTGACAACTGTGTCATCTTCTGCCCACAGGATGCTGTTTATCGCGTCAAGAAAGACCAGTCTACAATGGGCCGTTATGTCGCTACTGACTACACCAAATGTATCGGTTGCCAAATCTGTGCTGACGTATGCCCGACGGGTTACATTGACATGGGACTGGGTGGATAACGAGGGTTCAAAATGAACATTTTGCGTTTACTTAAAGCACTTTTGATAACAGTTTTCTTACTGTCTGCTGCGGCAGCCAGTGCAGAAGTCCCACTACCTGATGTACAAACAGGTGAAGGTAGCTGCGTCGAGCCAACTGATATCATGCGTAAGGATCACATGAAATTTCTTTACCATCAACGTGATGAAACCATGTATCAAGGAATACGTACTAAAAAATATAGCTTGAAAGGGTGTGTCAGCTGTCATGCTATTAAGGACAAGCAGGGTGACTATATCCATGCAGATAATCCTAAATATTTTTGCACCACCTGCCATGAATATGCAGCAGTCAAAATAGACTGCTTCGAGTGCCATGCAGATACGCCCAGATCAACAGATAAACTTGAATATAAGGACTATGGATTAGGGCACAAAAAATGAGTAATCAAGCATTGGTAAACCAGAAGCGCAGAGCCATACTTGGCGGAGCAGCCGCGGCCATTACAGGTATAACAATTGCGCCAGGTGTTTTTCTTACAGAAACAGCGCAGGCTCGACCTCTTGATGAACCTGTAAATGGTAAAAAACGTTGGGGCATACTGGTAAATACCAACAACTGCAATGACTGTAACGTCTGTGTGATAGCCTGTCAGGAAGAAAACGGCTGGGGCATAGGTTCAACAGATGAACAAAAAT
>ENA-ORDP01000345-ORDP01000345.1-marine-sediment-metagenome-genome-assembly--contig:-NODE-345-length-31569-cov-11.974519_pt1 | contig 31569 bp, 33 predicted proteins | sample MGYA00248627_ERZ508539 | MGnify/ENA primary metagenome ERZ508539 (study PRJEB26208, sample SAMN05571518) | marine sediment metagenome | biome: deep sea; feature: Hydrothermal vent; material... | reverse complement strand
GCGAGAGTGGCGGAATTGGTAGACGCGCTGGTTTTAGGTACCAGTGGGGTAACCCGTGGGAGTTCGAGTCTCCCCTTTCGCACCAGTTTGGGCCGTCCTGCTGGACGGATCTGGTCTAGAGCCCGGTCAACGTAGAATTGATTATACAGAGGTTTATTCATGCAGGTTTTCGTTGAATCCACGGGGGACTTAGAGCGACGGATGACCGTTGCCTTACCCGCGGACCAGTTTGAAAAGGCGATCCTTGATCGTCTAAAGGGGCTGTCGAAGACAGTCAAAATGCCGGGATTTCGTCCTGGGAAGGTTCCCCTCAAGATGATCGAGGCTCAGTACGGGGGCAAGGTCATGGAAGAGGTGGTGGGGGATCTGATCAACTCCAGCTTTCAGCAGGCCATTGGCCAACAGGGGCTGAACCCTGCTGGGGGACCCTCCATTGAACCCAAATCTTTAGACCGGGGTAAAGACCTGGAGTATGTGGCGGTGTTTGAAATCTATCCCGATGTTAACCCTAAAGATCTTGGGGGTACTAAATTCGAGCGCCCCCTGTGTGAGATTACCCAAGAAGATATCCATCGTACCCTTGAGCGAATGCAAAAGCAGCGTACCCAATGGGAGCCTGTAGACGACTCTGCCCAAGACGGTCATCGCCTCAGCATTGATTTTGACGGCAGCCTGGATGGGAAGCCTGTGGACGGCACCAGCGCCAAAGATTTTAAGGTTATCTTGGGGCAGGGCGCATTGGTCAAGGATCTTGAGGGTCAACTTGTTGGCCTGGGTGTAGGTGATAAGCCTTCCATCAGTGTGGTTTTTCCCGACGATTACCACGACGCGGACCTGGCGGGTAAGAAAGTGGATTTTGCGATCAGCGTGAATCAGATCGCTGAAGCTAAGTTACCGGCTTTAGATGATGATTTTGCCAAGGTCTTTGGTATCAAAGATGGATCCCTGGAGACCCTCAAGGCCGAGGTAAAAAACAATCTGGAGCGTGAGGTGCAAGATCGTATCCGGGTATTGATGCGGGACCGGGTCATGTCTGCGGTGGTGGACAATAATGACATCAGTGTCCCTAAGCGGTTGGTGGATGAAGAGGCTAGGCGCCTTTTGTCGTCTAACCGGCAGACCCTCAAACAAAATGGGGTCCCGGAAGACAAGCTGCCATCGGATGAGAGTTTGTATATCGATCAGGCCCAGCGCCGGGTCTTATTGGGCCTGGTACTGTCCGAGATCAGCAAGCGCCAGGGTATGAAGGCAGATCCGGCCCAGGTTCAGGAGACCCTGGAACGTATGGCCGCCACCTATGAAGACCCAGCCCAGTTTATCCAATGGCACTATGCCGACCCCAAGCGCTTGGCCGAGGTGGAGGCCGTGGTGATGGAGGATATGTTGGTTGAGCATTTGCTTCAAACTGCCCAGATTGTGGATAAGCCCATTGACTTCAATGAGCTTATGTATCCGAAGCAACCGACCGATAATACATAGGTAAGGAGAGACGATTAGCGCCATGAAACCTATAAACAACATGATAGATACCCCCTCCGGGGCAACCCAGACCCAATCTCTGGGCTTGGTGCCCATGGTCATCGAGACCACCGGACGTGGAGAGCGGGCCTATGACATCTATTCCCGGCTGCTCAAGGAACGTGTGGTCTTCATTGTTGGGCCCATAGAAGATCATATGGCCAATCTGATCGTGGCCCAATTGCTGTTTCTCGAATCTGAGAACCCGGATAAGGATATACACCTTTATATCAATTCACCGGGTGGCGCGGTCAATTCGGGATTGGCCATATACGACACCATGCAGTTTGTTAAACCCGATGTGAGTACCGTGTGTATAGGTCAAGCCGCCAGTATGGGGGCCTTGTTACTCACCGGTGGGGCAGCGGGCAAACGGTTTTGCCTGCCCCATGCCCGGATCATGATTCATCAGCCCCTGGGCAGTTTCCAGGGTCAGGCCACCGATATCGATATCCATGCCAAGGAGATTTTATTGGTGCGGGAGCGGCTCAATAAGATCATGGCCAAGCACACAGGCCGGGGTCTGGACGCCATTCAGCAGGATACGGAGCGGGATAACTTCATGTCTGGGGACGAGGCGGTGGACTTTGGAATATTGGATTCGGTGCTTACAGAGCGTAGCTAGGGCGCCTCTGGAGGCTTGGAATAAGTTGTGATAGGTTAGCACCGTAGCGAATATGGGTTTTTGAGGTTTAGGTATGAGTGACGACAAGATCGACGGTAAGGGCGAGAAGCTCCTCTACTGCTCCTTCTGTGGTAAGAGTCAGCACGAGGTTCGCAAGCTGATTGCGGGGCCCTCTGTATTTGTCTGTGACGAATGCGTCGAGTTGTGCAATGACATCATCCGCGAAGAGGTTCAGGATAGCCCGGAGGCCGGTGATGCCAAGAGCAAATTTCCCAAACCTCACGAGATCAACCAGATCCTGGACGAGTACGTAATTGGTCAGAATGAGGCCAAGAGGGTGCTGTCTGTGGCCGTATATAATCACTACAAACGCATTGAGCACGAAGAGAAAGTTGGCGATGTCGATATCTCCAAGAGCAACATTCTGCTTATTGGCCCTACCGGTTCCGGTAAAACCTTACTCGCCGAAACCTTGGCCAAACAGCTCAATGTACCGTTTACCATTGCCGATGCGACGACCCTCACCGAAGCCGGTTATGTGGGTGAGGATGTAGAGAACATCATCCAGAAGTTGTTGCAAAAATGTGACTACGATATTGAAAAGGCCCAGATTGGCATCGTCTATATTGACGAGATCGACAAGATTTCCCGCAAATCGGACAACCCATCTATCACCCGTGACGTGTCTGGTGAGGGTGTGCAGCAGGCCTTACTGAAACTTATCGAGGGGACCATTGCCTCGGTGCCACCCCAGGGTGGCCGCAAGCATCCCCAGCAGGAATTCTTGCAGGTGGATACCCGCAATATCCTCTTTATTTGTGGGGGCGCCTTTGCTGGATTGGAGAAGATCATACAAGACCGCTCTGAGAAGGGGGGGATTGGTTTTGGTGCCGAGATCCACAGCAAGTCCGACGATAAACTGGTAGGCGAGATCTTGCTCGGTGTAGAGCCCGAGGACTTGATTAAATATGGACTCATTCCTGAATTTGTGGGCCGTTTGCCGGTGGTGGCCACCCTGAGAGAGTTGGACGAAGAGTCCCTGGTGCGTATTCTTACCGAACCCCGCAATGCCCTGGTCAAGCAATACCAGAAGTTGTTGAAGTTTGAGGGCGTCGACCTGGAGATTCGTGAAGATGCCTTACATGCAGTGGCAAAAAAGGCCATGGATCGCAAGACCGGCGCCCGGGGTCTACGCTCCATCATTGAACAGGCGTTATTGGACACCATGTATGAGTTGCCTACCCAGAAGGGGGTCAAACAGGTGGTGGTCGATGCCGGTGTGATTCGGGAAGGTACCCAACCCCTCTATATCTATGAGGAAGAGGATCCGAAATCGGCTTCCTCTAGCTAGTAGCCCTTCATAAAGCCCATACATTTTATACCAGATTAGGGTCTGGAATCGGGTTATGGCCCTGTTCTTGCGTGTCCAATACCCTTAGTGGCCGTCAAGCTTGAATTCTGTGTAAAGAGTCCTCATATTAATGCGAGTTCCATCGTGTCAGCACCATAACAATCACCGAGATTGAGCAACTGTAGAGAAAAATGATGGAAGAGAAAAACGAAGTTGCTGTTACGCCAGCGACCCCGGAAAACGTACTGCCAGTGTTACCGTTACGCGATGTAGTGGTGTTTCCGCACATGGTTATTCCCCTGTTTGTCGGTAGAAAGAAATCGATTCGTGCTCTGGAGCTGGCTATGGAAGCTGGTAAGCACATCCTTTTGGTAGCACAAAAGGATGCCGGCGAAGATGATCCCAGCACCGACAGCATTTATGTTGTTGGCACCATCGCAAGCATCTTGCAGTTATTAAAATTACCAGACGGGACTGTCAAGGTGCTGGTTGAAGGTGAACGCCGGGCCAAGATTAAACGTTATGAAGAAACCGATGAGTGTTTTAGTGCCGAAATCGCAGAGATTACACCCAGCACAATTTCCGAGATCGAGTCAGAAGCGCTGTTGCGTACCGTGCTTAGCGAATTTGATCAATATGTGAAACTGAATACCAAAATCCCACCAGAGATTCTCACCTCATTGGCAGGAATTGATGACCCCGGACGTCTTGCCGATACCATCGGTGCTCACCTCAGTCTTAAGATTGAAGAAAAGCAGGCGGTGTTAGAGATGGAAGATGTGACCGCACGCCTTGAGCATCTTTTGGGCGTGATGGAGTCGGAGATCGACCTTATGCAGGTGGAAAAGCGAATTCGGGGACGCGTCAAAAAACAAATGGAGAAAAGCCAGCGCGAGTATTATCTCAATGAACAAATGAAGGCCATCCAGAAAGAGTTGGGTGATATGGAAGACGCGCCAAATGAAATTGAAGAGTTGGCCAAGAAGGTCGAAGAGGCGGGCATGGCCAAAGAGGCCAAAGAAAAGGCCGACGCCGAACTGAAGAAACTCAAGATGATGTCTCCCATGTCGGCGGAGGCCACAGTGGTGAGAAACTATATCGATTGGCTCGTGGCTGTACCATGGAAAAAGCGTACTCGGACGCGTAAAGACCTCGCCGCTGCCGAGGAGATTTTAGAGGAGGACCACTATGGTCTGGAGAAGGTTAAGGAACGCATACTCGAGTACTTGGCTGTTCAACAGCGTGTCAACAAGATCAAGGGCCCAATCCTTTGTCTCGTCGGACCTCCCGGTGTGGGTAAGACTTCTTTGGGCCAGTCCATCGCCAGAGCGACCAGTAGAAAATTTATCCGCATGTCCTTAGGCGGGGTGCGTGACGAGGCCGAGATTCGCGGTCATCGTCGAACCTACATCGGCTCGCTACCGGGCAAGATCGTGCAGAACATGGCCAAAACCAAAGTACGCAACCCATTGTTTATGTTGGATGAGGTAGACAAAATGGCCATGGATTTTCGTGGCGACCCATCATCGGCCTTATTGGAGGTCCTGGATCCTGAGCAGAATCATGCCTTTGTAGATCATTATCTGGAGGTAGACTACGATTTGTCTGAGGTCATGTTTATTGCCACGGCAAATACACTCAATATTCCTGGTCCGTTGTTAGATCGCATGGAAGTCATTCGCCTTTCGGGTTACACCGAAGATGAGAAGGTCAATATTGCTTTGCGGTATCTCGTTGCCAAGCAGCGTGAGAACAACGGCTTAAGTAAAGAGGAAGTCTCGATTTCACGTGCTGCCATTGTCGATATCGTTCGGTACTACACCCGTGAAGCGGGTGTGCGTGGTTTGGAACGAGAGATCGCCAAAGTCTTTCGGAAGGTAGCCAAAGAATTATTGTTAGAAAAAAATCGTAAGCGCGCCAGCATCGGTCCGAAGCAGGTTGCAAAGTATCTAGGGGTACGTCGCTATCGTTATGGTCGTGCTGAGGAGAAAAATCAGGTCGGTCAGGTGACGGGTCTTGCTTGGACCGAGGTCGGAGGCGAGTTGTTGACTATTGAGGCGGTTATTCTGCCTGGTAAGGGCAAGCATATTTATACCGGTAAGCTCGGTGATGTGATGCAGGAATCGATTCAAGCGGCCATGAGCGTTGTGCGCAATCGTGCCGAGTCTTTTGGTCTCAAACAGGACTTCTATTCCACTCATGATGTGCACGTACACGTTCCTGAAGGCGCGACACCGAAGGATGGCCCCAGCGCGGGTGTAGGTATGTGTACGGCTATTTTATCCGCCTTGACCGGGACTTTGGTGCGTGGTGATGTGGCTATGACCGGGGAAATTACATTACGCGGAGAAGTGTTACCCATCGGTGGCCTGAAAGAGAAGCTCTTGGCAGCCCATCGTGGAGGTATCAAGATCGTGTTGATCCCTGAGGAGAATCGAAAGGACCTGGTGGATATCCCGAAGAAAATTAAAGACGAATTGGAAATCCATCCGGTGCGCTGGATCGATCAGGTCCTGGAAATGGCACTGGTGGATATGCCCCATGTGGAGATTGCGGGGAAGCCAGGGGCCGGCAAGAAGTCTGCAAAGAAGGGCAAAGAGTCAGCTTCGGGTATCGTTACCACCCACTAGAAATTCTTGCGCACGGTATGCCCAGATCGGGGAGAGGGGCTGGGGTGCTTCAAATTTGCCTAAAGTGCTTGTATTTAGCGGGTTTTCCTTGACATAAGTTTGACCCTGTTGGTATAAGTTGGCGGTGGGGCACAACAGTTCTTTTGTTCGCACGCGAAGACGTGACTGGTTCCGCGTTCTGGCCCAACTAATTAAAAATTACACTCACCTAAAGAGAGGAACTTATTGTGAATAAGGCCGAGTTAATTGACCTCATCGCTGAGTCTGCAGATATTTCAAAATCAGCCGCCACTCAAGCGTTGGATGCCGTCATTAAGGGTGTTACCACAACACTTCAAAAGGATGAAGCGCTAACTATTGTAGGCTTCGGGACCTTTTCCGTAAGCCACCGTCCTGAACGTACTGGACGTAATCCGCAGACCGGTGAAGCAATCACTATCAAGGCATCAAATGCACCCAAGTTTAAAGCTGGCAAAGCCCTGAAGGATGCCTTAAACTAGCGCGCCTTCTGGGTGCTTAGCTCAGCTGGGAGAGCGTCGCCCTTACAAGGCGAATGTCGGGGGTTCGATCCCCTCAGCACCCACCACCGTCGGGAGCGGTAGTTCAGTTGGTTAGAATACCGGCCTGTCACGCCGGGGGTCGCGGGTTCGAGTCCCGTCCGCTCCGCCATCGGCCTATAAACATTGGGTCCATTGACGCATTTAAAATCACCCATCTAGAATCACTTAAGTTTTGATATAGGCCCGCCCGCCAGGTTTTATAGATGCTTTCCACAATTCGAGACAAGGCCACCGGGTGGATTGCCTGGGTTGTCGTTTTCCTCATCACCATTCCCTTTGCTCTATGGGGAGTTGGTTCCTATTTTGAAGACCAGGCCAACCCATCAGTTGCCGAAATCAATGGCGATGAAATAGACTCTGATGTCTATAAGCAAGCCCTGGAAAAACAAAAACAAACGTTGCGTCAGAGGGCCGGTGGAAAGATAGATCCCTCCTTGTTTGATAGCCCCCAGTTTCGTCGTCGCGCACTCGATAATATTATTGAGCGTAGATTATTGTTACAGGACGCTGAAGACCAGGGCTACCAGATAGGTGATGATCAAATTAACGAATACATTCGCAGCAGTAGTCAATTTCAGCGCGATGGAAAGTTTGTGCAAGAATTGTACATACGCGCACTGCGAAACGCAGGCTACTCGTCAAGTGGGTATGAGGAGAGTCTTCGCCAGGATAATGTTTTGCAACAAATCATAAATGGTTTTACTCAATCGACTATTATCACCAAAAAGGAATTGGAACGAATGGCGCGGCTGCAAAACCAAAAGCGCAAATTTGATTACGCTGTAATTTCGACAAAGAGTTTTATGGATAAATTTAATCCGCCGCCAGAAGACATTAAGGCGGCGTATGACTCGAACACTTCTCAGTATCGCATACCCGAACAGGTGCAGGTGGAGTATGTGCGCCTTGCCATTAACGATCTTTCAAAACAGGTTAAAGTCAGCAAAGAGCAAGTAGTGCAGGCCTATGAAAGTGCAGATCGAACTGTGGAAGCTGAGAAACGGCGTGCTCGGCATATTTTGATCGCAGTAGAGGCTACGGGTGATTCTGCGACCGCGTTTGCCGACGCCGAGGTCCAGGCAAAAAAGATTATCAAGCAATTAGAAGACGGTGCAGATTTTGCTAAATTGGCCAAGGTGCATTCGGCAGATACAGCAACAGCGAACAAAGGTGGTGACTTGGGTTTTCAAGAGAGGGGTTCGGGAGCGCTCAGTCCCACACTTGAGACAGCAATATTCGCGTTAAAAGAAGGCAGAATCAGCAAACCGATTCGCAGCGCCTTTGGGGTGCATGTCATCAAGCTTGACAAGATCAAAAAGGCAAAAAAGAAGTCTTTCGGGGAGATGCGAGCCAGATTGGAGTCCGATATGCGGCACAAGATGGCAGAAGCTCAATTTCTGGAGCAGGCGGAACAATTTGGCGATTTATCCTACGAACACCCAGAGAGCCTGCAACCCGTTGTCGATGAGCTAGGACTCAAGGTTAAAAAGAGTGGTTGGTTCTCGCGTAGCGGTGGCAAGGGCCTGGCGGGCAACCCTAAAATTATAGGGGCGGCTTTTAGTGAAGAGGTCCTTGTTGACAAGCAAAACAGCGAAGTCATTGAGCTTGACTCCGATAACCTGATCGTTTTACGTGTTGTTGCTCATCGTGAGTCCAAGCTTAAACCATTTAAAGAGGTTAAGGACTCGATTGTAGCGCGCCTACAATCAACCCAGGCGCGTGCTGAGATATCTAAACTCGGTGGACAGTTCGTTGCCAAATTAAATTCTGGTGTAAGCTGGAATGAGGTTCTAAGACAAAACAAGCTATCGGCGCAACAATCCAAGACCCTCGCCCGGGATGACTATAGCTTTAAAAAACAGGACGTCTTGAAAAGGGTTTTTAAGATGCCACGACCCACACCCAAAACTCCGGTTTATGCTGGTGTTGCCTTGGGGCAAGAAGGTTTTGCCTTGATTCGTCTCAAACAGGTGGTCGATAACACTTCAGATGAACTTGAAAAAGGCGCCGTGGCGAACGCCAAGGCGGTGTTGCAGACTCGCGGTGGTGCTGAGTACTTTAGCAGTTACCAGAAGGGATTGAGAGACCGGGCCGACGTTATTATCCATGAGGAGAATCTTTAAGGCCCGACTGTAAAAAATAGACATCGACCCCATGGTTACTCTACTACTAGGGGCCCAATTCCCACCGTATTAAAACCACCGTCCACATACATGATCTCGGCTGTGATGCCCGAAGCTAGGTCTGAACATAAAAAGGCGGCGGCGTTGCCGACTTCATCGATATCCACGCTGCGACCCAGAGGCGCGGTCTTCTCGTAGAATTCGATCATCTTTTTAAACCCCTTGATTCCAGCTGCCGCCAATGTCTTGATGGGACCGGCGGATATGGCATTGACCCGTATGCCTTCAGGACCCAGGCTCTGGGCCATATAACGTACATTGGCCTCCAGACTGGCCTTGGCCAGACCCATGACGTTGTAACCTGGCATGGAGCGCTCGGCGCCGATATAGGACAGAGTAAGCATGGCGCCGTTTCGGTCAGCCATCATGCCTCGACCGGCCTTGGCCAATGCGGCAAAGCTGTATGAGCTGATCTCGTGAGCAGCACGGAAACCTTCCCGAGTTACCGCGTCCAGATATAAGCCATCGAGTTCTTCCCGGGGGGCAAAGGCCACGGAATGGACAATGATGTCCAGTCCATCCCAATAATTGTCCAGGTTTTTGAACACTGTGTCGATCTGGTTATCATCGCTCACGTCACAGGGCAGGATGACGTCAGATTGGGTGTGGGCGGCGACCTTTTCCACCCGGGTCTTTAATTTATCATTTTGATAGGTGTAGGCCAGTTCCGCGCCCTCGCGGTGCATGGCTTTGGCTACACCCCAGGCGATGGATCGTTCGCTGGCAATGCCGACAATGAGCGCACGCTTTCCGGTTAAAAACCCCATAAGTTATTCCTCATATTATTTTAATGATACCGTATGAGCATGCCCTTAGACGTGGCATTACGGTATAACCCTCTATATACCTTGTTTATACGTCTTGCACAATATTGCAGATAACAGGCTTGTTGTTTGAGTATTGACCGTGACATGATAGTGTAAAAAATGGGCTCGATCGCCAAGCACGCAAAGAGAAAGACGGCCAAGTGAATCTTCAACAATGAATGATGTCGCCTACAGGGTTGAATGAATCCACTCATTCTTTGCGGACTTAGCGCCTTTGTGAGAACCAACCATGGCACCCACAAATTTTTTATAGAACCATGTTCTGAAAGATATGAAGCTTAAAACGATACTCATTTTTGCGCCGCTGGTGGTGTCGGTGATTTTGGTCCAGTCTTATTTCTGGGTACCCAGTTATGAGGTGCAAACGGTGGGCAATCCCACTCGGGTCGAGAAATTTATCAATTCGTCTATTGGTGATGCCAAGATACTCAACCCCATTATTGCGGCCGATGGAGCGAGTAGCGATATTACCACCTTGGTGTTTGAGGGCCTGTTGGATCTTGATGAGAATCTCAATCTGCGCGGCCGTCTTGCCACCGAATGGCAGGTTACCGAGAAGGCCTACCTGGTCGTTGTACCCGGCGCCAGTTTTGCCGATGGCAGCGCCGTAACGGCTATTACCCTGGAACAACGCCTGCGCCAGGCCATTGCATCGGGGCTTGTGCCCGGCCTGAAAGATCAACTGTTGGATTTGCGCCGCATTGCAGCCGAAGAACGGGTTCAGGATGTGAGCCTGCCGGGCGAAAAGGGTGAAGTTCAAACTGTCAGAGTGCGTCTGCATCTACCCGCACGCATTCAGATTAGCCTCAAGGAGGTGGATCAGGACCTGTTCAAGAAGCTGGCTACCGTGATTGGCCCCAAATATGCCGACAGCGCACCCTATGGACGTTGGATTGAAGTGGAACCCGCCAACATGCGTGAGGCGGTTAAACCTCAATTTTCCCAGTTGGTCCCTGTTTTCGAGCACAATCCCATTATCGAATTTAAATTACGTCAAGGTGTGCGTTTCCATGATGGCCATGAGTTTGATGCTGGGGACGTAAAATTCACCTACGACGCGATCATGAATCCAAAGAATTTGTCACCCCGCACTTCTGATTTTGAGCCCATAAAGAGAATAGAAATAAGCGACCCTTACACGATCAAAGTGGTGTACAAACGTTTGTTTTCCCCTGCTATCAATGCCTGGATGATGGGCATTATCCCTGAGCACCTGCTCAATGATGCGGCCTTGAAAAAAGAGATGGATCGGCGAAACATATCAGCAGAACTGCGTGAAACGTTTGCTATGCGTGAAAGTGAGTTCAGCCGCAATCCGGTTGGCGTGGGTCCCTATCAATTTGTAGAGTGGCAAAGCGATGAGATGATTCACTTACAGCGTAACGAGGACTACTGGGAGGGTGCCCCCCAATATAAGGATTATTATTATCGCATCATTCCAGACAAGCTCACTCAAGAAGTTGAATTTCGAAGCGGCGCAGTCGATCGTTATTCAGCCCGCCCCCATCAGATTGCTCGATATAAAAAAGACACGCGTTACCAAAGCTTCTCCAGTCTGGGTTTTGGCTATACATATATCGGATATAACAACAGACTGCCCCTGTTCAAAGACCCTCGATTACGCAAGGCCCTGGGTATGGCCATTGATGTGAAAGAAATTATTAAATACATACTCTATGATGAGGCCGAGCGTGTTACTGGTCCCTACCCCAAGAACACCCAGTGGTATGATCAATCCATTCCACCCCTGCCCTATGACCCGGCAGGGGCGATAAAACTGCTCAATGAGTTAGGTTGGAAAAAGAATGCAGACGGCTGGTTGGAAAAAGACGGCAAATTGCTGGAGTTTAATTTGTTGACCAATAATGGAAATCCCATTCGCAAGGCCGTGGTGACCATTGCCCAGAATGCCTGGAAGAAGATTGGCGTAAAATGCAATACCCAGCTGTTTGAATGGGCAGTGTTTTTGCAGGACTTTATCAATCCAGGTAAGTTTGATGCCGTGGTGCTGGGTTGGAGCCTGAGCCAGGACCCCGATCTTTTTCAACTTTGGCATTCCAGTGAGGCAGGCCCGCAGAAATTAAATTTTGTGGGTTATAACAGCCCGCAGGCAGATGAACTGATTGTTCGGATTCGCAAAGAATACAATGTCGATAAACAACGTGAACTGACTCACCGATTACACCGGCAAATCGCCAATGATCAACCCTATACCTTTTTGTTCGCGCCACGGGTCACGGAGCTGTTAGACAAGAAGATTGTCATGATGGAAAAGGATGGCAGTTACTCCAAGATCAAACCCAGCAAGTCCGGACGTATTTATTATTCCTTTAACAAATGGAAAAAACTGGAACATGCCCCAGAATTTTAATAAGCTTTTAAACAGGCGCTCAAAGAAACTGATGAAAAGGGATGTAGGCTAATGTGGCCCTATATATTACGTAATCTACTACAACGCCTGGTGCTTCTCTTTATTGTTTCGGTTATCGCCCATGGGGTGGTGCATTTGGCGCCGGGGGAGCCCACCGAAGTCGATCCTTCCAATCCACGCATGAAGCCGGAGGATATCGTCAAAATTCGCAAGGCCTTCCATTTAGATGAACCCTTGCACTTGCAGTACGCCTATTGGATGCGGGATTTATTCAGCGGCGAGTTGAAATCTTTTAAAGACAGCCAGCCCGTGTTGCCCAAGATCTGGGATCGGTTTCTAAATTCTTTACCCCTGTTTATTCTGGCCACCATTATCATCTGGACATTATCGTTCCCAACCGGGATACATGCGGCGGTGCGGCGAGGGTCTGTCTATGATCGAAGTACCACCTTTATTGCCTATACCCTGATCTCGGTGCCCGGGTTTTTTCTGTCCTATCTGGCGATCCTGTGGGTTGTCTCCGTACTGGGGGTGCCGGTGATTGGCATGCGCACATTTGGCATGGAAGATGCCTTGCCACTTTTCCGTGGTATGGATCGGCTCTGGCATTTGGTCGTCCCGTCTTTGATGACCGCCCTGGGCGGTATCGCAGTATTGTCTCGTTATGTGCGTTCGCAAATGCTGGAGGTGATTGGCCAGGACTATGTGCGCACTGCCCGCGCCAAGGGCCTGCCCGAAGATCAGGTCATCTATCGGCATGCACTGCGCAATGCCTTGTTGCCCTTCGTCACTATGTTTGGATTTTTGCTGCCCGGTCTTATCGGTGGTTCGGTCATCTTTGAGCAAATCTTCGCCTGGCCCGGTCTGGGGCGGCTGGGTTATGACGCTATTTTGTCCCGTGATTTTCCGGTGATACTGACCATCAACTTTATTGCCGCCGCCCTCACCCTGGCGGGGACCTTCATGTCCGATTTGTTATATGCGGCGGTAGACCCGCGAATCCGGTTGCATTGATCATGGCCGAAGCACTAAGAAACATGCAGGGCGAGTCGGACAAGGCTGCACAATCCATGACGCACGAGACGCCATTTGAGGAATTCTGGAAACTCTTTAAGCGGGACCGCCTGGCCATGGTGGGGCTGGGGGTGTTGGTCTTGTTATTGTTCATGGCGGTTGCCGGCAAGGCCCTGACCGAGTGGTGGGTGGTGTTCGATCCTGCTGCGGTAAATCTGGTGGATAAGTTTAAGTCCCCTTTTTCCCAGGCCTCTGCGCTGGTCCCTGCCGACGTAAGGCCCCTGGCGGGAATTTATCTGTTGGGCACCGATGAATTGGGCCGGGATGTCTTTGCGCGCATGTTGCAAGGTTCGTTTGTTTCCTTGTCCATTGGTTTTGTGGCGGTGGGCATATCCGTTTTTATTGGGATTTTGTTGGGGGGGTTGGCGGGTTACTATGGCAACCTGCGCCTGGGTATTATGACAGTCGATACGCTTATCATGCGTTTTACCGACGTGATGCTCAGCTTTCCTACATTTTTCCTCATCCTGACAGCCGTGGCGCTTTTGCCGCCCAGCATTTACAACATCATGATCATCATTGGCATTACCAGTTGGATGGGCACGACCCGTTTTGTGCGCGCCGAATTTCTCGCCTTGCGTGAACAGGATTTTGTAGTGGCGGCCCGGGCCATGGGCCTGCCCGAGCGCCGCATCATATTTTTGCATATGGTCCCCAACGCCATCGCCCCGGTATTGGTATCGGCCACCATCGGGGTGGCCAGTGCCATCCTGACCGAATCGGCATTGAGTTTTCTGGGCTTTGGTGTGCAGCCCCCGTTCGCAACCTGGGGCAATATCCTGTCCGATGGCAAAGGTTTTATCTTCGATGCCCCCTGGCTGTTTTTTATTCCGGGCATTGCCATCCTGGTAGTGGTACTCGCCTTTAATCTGGTAGGCGAGGGCATGCGTGAGGCCCTCAACCCCAAATTGCGGAGGCGCTAGTGGCCACGTCCGAGCCCGTTAGGCAAACCGACCCAGCACTTATACTGGATGTGACTGCGCTTAGCGTCTCCTTTGGCACCGAGCAAGGCCGGGTCAATGTGGTGCGTGACGTGGGATTTCAGATCCGTGCCGGTGAAACGGTGGCCCTGGTGGGGGAGTCGGGCTGTGGCAAGTCGGTTACCGCCCTGGCCATTATGGGGCTGATTGATTACCCCGGTCGTGTCGATAGCGGCAGCATTCGTTTGTTGGGAGACGAGATCATCAACATGCCCACGGCACAATTGCAGGCCATACGGGGTCGGCGTGTGGGGATGATCTTTCAGGAGCCCATGACCTCCCTCAATCCGGTTTTTACCATTGGCAACCAAATCGGTGAGGTTTTGATCAATCACTTCGGCGGCAGCGAGGCAGCGGTGCGCGAACAGGTCCTGGAATTGTTGGCAAAGGTCGGGATCTCGTCGCCCCAACAACGTATTAATCAGTATCCCCATGAACTATCCGGCGGTATGAAGCAACGGGTGATGATTGCCATGGCCCTGGCCTGTAAACCCGACCTGCTCATCGCCGATGAACCGACCACTGCGCTGGATGTCACCATTCAGGCCCAGATCCTGGCCTTGCTCAAGGAACTTCAAGACGAGATGGGCATGGCCGTATTGCTGATTACCCATAACTTGGGGGTCGTTGCACACTTCGCCAGCCAGGTAATGGTGATGTACGCCGGTGAGATTGTGGAACGGGCGGCGGTCAGGCCGCTGTTTAAATCGCCCAGCCATCCCTATACCCGGGCCCTGCTCGAATCGATCCCCACACCGGCCCAACATGGACGTCCGTTGGCATGCATTGTGGGTACCGTACCCTCACCCTTTGAATTTCCCTCCGGCTGTCGGTTCTCCACCCGCTGTTCCAGGGTCATGGCGCGTTGTCATAGTGAACACCCCAATCTCGTAACAGTCGCAGATGGACAGCAAGCGGCCTGTTGGTTGAACGAAGAGGGCGCCATCCTATGAACCTGCAAGTATCAAAAGATACTGATACACCCTTGCTGAAGGTAGAGCGGCTGAGCAAACATTTTCCGGTACGCAGTGGTTTTTTATCCCGTGTCACCGATTGGGTGCAGGCCGTCGATGAAGTGTCATTTGAAGTTTATCCTGGAGAAACTCTGGGACTGGTGGGCGAGTCGGGGTGCGGTAAGACCACCGCGGCCCGGTGTCTGTTGCGGCTTATCGAACCCACCTCGGGGCGGATCCAGTTCGATGGTGAGGACCTTATCGGTCTGGGCCGTGAGGCCCTGCGCACCATGCGTCAACACATGCAGATTATATTTCAGGATCCTTATAGCTCGCTTAACCCGCGTATGAGCGTGGGCAATATTATCGGTGAAGCCCTGCGGGTCCACGGTATGGCCAAAGGTAAGGAATATGATCAGCGTATCAGCGAACTGCTGGAACGGGTTGGCCTGATTGCAGATGCACGGCGCCGTTATCCCCATGAGTTTTCCGGTGGTCAGCGCCAGCGTATCGGCATCGCCCGGGCCCTGGCCTTAAATCCCAAGTTCATCGTCTGTGATGAGGCGGTATCCGCCCTGGATGTGTCCATTCAGGCACAGATCATCAATCTGTTAAAGGCCTTGCAGGAAGAATTTGGCATGGCCTACCTGTTTATTGCCCACGATCTCAATGTAGTGCACCACATCGCCGACCGGGTGGCGGTGATGTATCTGGGCAAGGTGGTGGAGATGGCGCCGGTGGACAAACTATTTGCCTCCCCCATGCACCCCTATACCCAGGCCCTCATCGCCGCCAACCCCATCCCCGACCCCGACGTTAGCCATGATGTGGTGCCCCTAAACGGTGACGTGCCATCGCCGCTCCATCCCCCCAGTGGTTGCCGATTTCACACCCGTTGTCCCCAGGCTATGGATCAGTGTCGTAGTGTTGAGCCTAAACTCAACCAGACCGGCGAAGGCCGCCAAGCCCATGGGGTGTGGTGCCATTTGTATAGTTAGGAAACCTCTGGTTAATTCGTCGTTCCGGCCGTAGCGAAGTAGAGAGCCAGAATCCAGGGTTAATAAATCAACAGCTTATTGGACATCCTGGGTGGGGCATCACGCGTAACCACCCGTTAGATTAAAAAACACGGGCTTACTGAGAAGTTACATGTCCTGGTTTCCACAAATCTTTCCAGGTATGGCAATATGTGTCCATATTCGGAAAGACTGGCCATATCTGGAGATGCGCACAAAGGTATATAGAGATATTTAAAATGCCAACTATACTGTTACAATTAGGATGGCGACTTTTCTTCTATGCTAATGAAGGGGCTGAGCCAATTCACGTACATTGCCGAAAAGGTGATATGGAATGCAAGTACTGGATTGATATAGACAATTATGATATACGCCAAGCATATTCATATGGCATATCACCTCGAGATAATAAGCAAATCAGGAAAATAATATTTGAGCATTTCGATTACATTGTGGAGCAATGGCAAGAATTTCAAGCGAGGCGCCGGACATGAATCTATATCACGAAGTTAAAAGTGTAAAAATAGAGAAAGGAAATTTAAGTGCAATTATTGATGGCAGTAAAATTCAACTAGATCTAAAAGATGTCTCTGATTTATTGGAAGCAGCAACAGAGGAAGAGCAAAATACATTTCAAATATCGCCGTCGGGTTATGGAATACACTGGCCATTAATTGATGAGGACATATCAATAGATGGTTTATTGGGTATTGAGCACCATCCTCATTCCAATCGGAAAAGCGCATAACCAAGAAAATCCAACGGACGGCAAAAAGCGCCGCCGCTAATTTGCAACGTCATTGTGCTGAAGAAACTTCGATGAATTTTTCAAAATAGTGAAGAGAAGTAGGTTGGAGGAAAAATGGATCCTGAGAAAATAATGGCTGGCATTTCAAAAGAAATCGATGTCGCCTTGAAAGCAATGGGAAAAGCAAAGACCCCAGAGGAGAAACTGACACATAGTGAAACAGTAAAGAATCTATGCGAATCACTCGGGGTATTCCTTAATTTAATGAGCGATATGATGCCTTACCATGACGATGGTGAACCAATCCCATTTTAAACAAACCGAGGATCAGCGAAAAAGTATCATTCCAAAGCTCAGAGATCTTGCAAACGCATAAAAAATTTGGCATGGCCTATCTGTTTATTGCCCACGATCTTAATGTGGTGCACCACATCGCCGACCGGGTGGCGGTGATGTGTCTGGGCAAGGTGGTGGAAATGGCATCCGTGGGTAAGCTGTTTGCATCCTTCATGCACCCCTATACTCAGGCACTTATTGCCGCCAACCCCATCCCTGCTGCTGACGGTCCTGGATGGAGTATCACACGCAGCTACCCGTTAGGTTGGAAAGCACGAACTGATTAAGAAGTTACATGTTCTGGTTTCTACTAACCATTCCAGATATGGCAATATGTGTCCATATCTGGATATGATAGGTCTAGATTTGGAAAGTACGTTCAATAACAATGTTAGCCGCCTATGAGCGTAAAAGTACCTGGTTTAACGGAAGCAATCGAATTGAGGAATTCTGGGATGAGTGGTGCTAAATCAGAAAGGCGGTTAGTGGTGCTTCGCAGGACAACGACTGCAATATCATATTTTGATAGATTTTGCTGGGAGGGGAGGTTCTGGTCAATGGTAATAAAGATGTCGAACTCGTGTTGGGCTTTGGTTAGGAGGTTACTGTTGTTTAATCCAGCCCAACCGGCTTCGGGCACTGTTGAAACTTCATGGCCAGTGATTTCCCTGGCGAGACGTCGGTCGATACATTCGTCAATTAATATTTTAGGCACTTTCCAGAAACCGTTCCTTGGTCTCTTCGAGAAAAGCGATGACTTGAGCTTTGGTCACTGTTGGAAATCCTTCCAGGAAATCCGAAATGGACTGTCCAGCTTCGAGATACTCAATGAGTGTCTGCAATGGAATCCGTGTGCCGATAAACACTGGCGTACCGCTCAAGATATCTGGATCAGAGGTAATGATATTGGATTTCATGCTTAATAGAGTGTACAGAAAAGGGGATAAATATCAATATGGCAGAAACAACTTACTGGACGCCCTGATTTTTACGGAACTTTCCAGATATGGCAATATGTGTCCATATCTGGAAAGAACTGGCTATATCTGGAACTATATGTCCAAACATGGAAAGTGTGTTTAATAACAATGTTATCTAAAAAATGAAATCACTACACGAAACATATTCTGCAATATCAGATATTATTGGGGCCAAGTTGAATCTTTTGAATCGGTTCAGCTGGTTGAGACATATCGCAAATATCTGAAGCCAAATAAAGTGGAAATTATACTTCTTGCTGAATCCCATGTGTTTACTGATGATTCAGATCGCGAGATTTCTATCCCAGAAATTGAGGCTCTTCCTGGTTACCCAAACCAATATGCTCGTTTTGTATATTGCCTTGGTTATGGTGAAAGAAATTTAACAAAAAATAAACTTCACCCAAAACGTGATGGTACTCCTCCATTCTGGAAAATTTTCTTCAGCTGCAACAATCTAATCAATTCTTCTCAAGGCTTTAGCCCTATCCTAAGAAAAACACCTTTTGAACAAAGATTGAATAATAAAATCAACCTCCTTAAGGCACTAAAAGAAAAGGGAATTTGGCTTGTCGACACAAGTATAGTAGGCTTATACAAAAACGGTAAGAAAGTTCCAGGCATGTTTCAAGCAATGGAAAAATCATGGCATCTCTATACCTGTGATGTCGTAAAGTCAGCATCACCAAATCATATTATTTGTGTCGGTAAAGGTGTTGCTGGTGTGGTGAAAAATGATCTTCAAAAACATTTTCCAAATAATTATTCTGTGGTTTCGCAACCGACAGCTTTTCTTTCATCAGAAGAACACATGGAAAACTTCAAGCATTTCAGTAAAATTTGCTACAAATGAATGAACACAATCTACCAAAAGCACTTGAAGGGAATAGTGAAGCATGCAGACACTTATTATCATTGCATTTGGTGAACTCTCCGACGTGCACTGGAAGGAAGAAGTCGCGGCAGAGGAGACACGAGTGCGCAAGCGAATCGCGTCTTATAAAGGTAAGCCTCCCTTGGAGGCTGAGGTTGCCGCAAGGAATATCGGGCGCGGAGCCGATTGGCTGATCTTGGCTATCTCTTTTGGGGCTGCCACCATTGCTATTTCGGAAGTGCATAAGAAAGTCCGCGAGAGCATCGAAGAATGGATTCGAATGTATCGGGAACTACGTGCATTCTTCAGCTGGATCGTGGAAGGGCGACACGCCCTTTATCCAGACGAGTATCTCTTCCTGCAGGCTATCGAGACGCTGGTGGAGCAGTTGGTTTTGGAGAGCATGGAATTCAAAGGGATGGCGAGAATTCCCGAAGCTAATCCGGATCGCCAGGGCCGCGAAGCGCTGATATTTTCGTTTGGCGACAGCCGCAAATTGCTACAAGTGGCAATAGCCAGAAGCGGCGAGGTTTTGTGGCAAAATTCGGTGGAATTGTAGAGTTTTGGCCTAACCATTGCGTCCAGCCGACCGCCTGCGTCGCTGCCACTCCTTCGGCGTCGGCTGAGGCAAAACGTTATAAGGTCTAAAAATACATGCAAGTATATTTTTTATGGGCTGCTACTGTAATGAGCATAGTCACTTTCGCAGTGCACACTTTTATCGGTGGTCCAATTGTAGCTGGGCCATTGCTTGAAAATACGAGTTTGTCAAAAGCTTCAAAATGGCTCAATTATTATACTTGGCACGTTACAACTATTTTCACTTTTACTATGGGCGGTGCGTATGCGTACGTAGCACTAAATCCTAATCGTCCAGAATTAGTCGTCTTTCTAACAGTGGTTACTGCTTCTTTATCTCTTTTGAGTGCAGTAGTAGCGTTGAAAGGAAATATTAATCCCTTTCGCTTTCCATCAACGTCACTTTTCGCTATAGTTTCGCTACTTGGCCTAGTCGGTATATTGGTGGAATGATTAAAAAGAAAATCCCTTAAGAAAGAATATTTGGGGTCAGAGTAGAAACTCTAATTTTTTAGAGAAATGTTCTAAATGTTTTTACTCTGATCCCGAAATGCTCCTCAATTATTTCGTTCTAATCTTTCGTGATATCTTTGGATATATATATTATACATATATTATTTTTAAGCGGAGCGCAAAATTTATGAAAAAGGAATATGATTTTAGAAATCATGGGGTCAGACACCGTGGAATTATATTATCGCGGCCTATAGGGAAAAGGGTGATGAGGTTAAGAAAGCCGGTCAAACAATAGGGCACTTCTATTAATTGACAATTCCTTCTACCCCACGAGGGGCACCGAGGTCCCCCAGGGAGAAGGTGAGGATGACGACTGTATGGAAGCAGGTAGAGCAACGCAGGACGCAGTTGCCGAGGGGATATTAAAATCAATAAGTTACTCTTGGTTGACTCCCTCACCCTCGCCCTTTTATGCCCTAGGGGTACTCCCGGAGGGAGAAGGTATTAATAGAAGTGCCCACAATATAATAATGAGTTCATTGGGGTTGCCTAAAGATCCGGATAGATATCAAATATATCGGTATTGGCCAGTCGGTCATAATAACGAGCACGGTAAATCAAGCGAGTATGGTCAGCGGTGTCCCGGAAGGCGGTGCGATCGTGCAGGATGTTGTTGCTGATCAGGCCCATACCGGGTTCCAGGCGACCTTTGTATATATAGGGCGAGTCGCTTTCTAATAGTTCTTTTAGGAGGGTGACCGCTCGGGCGGTTATGTCGTCGTCCTTCCATATTATGTTATGCACACGGATGGTATAGCGCATGTGCAAGTTGCCACTGTGATCAATCGAATAGACAGGGCCGGGTTCGTCGGGGCGTGCTACAGTGCCACCTTCATCAATACGGGCTGGTAAGGTCATGGCATCGGGCGCCATCAGGGCCTGGATATAGTCTGGATTCTCATCGCGTAACAGTATGTAGGCGACTTCGTGATCCATGATACGGTTCTCACCACCTTTTTCTGCTGGCGATACACAATGTAAATTCAGGGTATGAATCTGTTTTCCCAGGGTGTTGTAGTAACCGTCGGTATGCCAGTTAATGGCGCGGCTGGAGTAGGGTATGTATTGGTTGCGGATTCCTTCTTTAACCACTGTCAGTGAAGTCAGTCCATCGTCGTCGGATAACCAATTGTGGTCCAGTGCCTGGACGCCAAACTGACGACTGATAGCGTGGGGTATGCCGCGGTCGGGATTTTCGCCGGTCTTCCCCGCATAAAGAGCCATATTCGTTTTGCGTATACGAACAAGAAGGGCCTCGTGTTCGGTCTGTGTAAGCTGACGAGGGTCCTTGATCTCAACCAGCAGATCACCGAGTGATTGAGGGTAGTCTTGTAGTTTGCGCTCGCGCCATTTTTGATAGAGTGTTTCGTTCTCCAAATCAAATGGACTGGCCGGATTATTGGCATGGGTAACGGGTTCGATCATGGTGGTGGACCTCAAGTGTCGAAAAGCAGTTGATTCTAGACTGGCCGGGGTCTGGGTAGATTGATCTATGTCAATTTATTGGATTGTATGACTTTACTGCGTGAGCTGATTTTACATGAATTTTTGGGTGAGAATCTATCTTTATTGACAGAGCCTGTGTTAGCTTTGGGTAGCAAAAAAATACGTAAATAATTACGCTCTAAACAAGAAAGTAACGCATCATTTTTTCAGCGAGGAAGAAATGGCTGTTTCAAAATTGTCCTTTACTTTTGTTTTCCTTCTACTGTTTGTCGCTTCAGCAAGTGCCGCCCCCAAAGGCCCACGTGATGTGATAGCGGCGGGATCGCATTTTAGCTATACGATCAGCGGCGCCATGGGTGGCAGCCACCAGGGTAAGGTCGAATTTCTTTCTGGGCTTGTGGGAAGAAACGATAAGGAGGGTTTATGTTCCGTGCATTTGAGCCTGACAGCCCCTCCCGGAACGGACCCCGGCCTTAATTTTGTGGCCATCCTTAGAAAGGGGTTCAAGCAAACATCGTACCCCGCTGGGCAATATCCCGACGGACCTGGCAGATCAGGAGGTAAAGAGCAGTTAGAAAATATTGATCGTATTTACGCCCAGCTTGGAACGAAGAAGATAGACCTCGACGGCTACGAAGATCATTTTCTAAGCAAGACGGGCAGCTTTGTTGTTGACCATGTTGACGAAAACAAAATCGAGGCTCACTTCGACTTTAGCCTTAAGGAGAAAAGTGGCGAAATCATTGATGGTGGCAGGACAGCGCCACGACATGTGGCGGTAAAGGGTAAGTTTACGCATTCTCTGTCAAAAGGAAGCAGCGTTTACCGGTATAGCTGTGCGGCCCCCACAGCGCCACTTTATCTCCACTATTGGCGCCAGCGCACGGGAGATATCCCGACGATAAAGGAGAATCCTTCCTGTGTTAGAGCCCGAGACAGGCTTTGGTCGGATCGCCTCTTACGGAAAGCCTACGCTGATCAGAAGTGGATCGAGTATGCGAGGCAAGAGAGAATTTACGATAGCGACATCTATAGCTCGTTGGTATACCGTGAAGCGTGCTCGCTAGCCAATGAAGACAATGCTCAGCACGGAATTAAGGGTAATGAAGATTGCGGTACGATTAAGGAGGCGATCATGAGAGTAGGCACTGAAAATTCCTTAGATTCCTTGATGACAACGGATTCTGAAACTGGGGAGATTGATATGAGAGATGACCTCCCGGAGAACAAGAAATATAAGTACGATATTGCCTGGCAATCAGCGCTCGAACATGAAAAGCGTCATCAAAAGCAGATTATAGAACATAATGGCTGCATGAAGAACCCGGCTTGTTTGGAGAAGATGGAGAAAAAGTATCCTCAAGCGGCGAAAATCGAAAAGAACAGTGAAATGTATGGGAAGCACGCCTAGTTTACCAGCCTGAAGGAAATCGAGGCTTACGATGTTAGCAGCAATATGCTGGAAGAATGGATCAGGAAGCATTGCAAGAGTAACTAGGTATGGTTGCCCAGCTTTTTATGTCTCGCATAAAGATGGCATGAGTTCATGATTTTAGCACCTTGTACCCACGCTCCCGCGTGGGAATGCATATGTTTGGCTCGGTAGGGCAGGGCATGGGTTCCCACGCGGGAGCGTGGGAACCAGAGAACTCTTGATAATATACGATCAAATTAGGACACTACACTAGGTGCGGTTGTCCAGGTTGCACTAGGATAGCCCGGTTTTTTGTGGCTCGCATAAAGATGGTGTGAGTTCGTAGTCTTTATGTTTCCTGTTGCTATCGAATAGCCAATATTAAAGAGTTAATGGAGGAGGCATCATGTATAAAGTAATTGCGATTTTTCTGGTGGTCCTGTTGTTTGGTTGTAGTGACGGCTCATCTCCTGAAGAGGAGACCTCTCGAAGTGGGCTTGAGAGTGGATCGACCTCCCCAAAAGAGGTGGCACAAAAACAGGCTATTGTGAAGATCGGAAAATATCAATATAAATTCAAAATGGCGCAGTGTAACTCGAGGTTACGATTTGGCAGCGGGAAAGCCAAAGATGGGAGCAATGTAACGCTGTCGTTTGAATTACCGCCAGTGGATTGGAAGAGCCATCCAGTTTCAGAAGGCTGGTCGGGTAACGGCTCCTTCCGAATTCGAGATAAGGAAAACAACCTCGACTGGGTAGCGGATGAAAATATGTCTAAAGATTTGACCAATGTATCATCCGGCCAGAGTCAGGTTGACGCTTTCACCATCGACGAAAAACGCGCCAGCGGCAGCGCTACTTTTGTTGATTTAACGGCAGTGATGACTACTGGGCGCGCTGATCCTGTAAAAGGCACCTTTGAGGTGGAGTGTAATTAGGGGTCTTGGATTCCGAAGCCGACCCCGCCTAAGAAGGAAAATGGAGGTTTAGTCCTTTGACCGTAGTACCTGCCCGGCCACTACTTAAGTCTTATTTATTGGCGGAGGCAATCCATGTGTTGCCTTCCATGCGCAAGGTTTGACCTTGTTTGAGGGCATTTGCGGTCTCAATCACCTCGCCTATATAGCTCGAACGAGCCGACTCTTCCAGTTGACTGACCAGGGCCATGACCGGTGCGGCCATATCCGATATGGCTTCCCAATAGGCTCGGCCGTCGTCCACCTCAAGGACATCGATTGTCATATCTTCCAGCGCGATATTTATGAAGCCTGCCGATTCAAGGGCGCCACGCAAACGGTCCGGGTCGGCGAATGCAAAAATGCCCGGTGTGCCGGGGGGTGGAACAGGAATTTCCATGTACTTACCCAATATCTTCATGAGTACACCCACAAAAGGATTACGGTCCGGGGCGGTCCAGCAGGCAAGGCTGATACGTCCACCGGGTTTCAGTGCCTTATGGGCTGAAGTAAGACAGGCCCCCGGGTCGGGCATGAACATCAAGCCCCAGCGTAGGGTTACCGCATCAAATGAACCCGCCGTGAAGTCCAGTGTCTCTGCATCAATACAGTGAAACTCGATATTGTCGAGGCCTGCCGAGGCCACTTTTTCACGGGCAACAACAAGCATTTCATCAACCAAGTCTGTACCGATGACCTTGCCGGTCTTGCCAACAATCTGGGCGGCGGATATTGCGGGTTCCCCGGTGCCCGAGGCAATATCAAGCAACCGGTTCCCGGAGGATATCCCGGCCAGTTCAAGCATGCGCTCGGTGACAGGCGCCGCGCCCTTCCTCAACAATTCATCACGCCGACGCCAACCTTCAGCCACCGATGCCCAGTTCTTTCGCTCGCGTTCCTTTAATTCAGATTTATCGGGGTTAGTCATCTGTAGTCTTCCTCAAAAGTTTTAAAGGGGCTTAGCAAGGGATGGACGTATTACGGGTAAAACAAGACACCGCTACGGTTGGGTATCGGACCCCAATAGATTTCTATGTGTTGATGGAGAGCATTGGGTAACCCATGGACTCATTATTAAGCGTAGTCTATCTAACATAGCGTGCAAGATTTGGGTTAAAGTGTGTTCTGACGTAACTACCATGAATGCCAGGGGTCTATAATAACCCAATGACCCAATACGACTATGATCTGGTGGTTATAGGTGGTGGACCCGCTGGCGAGAAGGGCGCGGCCCAGGCGGCCTATTTTGGCCACAAGGTCGTGGTTATTGAGGCCTATAAAGAGCTGGGTGGCCACTGTATCAATTGGGGGACCCTGGCCAGCAAGACTTTGCGGGAATCCGCGTTATTTTTATCTGGATTTCGTAATCGGCAATTGGGCGAGGGCCTGCATGTCAAGTTCAAGGCCGATATTACCCTGGCCAACTTCATGCATCGCACGGAAGTTGTTCAACAGCGGGAACAGGCCCGCGCCATAGCCAATCTCAAGGCCCACGGCATTGATCGGGTCACCGGTACCGCGCGTGTTGCCGACCCTCACCGAGTCGTCATTTCCCATTACGATGGGGAAGAAGACATTACCGGGAAATTTATCTTGATTGCCACCGGAAGTATCCCGGCCCGTCCTGCCTGCATCCCATTCAATGATGTTTCGGTGTTTGACAGCACCACCGTGCTCAACATGACCCATATCCCTGATGCTATAGCGGTCATCGGTGGCGGGGTGATCGGTTGTGAATACAGTTGTCTGTTTGAGGCCCTGGGTGTCGAGGTGCATCTGATTTATTCTGGTCGTCAATTGCTAGATCCCCTCCTGGACGAAGAGATCGGCAGTATATTCAATCAGCGTGTAGAGTCCATGGGTGTGAATTTGCACTTCAATGAGCAGGTGGATAGCTGTGTTGTTGATGGCCGCATGGTCACCACTACGCTTAAAAGCGGGACTCAGGTAAAAACGGATACGGTTCTGTATGCCCTGGGACGAAGTGGGAATACCCAAGGCCTGGGACTTGAGGCACTCGGTATATCCATCGGCAAGTACGGCCACATTGATGCTGTCGATCCCATAGAATTTCAGACCCAGGTCCCGAGCATTTATGCTGCGGGCGATGTCATTGGACCACCGGCCTTGGTCAGTACGTCCATGGAGCAAGCACGCCTGGCGGTTTGTCACGCCTTCGATATGCCCTATAAGACCCGTTTGGCGCCCATACTACCCACCGGCATTTATACTATCCCCGAGATTGCTATGGTGGGTGAGACAGAACAGGGTTGTCGAGATGTAGGGATCTCTTATGTCGTTGGCCGTAACCGTTACGGGGCTCAGGCCCGTGGGCAGATCATTGGCGATACCGAGGGTTGGATCAAACTGATCTTCGAGGCCCCCAGCGGGAAACTCTTAGGGGTGCATATTATCGGTGAGCTTGCCAGTGAGCTTATACATGTAGGCATGGCCTGCCTGCATTATGGAGGGGATATCGATTTCTTTATTCATTCCGTGTTCAACTATCCCACCTTGGGCGATGGCTATAAGTACGCGGCCTATGATGCCTTGGGGAAACTGAATGAGATGCGCTAGACTGCTGGTGACAAGCACCATCGCAGAGGCGATGATATACAACGACAGCTAGCCTGGATTTAGCAGGAGGAATAATAACAATGAACAAGCCCATACTGCCCTTGATTGTTGAGCCCAAAGAGCTGACACACCTACTTGGGACTGACCAAACACTGTTGGTGGATTTGTCTAACCCACAGACTTATGTGCAACAGCATTTACCGGGGGCCGTGTACCTTGAATACAACTGGATTGTGCACAGCGAAAAACCGCGTAATGGATTGCTCCCCAATGTGGCTCAACTGGGTCGGGTGCTCGGTAGCCTGGGTTTGACCCCCGATACCCACGTGGTAACCTACGACGATGAAGGTGGCGGTCGCGCCAGCCGATTCTTGTGGACCCTGGCGTGTGTGGGTCATACCAAGGTTTCCCTGCTCAATGGCGGCCTGCACGCCTGGACCGATAAAGGCCGTCCCCTTAGCCAGAAGATACTTTATCCCACTCCCGGTGAATATACGGCCCAGCTGGTGAATGCTCCCATCGCCGATAAACAGTTTATCCTTGATCACTTGAATGATGACAACGTGGTTGTGTTGGACGTGCGCTCACCACAGGAATATTCCGGCGCAAAGGTATTTGCGCAAAAAGGCGGGCATATACCGGGCGCGGTGAACATGGAGTGGACCGAGGCGATGGATCAGGATCGTCAATTGCGCTTAAAATCGGCTGAACAGATTTCCGCCTTGTTGGATGCACGTGGCGTGAGCCCGGAAAAAACCATTGTTGTGTATTGTCAAACCCACCATCGCTCGGCGCACACTTTTGTGGTGCTGAAGAGTCTTGGTTACGAGAAGGTGAAAGGCTACCCCGGATCCTGGTCAGACTGGGGCAATGATTCAAATACGCCAGTAGAGACTTAAGGACATTTCATTGTTACAAAGGAGTACGAAAGTTGCCCATTAGGGGTACTTTCATTAATTGGTAATCCCTTCTCCCTCCGGGAGAAGGTTAGGATGAGGGGATATTAAAATCAATAACGTATCTTTGTTTTATTCCCTCGCCCGTCCTTGGGCTCGTACCTCCTCCGTCCATGGAGTTGTTGGCGGTTGAGCGTATTAATCAGAGGTTTCTTCGGTCTCTCGCTGCCAGCGTTTTGAGGCAAGCTTGTCGCTGTCCCGTTCTTCTACCCAGCGGGTGTCACCGTCTGCACGTTCCTGTTTCCAGAAGGGGCCCGCAGTCTTGAGTTGATCGATGAGGAACTCGCAGGCGGCGAAGGCATCGTGGCGGTGTTTACTGGCGACTGCGATTAGGACGATATTATCACCGGGGGTTAATTTTCCCACACGATGGATGATCACGGTGTCGATCAGATTCCAGCGCTGCAGGGCTTGTTGCTCAAGGCCTTCCAGGATTTGTTCGGCCATCTTGGGGTAGTGTTCGAGGGTCATCACGCTCACGTCTTTACCGTTGTTGCTGTCGCGCATGATGCCCACAAAGTTGGCAATGGCGCCAATAGACGACTGACTGCCACGCAACTTCTGCAATTCAGCGGCGATATCAAAGTCCTGTTCTTGTATGCGGATCATGGCGTTATTTAGAAAGCTGAAGATTTTCCAATTGGGCAAAGATGGCCCAGTGATCGGGTACCGTGTAGTCCCCCAAGCGATGGTCCAGTATGGGCTGATAGGCCGCTGCCGACACGGTGGGCGCCGCAGAGGTGATTTCATCCAAAAATAAAATACCGGCGGGCCCATGGCGCTGGCTATCGGGTAACATGGAGGGAATCGCCCACTCGACCCGTTGCTCGATGCGAAAGGGGATGCCTCTTAAGTCCGAGGGTTCCATCTGCGACAGGCGAATATCGGTGACGGTCACCTGGTGTTTGGCCGCCACTTGGGCGACCATTTGAGACTTGCCTACCCCGGGTGGCCCCCACAGCATGACCGGGGCATGTAAACCACTTTGTGTGCTCTGAAACTCTGTTTCGAGAATGACCAGTATTTCGGCAGGGCGCATAATGTCTTTGTTTGGGTTTTTATGTGCGAATGAATTCGCACCTACAATGTTTTTTCACATCTACAATATTTTGTAGGGTCGAATTCATTCGACACATTTTGTGTTTAGGGTATAGGCTGACGTAATGAGACGCAGAGTATAGGTGAGCACAGTTAAACTTCAAAGCCCAGGCGCGTTGGCGCCCGACAGCAATTCCCATACGAGTTCCAGGGTTGTGGTCTGTCGAGACGATGAAATCACCCCGGGGGGTATAGATCTCATCGGCCTGTCTGAAGGGTTGGCGTTGCCATTGGTAGACTGCACCGGGGACATTGATGCCGACTGGATGTTATGCGTGATTGACGGACGACTGATGATTCGTTGGGCCCACCCAAGCGATGGTAGCGGGCCGGTCTGCGCCACCCTAGGCCCTGTTGGAGGCAGGCGGTTTGCGGGTCTGTACCGGCACCAACCCCTGGCCAAGGCCATCGGACGGCCGGTGACCACGGTGGTGGATGCTACCGCAGGACTGGGTCAGGACAGCTTTCTCATCGCCAGCTATGGTCCCAGGGTCATCGCCATGGAACGGTCTCCCATCATCGCAGCTTTGCTTAGCGATGGTCTGCGTCGCAGCCGTGAACAGCACGCAACCACGGCCAGAATTGTTGGGCGCATTGAAGTGCAACAAATCGATGCCCAACTGGCCTTGCCCTTGCTGCGGCCACCACCCGATGTGGTCTATATTGATCCCATGTTCCCCCCCAAGCGGCGACAATCGGCCCTGGCAAAAAAGGAGATCCGCACCCTGCGTGCCCTTGTAGGGGATGATACCGATGCCCACCCGTTGCTGGAGATTGCCCGAGCGGTGGCGCGACGGCGGGTCGTTGTAAAGCGTCCCGATCATGCTCCACCTCTTGCACCCAACCCCACCGTCAGTCACAAGGGCAAGCTGGTGCGTTACGATGTCTATGTCACCAAGGGCGCGGCAGTGAAATGACTATGAGCGAGGGACTGCCCCCACTATTTTTTTGTCACTCCTTGCCCGCAGAGGGTGAGAGTGTGGCGCTGGATGAAGACGAGTCCCGCCATGCCTTGTCATCTCGTCGGCTCGCCGATGGTGATCGCATAGCGTTGTTTGATGGCCAAGGCACGATTGCCCAGGGTCAGGTCGATTCGGTGGGCAAGCCACGGCATGGGTTAAAAGTGTGCGTGATTTCCAAGCAGTTTCACCAGCAACCCTCCGAATTAATTTTGGCCAGCGCTATTCCCAAGGGTGATCGTATGTCGGTAATGTTGGATATGGCGACGCAATTGGGGATGACTCAATTTATTCCCCTGAGCTGTGGGCGTAGCGTGGTCAAGCCCAAAGTAAAATCGCAGCAGCGCTGGTCACGGATATGTTCAGAGGCCTGTAAACAAAGCCGCCGTGCGTGGTTGCCAACGCTATCACCCCCGGTTTCGCCCGGTGAACTTGCACAACAGATGTGTAACACGAATCAAGTTTTGATTGCACATCCTGTCGGTTTAGCCCTCCGCGAAGTAGCAAGCCAACGCCGTACCGTTAGTAAAAATCACTTGGCACCACTTATCATGATCGGACCGGAGGGTGGCTTTACCGACGATGAAGTCACAACCGTAACCCAGCAGGGCGGGATAGCAGTGTCCCTGGGCCAGTCCATCCTACGTATCGAGACAGCCGCTGTAACGGCGCTTGCCTTGCTGGCTGGGTAGGCCCTTGGGGCTGAGATCATTGGTATATTAGAGAAGATTGTTCCCTGGGCAAGGATTTCTAAATTTTGGATGTCCCAATATCTATCGTTTCTGTCCTGCTTGACAGTGGTATTATTAATGATACTCATTAGTGAATGAGTGGTGTAGCTAAACTATTGAAAGAAACGAAATCAAGCCCTAAAGGGACTCGTTTTAAAGATCTTCAAAAGGTTTGTTTACATTATTTCGGTAATCCTCGGCAGAGTGGTAGTAGTCATTGCATTTATAAAACTCCCTGGCCAGGAGATCTACGTGTAAATATTCAAAATCACAAAGGAAAAGCTAAACCCTATCAAGTCAGGCAAGTGTTATTTGCTGTTGAAAAAATTGAGGTGAGCCATGGTTCCTGAAATCGATAAATACACTTACCGCATATTGTGGTCCGATGAAGATAAAGAGTTTGTGGGACTGTGTGCCGAATTCCAAAGCCTTAGCTGGTTAGCATCCAGCCCTGAAAAAGCATTAAAAGGTATTCGTGCTGTAGTTAAAGATTGTGTTGCGGATATGAAAGAGAATAAGGAAGATTTGCCTGTGCCTATATCAATACGAAAATATAGTGGAAAATTTATGGTTCGAGTTCCCGCAGAAGTTCATCGTCACCTTGCTATAGAGGCGGCAGAATCTGGTGTAAGTTTAAATCGGATTGCAAGCGCTAAACTTGCACATTAAATCATACAGGCACTTCTATTGATTGATAACTCCTTCTCCCTCCGGGAGAAGGTTGGGATGAGGGGATAATAGAATCAGTGTCTTAGCTTTATTTGCTTCCCTCACCCTAGCTCTAGCCCTTTTATGCCCTGTTTCGGGTACTCCCGGAGGGAGAGGGAATTAATAGAAGTGCCCATACAATAAGGTGCTTCAAGTTCGTCAGGGACGTGGGTGTTCCAGGGACAGTATATTTAATTGATACAAACGATCTGAATGCTGTCCTGGGCCCTGAATTATGTATACTGTCCCCGGAATAGATGTGAAGGACTTTAATATGTTAAGTCAAGATTTGACCTCTATTTCCTACTGTCTGTGAGATACTGGCAGCATCAGTAAAGCGACGCATGGGGTGACTAAATGATATATGTTTTAATCGCAGCTATATCTCTCGGTTTTGGTTTCCTGCTGCATTCCATGGCCAAGCGTAGAAACTGTAATCCTATTCTCTGGGGTGGCCTGGGTGCCAGTTTTTGGTTCCTTCCGATTCCCTTCCTGTTGATGTTTAAGTGCCAGAAGAAAAGGGTCCAAGAAAAGGGGTCGGAGTGATTTATTGTCTCAGTACGCTAGTCAAAACTATGCACTTTAGTGCAAGGCTTTAGCT
>ENA-ORDP01000344-ORDP01000344.1-marine-sediment-metagenome-genome-assembly--contig:-NODE-344-length-31604-cov-3.863070_pt1 | contig 31604 bp, 25 predicted proteins | sample MGYA00248627_ERZ508539 | MGnify/ENA primary metagenome ERZ508539 (study PRJEB26208, sample SAMN05571518) | marine sediment metagenome | biome: deep sea; feature: Hydrothermal vent; material... | reverse complement strand
CTTCGGCAATGGCCATTGGAATTTCCGCTTCTGCCTGTATCACGTTGGCTTTGGCTTCCTGTGCTTTGGATTTCATCTCCTGCTCGCTGGCATTGTCGTGGATCAGGTTGCGCATGGTGTCATCGATCAGTACCAGTTCATAGATGCCACTACGGCCAATATAACCTTGCTGTTTGCACTGCTCACAACCGACTGCGGCATACAGTGTGGGAGGGCTCTCGGCTGGCACGCCCATCAATGTGCATTCGTTTTCGGTTGCGATACAGGCATCCTTGCAGTTGTTGCAAAGCAGGCGTACCAGCCGTTGTGCGATGACACCGATCAGGCTGGAAGCCAGCAGATAGGGCTCTATGCCCATGTCGCGCATTCGCGTCATGGAACTGATCGCTGTGTTGGTATGCAGTGTGGATAACACCAGGTGGCCAGTCAGTGATGACTGTACGGCTATCTGCGCTGTTTCCAGGTCTCGTATTTCACCTATCATGACGATGTCCGGGTCCTGACGCAGTATGGCACGCAGGCCTCGAGCGAAGGTCAGCTCGACTTTGTTGTTAACCTGGGTCTGGCCGATACCATCGATGTGGTATTCGATCGGGTCTTCTATGGTGACGATGTTGCGGCTTTTGTCATTCAGGCGACTCAACACGGCATAGAGTGTAGTGGTCTTGCCTGAGCCGGTGGGGCCGGTTACCAGTATAATGCCATGTGGGTGCATGATCAGGTTCGGGTCGATGCTGCGTAGTGTGTCCTGATCCAGGCCCAGTTGTTCCAGGTCGAGTCGACCGGCCTGTTTGTCGAGTATACGCAACACGACGCGTTCACCGTAACTGGACGGCAGGGTCGAGACGCGCACATCGACTGCACGTCCGGCAATGCGCAGCGAGATGCGTCCATCCTGCGGCAGGCGTTTTTCGGCGATATCCAGATCGGCCATCACCTTGATACGCGACACCAGTAACGGGGCGACTATGCGTGGCGGTTGCAGGACTTCACGTAACATGCCATCAACCCGGAAACGTACGACCATACGTGTTTCATAGGGCTCAATGTGTATATCGGATACGTTTTCCTTGATGGCTTCGGTAAATAGTGCATTGATTAGACGAATGATCGGTGCGTCATCTTGATTTTCCAGCAGGTCTTCCGGTTCGGCCAGTGCCATTGCGACATGGTTGAGATCCATGTCGTCACCCATGTTTTCCATGATCTGCGTGGATTGTGAGGAGGCCGATTCGTACTGCTCAAGCAGTATTTCCTCGAAGCGGGTTTCATTCACTTCTTCCATTTTGACCTTGCAGCCGATGAAACGCCGAACTTCTGCCAGTATTTCTATACCGACGCCGGGCTTGTGTATCACATGGATCTGGTTATCGCTGTCCTGGCTTATCAGGACGCCATGACGACGGGCAAATCCATAGGGTAATTTATGTGCACCAGGGGCGATAAAATCTTCATCGAGAAAATCAGGATCAGCTTCGAAGTCCGGTGCAAGTTCGGGTAGCAGAGTGTCTATATCGGTATCGATGTCACTCATTGTGTTTACTCGTCTGGCTGTGCGGCAGGTAAGTTTTTCACAGGCTGGTTGTCAGATGCAAAGGGGTTTGGAATCTCAGGGAAGTGTTTGGGTAATATTGGCATTTCATTCGCAGACAAAAAGCGCATGCCCTTGTTACGTATTTCCTGCTGGCGCGCGCGCATGTAGTTGTACTTACCGGTGGTTACCATGGTTTCGGTGGCTGCATCGCGCACAATAACCGGATGGATAAACACCATCAGGTTGGTTTTGGTTTTTGTAGTCTTGTTATACCGAAACAGTTTGCCCAGTAGCGGGATATCACCCAGCCCGGGTACTTTTTGTACGCTTTCCTGCACGTCATCCTTGATCAGCCCACCGAGTACGATGACCTGCCCGTCCTCAACGATAACCGTGGTTTTTATGCTGCGCTTGTTGGTAATGATGTCGGATGCGCCAGTCAGAGCGCTGGGCGCGATGCTGGAAATTTCCTGCTCGATATTCAGTTGTACCGCATTGCCTTCGTTAATCTGCGGCGTTACACGCAGGGTCAGGCCAACATCTTCACGCTGGATGGTCTGGAATGGGTTGGCCGCACCGGCGGCAGCACCGGTATTGGCAAAAGAACCGGTTACAAACGGGACATTCTGTCCGACGATAATCTCGGCCTCTTCGTTGTCCAGTGTCATCAGGGAAGGCGTTGACAGGATATTGGAGCTGCTGTCGGAGGCCAGTGCAGTCAGGATAGCGGCAAAGTTAACACTCGAGCTGTCGAATTTACCAAAACCCAGTGTTGCACCATTGAGAAAACCTGGGTTTGTTTTGCCACTGATAGCGTTAGCGATACTGTCGATACCGGGTGTGCCAAACTTGACGATGCCAACCGGACCATTACCGCCTGGCCTGCCATCGACGATCCATTGCACGCCCAGCTCTTTGAATTTATCCAGTGAGATCTCGACAATAATGGCCTCGATCAATACTTGTGCCCGGCGTATATCGAGCTGGGCGATGACGGCTTTCAGTGAACGATATATGGCAGTGGGTGCGGTAATGATCAGGGTATTGGAGGACTCATCTGCCTGTATGCCGACCTTATTCCCGAGTGCGCTGCTGGTCGTACTGGTGGTCTTGGTTTTTTTTCCGATCGAGCTGCTGACGCCAGTCAGGACAGTGACCAGATCCTTGGCTTTGGCATAACGCAGGTAAATGACATGGGTATTGCCTGTGTCAGCCAGTGTGACATCAAGGTGGCTGATGATGGACTTCAGGCGCAGGCGTTCGTTCTGGTCACCGCTCATCAGGATGCTGTTGGTGCGATCGTCTGCGGCCAGTGTTACCTTTGCGCCTCCCGCCGCCCCTTTGCCGGTTTTTTTTAATAAACTGTTTAGCACCCGCACAATATCGCTGGCAGCAGCATTGTGCAGTGGAATGATTTCAATACTGTTGTCACTGGCCTGATCAATGCGATTGATTATTTTCACCAGACGTCTGACATTGCCTGCCCGATCAGACAGGATAAGTACATTAGTTGACGGGTAGGCAGCAAGATGTCCCTGCTGTGGCACCAGCGGACGCAGGATCGGTACCAGTTGTGCTGCCGAGATATTTTTTACCTGAACGATGCGGGTAATCATCTGATCGTCCGGTTGTGCGCCCTCTGGTGGCGACACCGGAATACTGAGTTGTTTGGCCTTGACCTCCGGAATAATTTTGATCAGATTTCCGGTTGGTACAGCAGAGAAGCCGTGGACTTCCAGTATCGACAGGAACACCTGGTAGATTTCATTCTGCTCCATAGGGTGTGAAGAGATGACGGTCACCTTACCTTTCACACGTGGGTCGACGACGAAATTTTTACCGGTGATGTCAGCAACGGTTTTGATCAGCGCACTGATATCGGCATTTTTGAGGTTCAGAGTGATACTTTTGGCGTGGACGCTGGTAGCTATAAACAGCAGGCACACGGCCAGAATAACCAGAACCTGTGTTTTCAGATGGCCCAGATCAGATAGCAGATCAGATGTTCGTTGTTTAGTAGCCATATACTGCTGTATTTTTCATCGTTAATTTAATACTCGGTCTTTATTAGATCACTAGACTGCGCACAAGTCAGCGCCAGCTGAGTTAGCCTGATCATTTATCATTATAGTTCAGAAGGTTAGCAGAAAGATATAAGATAGTACATAAAATATATTCAGTGCCCGGAAAATGTGAATTGTGTCTTTTTTCCTGCCCGGCATATGACCGCTTATATATACCCATTAAATTTAATGGTAATATGGCCACTACGGTCAGATTTTCCGAAACTGCGCAGTACGTTGATCAGGCCAGGGTTGGCATTTTTACGGGGTGTGATACGCAAATCGGTTTGTATCCGCTTGTCAGCCTGTATAATAATCGAGCCTTCTAAGCCCAGTTGACCACCCTTGTTACTAATCTGGATCAGGATATTGCCCTGCTCACTGGACAACTGCAGTTCAAGCGTGCCCAGCCTGGCCTGGAAGGGGGCCTGAATGGCTGCATTTCGCCATGTCATGGAGCCTTGAATGAGCCCAATCTGATTGTTATTCAGTCGTAGCTGATTCAGGGTGTATTGCATTTTACCACTCAGGGATAATGGGTAGCTGCCAAGCATTTTATACAGGTTGCTGGCAGGCGCGTAACCGTCTACGTTTTCGAGATAGGGCTGGCCCAGCAGGCTGATGCCGGCAGTCCCGGATGTCCGGGTCAGGTGATCCTGGTTGATAAAATCGAATCCAATGTGCCCGCTCAGTAAATCAGTGGGCCTGTAGGTCCAGCTGATGCTGCCAATACTGAGTTTGTTGTAATACACCCTGGTTGCTCGCCCGTTCCACAATTTACCCTGTACACCCTGCAGATTAAGCGGAGCCAGGCTTGCAGCGAAAAGACTGTAAACAGGGCGTATGGGTAATGTGGCAATCAGAATGACCAGGTAGCTGGCCAGACCCAGTAAAAGCCATTTCAGCCCACGTTTCATCAGCCAGCCCTGCCCAGGGTGATGCGTGCCTGTACGTAGCCCGATGCATCTCGCTTGTGTACGGTGATTGATTCTACCTGCACACCCGCTGTGATTTGCAGCTGCCCCAGCCACTGCGTGAGCTTGTCAAAGGGTACATCATCGAACCATACCTGTACTGCATTCTGCCCCTTGGGTTTGATAGTGCGGATCATCTGGCGCAGTTTCATGGTTTGTGCGGTTGCATCGATGGTTGACAGTAGCGGACGTTTATTACGTGCCTGACTGCTACCGGACAGGGCGCGCAGCCGGCTTATTTCTGTGGCGCTTTCATGCATGTTTGCGAGTGTTTCTTCAGCGCGTATTACGCTGCTTTGTTTTTTTACGATAGCCGTGGCCAGTGGATCCCATATACTGAAATATAATATCCCGATCAGGGCAACGATAGCGCCCAGTATCAGTAGCAACCGTTCACGCGGCTCACGCGTGTCCAGCCATTGTTGAAGCTGTTTCATGACGCATTACCCCGTATACGCAAGCGGGCACTGACGCGCTCACCGCTGGCATTGGCGGACAATACATCCACGTTCAGGTTTTGCTTGCTTAGCTGTTCTTTTACCGGGTCAAGGTGTGAAAGCGACTTGAGGGTCAGTTCCAGCTCCAGCGTGCCTTTCTGGAACTTGATGCCGGTAACCTGGGTGCCCTTGCTTGAGGCCAGAGCCTTGACTGAGCTTGCCAGCAGATCAGCGAAAGTGTGACCACGACTGCCCAGGGTGCGGCGTATTTGTGATAGTTTCTGTTGCATTTGCAGCACAGGATCCTGAACACGTTTTATTTCAGGAAAGGTAGTTCTGAATAATGCGGTTTGCTGTGCCTGGAGTGCTGATAGCTGGGTGTTCAGGCTGTTGTTTTGTACGGACATGAGCAGTACTTCGACCAGAATGGCAATCGCAACCAGAATGAGTGGGGTGCGCCAGGGTTTTAACAGGCTGAGATAGCGACTTTGGGGCCGGTAGTCTCCCTGGAGCAGATTGATACTCTGGTTTGAACGGTAACTCTGTTGTAGCAGCTTGATCGGGTTCTCATTAATATGTATTTGTTTGCACTCAATCTCTTTTTCACTGAAAAGTTCAAGCAGGCCAATCGGGATGAGGTTATCTGCAAGATAAAGGTATATAAGTTCAGGTTTGGGGCCGCTGGTTTCGACCAGTACAAGATTCAGCATTTGTGTCAGATTTTCACAATCAAAGCTGAATCCGGATTGTGGACCGGTACGTACCAGTGCAATATCTCCCTGTATCAGAATGCTCCAGCCCTGTTCATGTAATGGCAATGACAGTACGTCCGGGATAATGGCATCCAGTTTAATGTCCAGTTTGTCGCTTGCCCTGAGCCAGTCTTGCATACGTTGCTGATCGATGATCGCAACGGGTATCGCATCGTCCTGGCTTTTGTCACCATGGGCAAAGTGTAGCGTTTCCACATCACTGGCCAGCTGATCTTCAAGTGCATAGGGTATGGCCTTGAGTGCGCGCTGGTGGCTACGGGTCGGGATCGCAATACTGGTCAGGGTGACCATATTGCCAGGTACCAGCAAGATAACATTGTGTCCCTTTGCCACTACGCAATCATCAAGCTGATTCACCCGGCTAACCTGGGTGCCGTGTTCGTCCGTATTGACCAGACAACTGACTGACTGGTCTGTTTCGGATGGTATGCGTATGAAGACCGGGTTGCTCACTTATTCGAATCCCTGGGTGCGGTACAATATACCTATTTTTTTATTACTGCCGCGGAACATGACGCTGTGCATGACCAGCTGCAGTTTACCCAGTTGTACCTGGGCATCAACACGAAAATAATTACTTTTTACATCAGCCATATCTTTAAGCTGAGTACCTGGTTGTTTATTACCTGGTAACAGCTTTTTCAGCTGTTTTTTGAAATCCTTGTATGAATTGTAGGGTGTTTGTTCGCGAATCGCCACGATTTCCTTGGCAGTTTCGGAATCTATTTCTTTTGCCAGTGATTCAATCACGATGGCACTGGCTGTATTGACGTTGACGGTGGTAAATGTCGGCAGGGCGGTAACATAGGGTAGCAACTTGTTATAGACTTTCTGATTGACTCCCTTGATCAGGCGTAGTTCACTGATGTGCGCCATGCGTCGGTTTGCTGTGCGGTACGGATTTTTACCTCCCTGGTAGGCCAGGTCTTCGGCACCGTCAGGAAAGCGGGTGTCTATATCAGGGTCTAACCAGTCGACGACGGCATCGGCAATGTTTCCTTCTATTTCAAGTTTACTGAGCAGCCTCTTGAATACGTTTAATGCCTCATTGGCATTTTTTTGTGGAGCTGCATTATTGTTCGCATCCGGTGTATTGTCCTGGTACAGGTTGTTTACATTGAAGCGTGCCTGCAGATCGATAATCACGCCACCGATGGAGCCGCCATCTATTGGTGTCATGGGTAATTTACTGGCCCAGTCTTCATTAAGATGATCGGCAAAATCGGTTTTCCTGTCGCTGTCCAGGTCACGTTTGAGTATCCCTCGGGCCCATATCTCACCGCCTTGCGCATATTGCAGGGCCTGATCCCATAATAACTGGTTACCCGTACGACGGATGCTGAGTTGCTGGTCGCTGACCATCTCGGCAGAGATAATAGTGACCAGACTGATTATCAGCAAGGCAGTGATCAATGCGACGCCAGTTTGTCGAGCCGGGGCCCGCGCACGACAATCGTGCATCGCCGGTTGCCTGTATTGTTTGCCGGAATGATCCATTAGCCTGGCGGCGTTCCTGGTTGTGATCCGGGTAGTATGCCGGGCAAGCGGTACAGGCGAATGACCGGGCCCCAGTCTTTCAGCTCCAGAGTAATTTCCAGGCCAAGTGGTAAAGCGGCCGGTTTACCACTCTGGTTTTGTCGCGGAGGCCACTGTGTTACATACAGGTGATTCATTGTCATAAAGCGTAGTTTGACTGATTCCAGATTCTTTATCAGATCGACACGTTCAAGCTTAACCTCACCGGAACGATCCAGTCGAGGCCAGCTTGCTCTTTGCAGATTGCCGTCTTCCAGGAAATAGGCTACCCGACGTAAGTGACTTCGAGTCAGGTTAAGCGGATTGCCGACCCCGCCGCGAGTAAACTGCAGCAGCACTGGACTGCTGTCATTACCGATAAAGGCGTTTTGTGTATCACCAAACTCATCCCTGACAGGGCGATTTGTAGCTTGCGACAGATCACGTGACAATATCATGATGGCACTTTCCAGCTCAGCCAGGCGTGTGGCGACAATTTTGGTGACTTCCCTGGTTCGGAGCACTCCACTCAGGCCACTATAGGCCATGATGGCAATCAGGCCGAAAATAGATACTGCCACCAGTACTTCCAGCAAAGTGAAACCCGCTGATGATGCAGGCACTAACCGTTGGTGAGGTTTCAAGACCATCACTACGGTTCACCCACAAAGCCGATTAGTGTCGACAGGGCATCTTCATCATCGACATTGTGCCGAACTTCAATTTCCAGTCGGCGTACTGACTGGTCAGGCGTATTCTGTACATCGATACGCCACTCCCAGTCTCTGTTTGCCATGGATAAGCTACCTTTGATAATTCCCGGTTTGGGCCAGGTTTCAGTAAGGGTGATTTCATTCATTTTATTCACAGCCACCCAGTGTGCCAGCGTCATATCGCGTAAATGCCCCAGGTTAGTGGTGTAGCTGGTGCTGGCTGTGACGACTGCTCCCAACGCAATAGCCAGCACCAAGATTGAGACCATGACCTCCAGCAAGGTGAAGCCTGATGATGTGTGTTTAGGTCGACTGCTCATTTATATAAATTTCTGGTATTAATAATTCAGGTTATCATCTTGCTGTTCGATAGTGAGTGTTCCGCTGGTGCGTGCTTCTATTGATACCGCAGCAGAACTGCCAACGGTTTCGAGGGTAAGACGAAAAGGAGTCAGCTCACCAGTTGGATAGATGGCTACTTGCGGTAATTCTTCGCCAGGGTCTTTCTTGGGCAGGTCTATTTGTTCCGGGTCAGTGTCTTCGATTTGTTCAAATTCCAGATTCAGGGTTTCATCCAGTTCGCGTTTGCGCAGGATGCGGTCTTCCATCGGTGTCCATTTCTTATTCACCAGCACCAGAAACTGGTAGCCGGTGTTTTCGAAACGTATGCCTAACATGGCGGTATTGAGTATGGCCTCTTCCCGGGCCAGTTCGACCAGGGCTATGATGCGCTGTGCCTCACGTTTAGCCAGTTCGCCCTCTGGGCGATTCTCGATACTGAGCATTAATGCGCCAAGCATGATGCCAATAATAAAAATGACAACCAGTACTTCCAGCAGTGTAAAACCGCTGCAAGTATTTTTGTTACAGATTCCAGTTTCCGATGTCGTCATCTTGATTCTGGGCATCTGGGCCTGTTGAGTAGATATCAATATCACTACGAACACCCGGGCTCAGGTATTTGTAGTTATTGCCCCAGGGGTCCTTGGGTACACGCTTGAGATAACCACCTTTCTGCCAGTTTTTGGCACCTTCCGGTTTGGTTACCAGCGCATTAAGCCCCTGTTCTGTATCGGGATAGGTGTAATTCTGGAGCCGGTACATTTCCAGGGCTTGTTCAATTGTCCTGATATCTGATTTCGCTGTTGTTTTGCGTGCTTCATCAGGCTTGCCCATGATCTTGGGTACGATCATGGCGGCCAGAATCCCGAGTATCACGACTACCACCATCACCTCGATCAGTGTAAAACCAGCCTGGATTACCGGTCGTCTCATATCAGAATTTGTTATATTTTTACAAGGTATTGCCATGATTGTATCTCACTTCATATATTCCACTTCAAGGCTGGCTGAGCGGTTTGTCGTTATTAGCGCATATCCAGCAGTAACAAACAGTCTAACACTATATTATAGTGTTTATGGTGATACAAACATGCGCTGCCTGCGTTCCTGTAAGATGTGACGCATAACCCGCATTTTCGACCAGTAGCCTGGATGATACGATAAGATCATTTATCAAAACTCACGGGAACATAACGATGCAGCGAATTGTGCTTACAGGTACGAATGGACAACTTGGCCATGAAATGATGGGGCGGCTGTCTGAATTGGGTGAATTACACGCTTTTGACAGAAGTACACTGGATTTGACCAATACTGAGCAGATTCGCGATATTATGCGCACCCTCAATCCGCATATAATTGTTAACGCGGCCGCCTATACAGCAGTAGACCGTGCGGAAGAGGAGCCCGAAAAAGCCCGACTGGTTAATGCACAGGCTCCCCGGATACTGGCTGAAGAAGCAAAACGCTGTGATGCCTTGCTGGTACATTACTCTACAGACTATGTTTTTGATGGGCAGGGCAACAAGCCCTGGACCGAGGATCAGCCTACTGCACCATTGAGTGTGTATGGAGAGACCAAGCGTGCAGGTGAACTGGCAATTGCAGAGGTGGGTTGTGCGCATCTGATTTTTCGCACTTCCTGGGTGTATGGGTTGCACGGCGCTAATTTCGTCAAAACAATGCTGAAGCTGGCGCGCGAACGACCTCAGTTGAGCATTATAGATGACCAGATAGGTGCTCCGACCTCGGCGCAGGTGATTTCAGACATTAGTGTCAAAATATTGCGCCAGGGCCAGCACGCATTTTATAAACATTTTCTAGAATATTCAGGTATTTACAACCTGGTATGCAATGGTGAGACCAGTTGGTACGGGTTTGCACAGCAGATATTCAGCGAGGCCCGGAAATGTGGTGAAAAGCTTGCACTGCAGGATGTACACGCGATTCCCGGCTCACAGTACCCCACTCTGGCTACTAGGCCGATGAATTCACGCCTGAATACAGACAAAATTCGAGCTGCTTTTGACATCAAACTGCCTGACTGGGAATCGTCACTGGCACGCTGTTTTCCTGGAATACTGGATAAATGACAGGGTTTATCCGTCTGTTATTTAACATCTGAGTATGCGATGATAGTATATTATGTATGGATATTAACAGACTGATTTATAATAAATTTTTACATTAGGGACGGATGTTTTTAGCTATGGTCATGTGGCCTGTATCAATCAAACAATCACATGCAACACCATGTGTTGTCAAAAACCCAGGGACTTACAATCTGTGCAGATAGGAATTGTTGGTTACCTCTTTTCCGGTGCAGCCTTTTCGGTCATGGCACTCTTGTTGCTGACCAGCTGGAAGGGCCGACTCCTGGGCGGCTTGCTGGTATTAGCCGTTATTACAAATGTTGCCTGGTCAGGCCTGTTGGCATATGAACTGTATGACCAGCCGTATGACTTTGGCCAGGATTCATTCATAGAGTGGCTACGTTTTACATTATGGATCGTCTTTCTGCTGAAACTGCTTGATCTTCTACAGGCAGGCTTCAGCGTCAGGCAAAGCATTGCGAGACGCTGGATGCCTGCAGTAGCGTTGAGCACTTTGCTGGTGACTCTGGGTCTGACACTTTACCTGGAGTATTTCGCTCTGGAGATGTGGGCAGTAAAGAAGACCTACTACCATTCTATTATCAATCTCAGTCTGAGTCTGGTCGGGCTGATGTTAACCGAGCAACTGTTCCGTAATTCACGACTGGAAAAGCGCTGGTCTGTTAAATACCTGTTTCTGGGTCTGGCGACTCTTTTTGGCTACGATTTTCTACTCTACGCCGATGCTACCCTGTTCAAGACACTGGACGAAAACCTGTGGCTTGCTCGGGGCTATGTTAGTTCCATTGCTGTGCCGTTACTGGCGATAGCGGTTGCGCGTAACAGGCAGTGGTCAGTTGATATCTTTGTATCCCGTGCGCTGGTATTTTATTCTACCAGCTTGATAGCTGCCGGACTGTACTTACTCGTGATGGCGGCTGCGGGTTACTATATTCAGCGTTATGGCGGTGACTGGGGTGATGTATTTTTTACCGTTTTCATGTTTGTGGCGTTTATTTTGCTGGTGCTACTGCTTTTTTCAGATACGCTCAGAGCATATATCAAGCTGAATTTAAGCAAACATTTTTTCCGTTACAAATACGACTACAGGGAAGAGTGGTTAAAACTCACAGAAAAAATGTCGCAATCTGCGGTAGGATCAGAATTACATAAAGTAGTTATCCGTTCACTGGCAGATATTATGGCCTGTAGTGGTGGCATGTTATGGTTGCGCGAAGAAGCTATTGGTTATGTTTGTATGGCACAACGGAATATTGATGCGCCAACGCATATGTTTCCGCTAAACGATCCCCTGATGAAGAAATTACGTGATCAGCGTGAAATTATCGATATACAGGCGTACAGGAAGAAAGATGTCCAGGAAAATGGGGAAGAGATTCCGAACTGGTTATATGAGATGAAAAAACCCTGGTTGTTGATACCGCTTATGCATCAGGAAGAGTTGCAGGGTTTTGTGATATTAAACAAATCGCGTGTGGATCGGGAAATAAACTGGGAAGACCGGGATCTGCTGAACGCGGCATCGTTTCATGTTGCAAGTTATCTGGCTTTCTGGAAGGCATCAGAGGCCCTAAAGCAGGGCGACCAGTTTGCAGCATTCAATCGCCTGTCATCATTTGTCGTGCATGATCTGAAGAACCTGATAATGCAACTTAGCCTGGTGGTCAGAAATTCAGAAAAGTTCAGGGACAATCCAGAGTTTTACCAGGATGCATTCAAAACGGTCAGAAAGGCGACAGAAAAAATGCAACGATTGCTGGAGCAACTTGCAAAAGGCCGGTTTGAACTGCAGAAGCCGGAAGTACTGGTTCTGGAGCATGTACTGGAGCAGGTGGTTAGTGAGTTCTCGGGCTACAGACCCGCACCAAAGCTGGATTCCAGCCTGGCTGATGAAAGAGTAGTGGCGAGTCGCGACCGGTTTGTATCAGTGTTGGGTCACCTGATTCGTAATGCACAGGAAGCCACCGCTGATGATGGACAGGTAACTGTACGTGCAGAGCAGCTGAACGGTGAGCTGGTTATCGGCATTGAAGACACCGGGCACGGGATGGATATTAATTTTATACGTGAAAGGCTATTCAAGCCTTTTGAAACGACCAAGGGAAATGCAGGTATGGGTGTTGGGGTATATGAGAGCAGGGAATTTATTCTGTCTATCGCTGGCAGGATGGAGGTTATGAGTGCACCAGAATCCGGTACGACTATTATGATTATCCTGCCCGTTTACCAGCAAGATGAAGCAGAGGGGACGGGGATGTGAGTGTTTCAAAAGACGTTAAGCGTCTCATGATAGTGGAAGATGATGAAGGTCTGCAAAGCCAGTTAAAATGGTGCTTTGAAGGGTATGAAGTACACATTGCCAGTGATCGTCAGGAAGCGGTATCCATTTTGCGCAGATATACACCACCTGTTGTTACGCTGGACCTGGGGCTACCGCCTGACCCGACTAATGCCAGCGAAGGTTTTGCAACACTGGAAGAGATAAACAGCCTGCTGCCTGACACAAAAATAATTGTGGTAACAGGAAATGATGACCGGGAAAACGCACTTAAGGCTATTAGCCTCGGGGCATATGATTTTTACCAGAAGCCAATAGACCCGGATGTACTGAAAATAATTGTAGACCGCGCATACCAGTTACATTTGCTGGAGCTGGAGAACAGGGTTCTGGCCAGCAGACAGCCTGGATCACCAATGGATGGCCTTATTACAAACAGCCCGGAGATGCTTTCAATCTGCCGTCTGGTTGAAAAGGTAGCGCCTACCAGCGCGACGGTACTTCTGCTGGGTGACAGTGGTACAGGCAAAGAGGTGCTGGCCAGAGCAGTTCACGAATTAAGCCCGCGTAAAAGCGCATCATTTGTCGCGATTAACTGTGCGGCTATCCCGGAAGCCTTGCTTGAAAGCGAGTTATTCGGCCATGAAAAGGGCGCATTTACCGGAGCCAGTAAGCAGGTTATCGGTAAACTTGAAATGGCTAACAACGGAACTCTTTTTCTCGATGAGCTGGGTGATTTACCACAGTTGCTACAACCTAAAATGTTACGTTTCCTGCAAGAGCGTGTGATAGAACGAGTAGGCGGCCGTGAGGAAATAGCGCTGGATGTTCGTGTGGTTTGTGCAACACACCGTAACCTAGAAGAGATGATCAATACGGGTGAATTCAGACAGGACCTGTATTATCGTATCAGTGAAATCAGTGTGGATATCCCGTCACTCAAGGACAGAACCGGTGATGCAGTACTGCTGGCTAAGGCCTTCTTGCTTCGATATGTTGAAGAAAACAAGTCTTCAGTAAAAACATTTACTCGTGAAGCGATGGAAGCTATCGAGCAATACAGCTGGCCCGGTAACGTACGTGAGCTAGAAAACAAGATAAAGAGAGCGGTTATTATGGCCGATAATACGACTATAACGCCTGAGGATCTACAGTTTAATCTGAAAGATGAGAGTGCACCCATGCCAGTAAACCTGCGTGAGGTGCGCGAAAGAGCAGAAATTGATGCGATACAGCGCGCTATTGCCTACGCTGATGAAAACGTATCCAGGGCAGCAGAGTATCTGGGCGTCAGCCGGCCAACACTGTATGACCTGCTTAATAAATATAATTTGAAGTAAATAAGGTATTTATAAAGATGAGTTATTTAACAGCCAGAAATCAGACTAGTCAACATGCATGGTTGTTTCTGGTGATCTGTTTGTCAGGACTGTTGCTTTATTATACGACAGTGGCTGGTTTGGTGGCCATGTGGTGGGAGAAAGGTTCTGCTTATTCTCATGGCCTGTTACTGGCGATAATAGTAGCCTATTTTTTTATAAAGCAGTGGAACAAGGACAAGAGTCAGATGTGTCTGCATCCAAAAATATGGATGTTGCCTGTTGTTTTATCTTTATCCTTGCTGTGGATGCTTGCCGTAGTATCCCAGACAGAGGCGCTTGAGCAGTTGTTGCTGCTTTTAGTGCTAATGTCAATCATCCTGGCACTGCTAGAATATCCCAGGGCTACTCCGTACATAAGTGTTGTGGTGCTGATGATTTTTACAATATCAATGTGGACGCATGTCAATGTGCTGCTGCAGACGGGCACTGCTATTGTATCAGGAGAGTTTCTCAATTTAACCGGCGTAACATCTGTCAGGGAAGGTTTTTTTATTCTGATTCCTGCAGGCACATTTATTGTGGATACCAGTTGTAGTGGTCTGCGATATCAGTTATCTGGCCTGACTATTGCGCTATTGTATGCGTATATGGAAAGGTTCTCTTTCCGGATGACCGCTTTATATTTGCTGATCGCTTTTGTGGTCGTATTTTTTGCGAACGTGGTCAGAATATATACAGTCATCATGATCGGCCAGTTCACCAACATGAGAAGTCCGATTATCAAGGATCATAACTGGCTGGGATGGATTATCTTTGGAATATTTATATTTATTTTCCTGTACTTTTCAAATCGATTTTTAAAAGGTAGAGGCCAGGTAGAGAACAATGATCATAACTCTCCGGCAGAGACAAAAAATTTCGTTACACAGAAAAACTGGATGTATATTGCGGTCATTATGCTGTTTACTGCATCCGGACCACTTCTGGCATGGTATTATGCGCCACCAACTCAATCTCTGAATGCAAACTACAAGCTGGAGTTACCGGGAAAGATGGGTAGCTGGAAACTGACTTCCATGCCAGAAAAAAATCAGGTATGGAAACCGGATTTTGAAACGCCAGACATAGTAGAAGCCGGGCGCTATACAAATGCTGACATAAAGCCTGCTCGTAACGTAGAGTATTATCTGATGATATACGCATACCAGACGCAGGGACATGAGGCCATTAACATAAACAATCGGGTTTTCGATAAAAAAGACTGGGTATTGTCAGCAAGCAGAAAACAGGTCATCCAGATGGATAGTGGGCAGCGCATTGAAGTCAACGAATATGAAATAAAAGGCCAGAGGGGCAATAGCAGGCTGGTGTGGATGTGGTATTACGTTGACAGCAAAAATATTGCGAATAAATTTAAAACAAAAATTGCTGGTATGATCGGTTTATTCAGAAATCGCCCTGCCATTAGTGTGAATATCGTGTCAGTACCGCTACCGATAGAACCTGAAACAGCAAGAGCTACGCTTACTCTATTCCTGAATGCCGGGTTACAGGAAATGAATACCCTATCTGATAAATTCAAGCAGTATAACAGTACAAAACTGATGGAAATAAAATGATTTTACAAAAAGGTCACACAGTTACTGCATTATTACTGATTTCGTCGTTCATAATATCCTGTAGTTCAGAAACACCAGAACAGCAAATAGAAAAAGCAGGAAAGTATTTCCAGCAAAAGAACTATCGAACTGCCGTCATAGAACTGAAGCGAGTCATCAGTTCAGATGAAAAGAATATAGCAGCAAGAAAATTACTTGGAAAAATATACCTGGAGGTTGGCGACGGATTAACTTCAGAAAAAGAATTTGAAAGGTATATACAATATGGCGGTAACAAAAACGACATAGCACTCGATCTGGCACGTGCGCTTTTACTCAGTCAACAATATGAAAAGCTTGTTTATGGATATAAGGCCGAGCAATTCGAGGGGGCTGAACAGAAGGCTGTTATCACTACTTACATAGGTGATGCATTTATAGGATTAAATAATCATCAGGAAGCAGCACAAAAATACAAACAGGCCCTGGTGTACAAAAAAGATTTCCCACCTGCTAAATTAGGGTTTGCAGGGATTTCTGTCTATGAACGTAAATGGGATATTGCAGCAAGCCAGCTGAAAAAGCTGACTGAAAGCCACCCGGAATATCGGGATGCCTGGATTTTGCAGGCAGGCCTTTATCGATTGCAAAATAAGGTAGATGAATCAATCGAATCCTATAAAAAAGCTATCGAGCTGGATGGGCCGAAAATCTTTAATATAAAATCCTATTCCATCAGGGTTGGACTTATTCAGGGCCTGCTTGTTAAAAAAGATATCAAAGGTGCTGAAAAATATATCACTGCTATCGCAGAGGCCTACCCGAATTATCCGTATACCATGTATTACGAAGGATTACTGGCCTACATTAAAAAAGACTACGAACTGGCAAATAACAAGCTTTATGAGGTGACTAAATTACTTCCGAATTTATTGCCTCCGTATATGCTATTGGGCGCTATTCAATATGTGAACGGAAATTACGAACAATCTATTTTGTCGCTAACACGATATGTTGACGGTGTGCCAGGTAACCTGGAAGCAAGAAAGCTGCTGGCGGCAGTACGTGTAAAACTGGGGCAGAATGAGGCAGCCCTCACTATTCTTTTGCCTGCTCTTTCAACCGGAATGTCTGACAACCAGGTACTGGCTTTGCTCGGTGAAATAGCGGCCAGAGACAGCGAAGGCGATCAGGTGACTAGAACGCTAAAGCAGGCAGCTAATAAAGATCCGGATAACGTAGCGCTAGGGAACACTCTCGCCGTCGCTTATATAAGAGATGCCAGATATGAGGAGGCCTTAAATAGCCTGGAAGCGCTGGGTAAAGCGGGTAATGTGCGCTCGGTAATTCTGCAGATACAGATATATCTGCATAAGTCAGATATATCCAATGCCAGAAAACTGGCCCGCAGTTTGTATGATCTGGGCCTGGAGAGCTATAACGCTGATATTGTAAACGGCATTGTAGAATCAGTTGCGGGTAAATCAGCTGAAGCAAGCCGATATTTTAAAAATGCCATCCAGGCATCACCTGACAATATTATGGCCCGATTTTATCTGGCAAGGAATGAGCTGGCCAATGGTAAGTTTAAAGAGTCCAGGAAATATTTTGAGGAGATTCTCATTTTCCAGGATACGAATGTTCCTGCCTATATGGGGCTGGCACAGATTGAGATCAATTCCGGAAATAGTGATAAGGCACTGGTATGGCTAAAACAGGCAGTTGCTTCAAGCAAGGATGATATAACACCCATCCTGATTCTGGCTAATTACTATATCAAGAAGAAGGATGTTGATAACGCTAAACGTTTACTGGTGTCATCGCAAAAGCAGTATCCTGAGAATGCGTTTCGTGACATGCTGATGGCACGAGTCAACCAGTCATCAGTTGATAATGAAACCACCATTAAATACTATAAAACACTGCTGGATAAATACCCGAATAACAGCCAGATGTATATTGAATTTGCTGTTTTTCTTTCCAGAATAAATCAGCCAGAAAAAGCTAAAAGGTATCTGATCCAGGCAATCAGGATTGACCCCGATTCGCTACGTTTACAGAACGCACTCAGTCTGGTGCAGCTCCAGGAAGGCAATGTCGACCAGGCACTGGAGATAGCCAGAAACATGCAAACTACCGGGCAGGATTCTACTACAGGATTTAACCTGGCGGGTGATATCCTTATGTCGCAATCGCGTTACAAGGAAGCTAAAAGCAGTTACAGAGAGGCACTTCAGCGTAAACCGGCAAGAAAAACACTCTATAAGCTTTACTCGGCATATTATGCGTTAGGTCAGAAAGAAGATGGCCTGCAGCTGATCGAATCCTGGTTATCAGAACATCCTGAAGACAGGGATGCAACATTTGATTATGGAAATATTCTCCTGAAGGAGAAACGCTGGGATAAGGCAATTGTGCAATACCAGTCTATTCTCGAAAAATCACCAGGCCATCTTGGCAGCCTGAATAATATTGCTCTGGCTTATATGAACGTCGACCTTGGGCAGGCACTGAAGTACGCAAAGCAGGCATATGAGCAGGGCAAAGGGAATGCCGCGTTGCAAGATACACTGGGCTGGATATATTTCAAATCAGGGAATACCGACAAGGCGTTTTCACTGCTGAAACGGGCTGCATCTCAGGCTGAAGATCCGAGTATCCACTATCATCTGGCGAGCGTATATGCAGATAAAGGGCAAGTATTAAAAGCTAAGCAGATGCTTGAAACGATTCTTGGAAGTGATAAATTCTTTGAAGAACGCAAGCAGGCTGAAGAGCTGCTTAAACGTTTGGCCTGATGTAAAATACTACTGGTATGATGGCGGGCTATCGTGGTCTGAGCTCTCTGAAACTGGAATAGGTAACTGACTCCACCTCATGGGTGCTAATAAACTCCGCCAGCTTTTTGATAGAATAGGGCGTCAATGCCTTCGGGTGACCTATCAGGTTGAAAATATCACCGGTTCCTCGCGATAAACCCTGCTTACAGGCTTTTGGCAGCAAGGATGCCTTCAACCCGTCGACGCTGGCAACAGAATAGCTGTAACTGGTCAGCATTTTGAAATACTGTAACTTCGTCCAGTGCATGGAACTCCCGTCTCCGTAGGTTTGATGTGACGGATTTTTAATGAATTTGTTAAACAGCAGTCGCCAGAAGAAAGCGGGACTTATCCTGACCGAGCTTATCGGAATTTCGAGAAAGCCTCCATTTGCATCTTCAAATAGCGGATTATTGTTAAAGTGCCAGTATGCCTTGGCCGGGGCCCGGGTAAAGTCAAACCAGCGCGTAGGCTCGTTCGATAAACCCTTGTAATATACAGTGCTGTCCAGCCACACACCATTCTCAGCAAGCGCATTGGATAATTTGTCGAACGGTTGCAGGCACCATCCCCCCGCGCGGTAGGCAAATACCCCATTGCCAGAAATCTTGCTGAGCAGTTCGGTATAGTCTTTTACTATTCGATGTATTTCGGTATCAGAAAATTCGTGCAGGCGATATCTGGAAAAGTCGATCTCCCAGTCCTGGCCATTAAAATGGCTGTCTTCCCAGTGTGGGTGTATGTGTAGCTGGATTTCATGCCCTTGTGCGGCTAATGCCTTCAAATGCCTGATGATTAGTTTGTACTGTTGACCCAATTGTGGAAATTTAATGGCCTCGGCCTGTAACCTGATTAGGTAACCGGCATCGACAAACAGGCACAGTTTTATTTCTTTCCCTGTACGACGCAGTTGTCTGGTTAGCTCATCGACAGGATCGATCAGGCAGCGTTGTGGGCTACCCGTGATACGACCAAAAAAAAGCTCATAGTCCAGTGTAATCAGTAATTTCATAAAGTAGGTTATAAAAAAAGGGTAAGTGGATACGCACGAGTTTATATGCCCGATGGGCAATAAAAAAGCCCCTCATTTAGAGGGGCTTTTTAGCGAACTACAAGTAAGTCTTGTAATTATGCTTTTTTGCGTTTGGCAAAGCCAAGACCGATCAGGCCAAGTCCAAACATTGCCAGAGTAGCAGGCTCAGGAACGGAAGCAGACCATGACTGGAAATGTCCCGGTGCACCTGGGTTTGCATCTCTGCCCTGGCTAGACAGTAACATTGTCATGTCTGCCTGGTGGAGATCACTACCGACCAGAAACAAAGCAGTACCTTGTATGGTTGCATCCTGGAATGTGCCGTCGTCAGACAGAACCATTGATACCAGGTCAAACTGGAACAGCTCGCCGGTTCCTGCAGCCATACTAAAGAAGGCAGAAAGAGGACTTGATGTGTTTGCGCTATAGATAACACCATTTAATGCGCCAGAGAACACAGCCAGATCGCCTGTACCTACAATAGTAAAAGTCTGGTTTGGATTAGGGGCAAAGTCCACCGTGCCATTTGTAGCATCAACATCTACCAGGCCAACACCCACGATCTTTAATGTACCATTCAGTGCGGTAGCCTGAGCTACACCCATGCTTAAGGCAAGGATAGCGCCCAGTGCTAGTTTTATGTAAGTTTTCATTTTATGTTTCCTTTCTGTTAAAAGTTACACTGTTCGTTATCTACAGTATTCAAAATGTTTCGTCTCACTTGCCTATGATGCAGATACCGTGCCAACAATGTTAAGTGTATGAAATAATAGTAAAAAACAGAATAATTTCATTTCGTATATCCACCGAATGTAAACAATCCCGACATCTGGAAAATGTGTGCACGCAGCTTACCAATAACTAATATTCGGCTTGCTTCAGACCTGAATACGGATCAGGCCGGCAGAAAACAATGTAACTATTTGATATTGATAATTAAACATAGTGAATGCGTGATCAAGTTGATGTGAGCTGCCATGTAAGAAATGTCGACACATGCTTGAATACGGCGACGCTCTGTTTGTAAACAGGTTTCGACTATATTATCACGCTACAAAATAACGACCGGCCCATGCGAGTGAGTTGAGTCGATAGCGATGATATCTATATAATAGGTTGTTTGCGGGGGCAAACTGGCAAGATTACCGGTTAAAATATCCACATATATCAATTATTTCCTATATAATGCTGAAAAAACGGATAAGACGGCCTGGATCTGCTGGCCCTGGTGTGTGGAGTGCCAAAAATGATAAAACGACCATTTTTTCACTATCTAATTATATTGTTTACGGCGGGATGCGTAGCGAATGTGGCTATGGCTGATGCCCCTCAGTCTGATGAGCAGGTAGCACAAGAGTCTGAGCAGCTGTATCTGATCGGGCCGGGCGATGGCTTGAAGGTTTTTGTCTGGGCGAATCCGGATTTATCGACAGATGTTGCTGTTCGGCCCGATGGTCTGATTACTACACCGCTAGTGGAGGACGTGCAGGCAAGCGGTAAAACTCCCACGCAGCTGGCCAGAGAGCTGGAAAACAAACTATCAAAGTATATTCGCAATCCTCGCGTCACTGTAACGGTCACACGTTTTGTTGGCCGAACAACAGAGCAAATCAGGGTTGTGGGACAGGCTACTACCCCACAGGCGTTACCCTATAAAGAGAATATGACGGTTCTGGATGTAATCATAGCTGTAGGGGGCCTGACGGAATTTGCTTCGGGTAATAAATCGACCATTGTGCGTACTCAGAATGGTGTCAAACAGGAGATTTCAGTACGTCTGGACGATCTTATTCGAGATGGGGATATCTCGGCAAATGTAGATATGCACCCGGGCGATGTTTTGATTATTCCGGAGTCGTGGTTCTAGTTAATAGCTGTGTAATGATATGAAAGAAACATTAACTGAAGTAGTTTTGCAAATGCGCTCTGTCTGGCGCTATCGCTGGTATGCCATGATGGTCGTTTGGCTGGTGACGATTATAGGCTGGGCAGTCATTATTATTATTCCGGATCGATATGAAAGTAGTGCGCGCATATTTGTGGATACAGATTCACTGCTTAGACCCCTGCTAAAAGGGCTGGCGGTACAAACTGACATTGATCAGCGCTTACGGCTGATGACGCGTACTCTGTTAAGCAGGCCAAATCTTGAGAAAGTGGCACGCGATACCGATCTTGATATTGCTGCAACGACCGATCATGAGCGTGAAATCCTTTTTCAGGAACTTAAGGAAGATATAACGCTCAGTAGTACGCGCAAGCAGAACCTGTACACCATTAACTATGAACATAAAAATCCTGCCAAGGCCAAGGCAGTTGTACAGTCGGTACTGAATATTTTTGTAGAGACCAGTCTGGGGGATACGCGCCAGGATACTGACTCTGCACAGCGTTTTCTGGATAAACAAATTGAAGAATATGAGGCACGTCTGGTAGTAGCCGAAAACAAGTTGACTGCCTTTAAAAGAAAGCATCTTGGTACCTTGCCTGATCAGGGTGGTGGTATCTTTCAGCGTATGCAGGAAACAGGTGCGCTTTATGAGCAGGCCAAACTGGATCAGCGCGAAGCACAGTTCAAGCGTGATGAATTAAAAAAGCAATATGATAAGGTGGAATCCGGTGGAAGCTCGGGCTTGCTTATATCACCAACTGAAGAAAGAATACTCGCACTGCAAAAACGACTCGATGAGTTGCTGCTGATTTACACGGAAGAATACCCGGATGTTAAGGAAATCAGAATAAGTATTGCCAGTCTCAGGGAGCAGGCAGAGAATGACACCAAGGTAGTCGGCAGTGGTGAAGACGTAGAAGGTAATATCATGCTGTCACAGCTGAGACTGGCATTAAGTACATCCGAGGCTGAACTGGCGGCTATCAGGGTCAGAACATCAGAATACAGGCGACGCCTGGATAAAATGGCAGGGCTCGTTGATACCTTGCCCCAGGTAGAAACAGAGATGAAGCGTTTGTCGCGTGATTACGATGTCAACAAAGGTAATTATGATGAACTGATTTCGCGCAGAGAATCAGCCAGAATGGCTGAAAGTGCTGATGCGATGGGCGATAGTGTCAAGTTCAAGATAATTGATCCGCCACGTCTGCCGATTATTCCCGTGGCACCAAACAGACCATTACTGAGTAGCGTTGTGCTGGTGGCTGCCCTGATTCTCGGGGGGTTATTTGTTTTTTTACTTGCTCAGTTAAACCCTGTGGTGCTTGACAGTAATACCTTAAGAAAAATAAGCGGCATACCTGTGCTGGGGTCTGTCGGGCGCATCTGGACGCCAGCACTTAAATTCAAGAGAAAGCTGGAAGTGGGTGCATTTTTCACCGTGGGTGTTGGATTAATTGCTGTATTTGTTATTGTTATCCTGGTGAATCTCTATGGAAATGATCTTGTGTTGATAAGATTAATGAGAGAAATATCATGAGTAGTATTGAGAAAGCAATTGAGCGGCTAATCGCCAGGCAGAAAAAGGATGGAGCATCTCAGTCGCTCGGCAAGGTGGAAGATAATGACAAGACCAGCGAAATGGCTGGCATGTCTGCTGTGGAAGAAAGCACAGTATCAACAGCTGTGGTACCTGATAAAATAGCAGAAAAATATGATGATGAAATAACTGAATCCAGAAAGATTGTTGCTGATAAAAAAGGCGATTTATCAGAGAAACGAATATGTAATCTAGATTTTAAAAGGCTGGATAAATCAGGCTTTCTGGTGCCCGAAACCAGTCATTTGCGTCTGGCTGAAGAATATCGTGTGATAAAGCGCCCGATTCTCAAAAATGCCTTTAACAAGGGCGCTGTTCCTGTAGATAAGGGTAATCTGGTGATGGTTACCAGTTCGATTGAGGGTGAGGGCAAAACCTATACTGCCCTCAATCTCGCAATGAGTATCGCTATGGAGCTGGATTGCACCATTTTACTGGTGGATGCTGACTTTACGATGCGCTCTTTAACAAAGACGCTGGGTCTGGAGACAGAAACAGGGCTGGTCGATATACTGCACGATAAGAAAAGGGATATGGGCGACTCAATACTGGCTACTAATATTGATCGACTGAAGATCCTGCCTGCGGGCAGAAAGACCAGAAATCCGACTGAGCTGCTGGCAAGTTCACGGATGGCGATGATTACCGAAGAGCTTTCACGACGCTATCCTGACAGGATTATTCTGTTTGATACACCGCCAGTACTGGCGGCGACTGAAACAGCCTCAATTATGCATCACATGGGTCAGGTTATTGTCGTTGTGGAGTCTTCTCGAACACCTACTGATGTTATCAAGTCATGTATTGCACACATAGATGATGACAAGGTTATTGGTATGGTGCTTAACAAGAGCCGTTTTCACGGAAAAACGGGTTATTATGGCGGGTATGGCCCGGTAGAATAGGAGTCATGAAAATAATGACAAATTCGTACAAAACAATAATAGTCATATCGTGTATGGGATTTATTCAGTCAACAGCACAGGCGGTTGACTGGGTTATTACACCAGGGGTTGTGGTTGCCGAAACCTATCTGGATAACGTTACCCTTGCGGATAATAATAAACTCGATGATTTTGTTACCGAAGTTAATCCTACTCTGAGGATTACACGTAACAGTCGTGGATTGACGGTACTGGCAAATTATCAGATGCAAAACACCTTGTATGCTGATGAAAGTGACTTCAACGATACCTACCATAGTTTTGACGGTTACGTAAGCGCAAACGTGATCAAGGACCTCTTTTTTGTTGATCTGAACGGGACCTATGGGCAACAGAATATTAGCTCGCTGGGTGCTATGGCAACAAACAATCTGAATGTGACAGGAAACCGGACAAATGTCAGTTCTGCCAGAATCAAACCCTACGTTGATTACAATATTAAACGTTATGCAAACCTCAATGCGGGCGTGGAGCTGGGCACTGTACGCTACGACAGAGGGCTGAATGACAGTGATCTGACGCGCTATAATTTTGATTTAACCAGCGGACCTAAATTCAATCGTATGAACTGGGCGGTGAATTTCTACCGTAACGAAATTGATTATGATCAGCGACCTGATTCAATCCTGCAACGCTCTCTTCTGACACTTGGTTATCAGGCAAGCCGTAAGATCAGATTGCTGGCAACAGGGGGTTATGACGATAATTCATTCATCACCGGGCCTACGATCTCAGACGGCACCAGTGGCTCATCATGGTCGGTGGGTGCAGAGTGGAAAATCTCACCACTGACCTCTCTGGAAGCCAGCTTTGGCGAGCGTTATTATGGGAAGACGGGCTCATTTCTGTTCACCAAACGCGGGCGCCGAACCAGTCTCTCGCTTAGCTACCTTGAAGATATAACGGTTTCATCTGCCAACCAGTTTGGTGTGAACCTTTTTCAGACAACTGATCAGTTTGGCGGTGCGATTGATCCTATCGATGCGGGCGGAAATGATACCGACCCCGGGTCTACGCCGCCGACCGCAAACTCGGATTTATCAGACGCATCAATCAGTTCCGAGTTTTATGTTCGCAAACGTTTACAAGGTGGTGTTCAGTTTACTACTGCAAAAACAACACTTAGCCTGGATGCCTACAAGGAAGATCGTGATTACCAGATTTCGGGGTTAACAGAAAAAGTTACTGGCGCATATGGCTCAGTGAACTGGCGCATATCTGCCAGGACAACGGCCATACTGTCAGGCAGCTGGATAAACAGAAAATACAGGACAGGCACTGATGAGGACGATATTTACAACGTCAGGGCATATATAACGCATTTATTACGTAAAAACCTGACAGGTTTGATAGGCTACGGGTATCTGGAGCGGGATTCAAATATAGCAGGAAGTGATTACAAACAAAATGCCGGGCGTATCAGCCTGCGATGGACGTATAGGTAACAAACGTATATGTATGAGGAGTATTTCAAGCTAACGGACAAGCCGTTTGCACTTAACCCTGATCCGCATTTTTATTATGGCAGCAAGGAACATGACCGGGTTCTTGCGTATCTACGTTATGGACTGAATCAGGCAGAAGGCTTTATCGTAGTAACCGGTGATGTGGGGGCAGGTAAAACCACCCTGATTGCAGCACTGCTGGAAGAGATTAATAAATATGATGACATCATCGCATCTCAGTTGGTGACAACTCAGCTACAACCTGACGATTTGTTAAAAATGGTTTCCAATGCATTTGGTCTTCCTTATGCAGGCATGTCCAAGTCCGAGTTGTTAACCTCCATTGAAAATTTTCTGCGTAAGCAGGCGAAAAAGAAAAAACGCGTGCTGCTAATAGTTGACGAGGCACAGAATCTTGAGTCACATTCGCTTGAAGAGTTACGCATGCTGTCTAACTTTCATGAGAAAACAAAGTCTTTATTGCAGAGTTTTCTCCTGGGTCAGGGGGAATTCCGGGATCTTTTACGGGCACCTAATCTGGAGCAGTTCAGGCAGCGTATCATCGCCTCCTACCACCTTGGGCCAATGAGTAAGATCGAGTCACGTTGCTATATAGAACATCGTTTAAAAGTGGCGGGGTGGCGTAATGATCCATTGTTTCTAAATGATGCCTATGACCTGATATACAAGCATACACACGGGATACCACGACGAATCAATACGCTGTGTGATCGTATAATGTTATATGCATATACAGAAGAATTGCATGAAATCCCAGTAAGCGTGGTGGGTTCTGTGGTCAAGGAACTGGAAGAAGAGTTGCACTTTACCAGCAACGGCGAAGACTCGGGTATCAGGAAAGGCAGCGTAAAGATTCCTGCAGCTTCTGGCACTGCCGCCAAACTTTCGAAGAATGACTCAGGGCGAATAGATCTGCTGGAGAATCGAATCTCCGAGCTGGAAGGAATACTGTTTAAAGGTCGGACGTTTATAGAAGCGCTCATGAAGTACAAGAATAAATAAATAACTCTCCGAGTCGTAAAGTATGCAAACCCTGGACTGGTACTATAATCGTCTGCGCAGCATGTCTGCAGGTGAGATATACTGGAGACTAGGTGCTCTGGCAAGAGACCAGTTCGACAGGGTGCTGGTGCCCTTGAAGCTCTATCCATCCTCATCAAAAACATCGCGATTAGCAGGTGATGCACTTACTCCGGGATATTCAATCATATCTGACATCAGTCAGTCTACCCGGACTGAGAGTTCTGAACTATACCAGCCAACCTGGCGTAGCGAATTAATTTGTCAGTCAGACAGGTTACTGGAACACAAATTTTCTTTTTTTGGTCTGAAGGATATTTATCTGGGCGATCCAGTCGATTGGCACCGTGATTTTAATCTGGATAAGCCTGCGCCACAGAGATTATCGATAAGTATAGATTACAGGGATATTCAGACATCGGGCGATTGCAAACTGGTTTGGGAGGCTAGCCGGCACTATCAAGTCGTTGTACTGGCCCGAGCCTGGCGTATTAGTGGTGATATAAAGTACGCAAAAGAGGTTCGTGATCAGATTGAGTCCTGGATAGATAATAATCCATTTGGTTATGGGATGAACTGGCGTAGCCCACTGGAGCTGGGTATAAGATTAATTAATTGGGTATGGGCATACGATCTGGCTCGTGACTCAGGAGTTTTTGATAAAAACTTCATGGAAAAATTTTTACACAGTATTTATCTGCATCTTTGGGACATCACAAAAAAATACTCGCAAGGCTCATCTGCCAATAATCATCTGGTTGGTGAGGCGGCAGGTGTTTTTATTGCCAGTTCCTATTTTTCGCAGTTTCCCAATGCTGAAAAATGGCGCAGAGAAAGTTATCAAATACTGGACAGGGAAATAATCAATCAGTCTTTTGAGGATGGCTGTACACGGGAGCATGCACTGGGCTACCAGTATTTTGTGCTACAGTTTTACCTTTTTACAGCATTCACAGGTGAAAAAACAGGGAACCCATTTTCTCGCAGCTATCTGCAAAGACTGGAAAAAATGTTTGAATTTATCGGCCTGATGACGGAAGGTGGGGACGAAATGCCCTTTTTTGGTGATTGTGATGACGGCTATGTAATCGATTTGGGTGGTTCCAGTCGTGATTTCAATAACCTGCTTTGCCTGGGAGCAATATTTTTTAATAACGCTAAATTAAAAAATACAGCAAAGGGATATCATGAATCGGCATACTGGCTGTTTGGTGCTGACGGGCATCAGAAATTTCTTGATCTCGGTATAGTAGAAGAGAAAAAGGTATTATCGTCACATGCTTTTGACCCGTCAGGTTATTATTTGCTTCAACACGGGCAGCCAGACAACGACCAGGCTATCAGTGTGTTTGTTGATTGTGCAGACCTGGGTTATACCTCAATTGCGGCGCATGGAAATGCTGATGCGCTGAGTTTTACTCTGCGTGCATTCGGCCAGGATGTCTTTATCGATACGGGAACTTACGATTATTTCACCTATCCGGAATGGAGAAATTATTTCAGAAGTACCCGCGCGCACAATACAGTAATGATCGATAGTTGTGACCAGTCTGTTATGCAGGGGCCATTTCTTTGGGGCGAGAAAGCAAACTGTCGTGTGCTGGACTGGCGGCCGGATGATCAGGGTGGTTCTATTGAAGCCGAGCATGATGGCTATAGGCGCCTTGCTGACCCGGTCATGCACAAGCGAGGTATTGCGCTGAACGGTAACGCAAGAATAGTTGATATTTCCGATGTAATTAGTGCCAGTGCCAGGCATGATGTGACCTTGTGTTTTCAGATTTCAGAGCATTGCCAGGCTGAATTGCTTAATAATAATATCGTAAACATTACGCTGGGAAGCCGCACACTCAAGCTACAACTGGACACTGAACTAGACGTAACACTGCTACAGGGCAGCACTTCACCAAAGGCTGGCTGGGTAAGTCGGGGTTACCATGTAAAGGTGCCGTGTTCTACGGTTTATGCTAAAGCATCAATATCAGGTACTACCCGTTTTAACTCACGCATCATACTATAGCCTGAGCCGTTCTCCCGATCAGGATTTAATCAGAGTTCTCCGGGCATAACAATTTGTTTATTTCGCTTGTAATGCGTTGGGCAGTCGCTCCGTCCCAGAGTTCAGGAATCTTTCCTTTGGGAAAGTTCCCTGCGACGATTAAATCTACATACTCTTCTACATTATCCAGCGTACACAAGCGGTTAGTGCCCAGGCTGATGGTGACAGGGCGTTCAGTATTGGGGCGCATGGTCAGACAGGGAATGCCTAATACCGTGGTTTCTTCCTGAAGACCGCCTGAATCAGTGATCGCCATTTGTGAGTTGAACACCAGGTTCATAAATCGTATGTAGTTGAGTGGTTCAGAAATTCGAATATTTTTATTATAGTCCAGAGTTTCCAGTAGATTATGTTTATCAAGTTGTGCGCGCGTACGTGGATGTATCGGGAAAACAATTGGCAGCTTCTGGCTGATATGATCAAGCATAGTAACCAGTTTTTTCAGGCTGTCTTCATGATCAACATTGGCAGGCCGGTGTAGTGTAACAACAGCGTACTGACCTTTGCTGAGCCCCAACGGAGTATATTCATCAATCGACTCAATATGTGGTCGCATCATTTCCAGTGAATCAATCATGATATTGCCGACAAAACTGATTTTTTCGGCGGCTACACCTTCGTTCAGCAAGTTTTCATCGCCATCTCGGGAAGGTGTCCATAGCAAATCGGCCAGCACATCTGTCGCGAGTCGGTTAATTTCCTCTGGCATGGTGCGATCGCGTGATCGCAGACCGGCCTCAAGATGCGCAATGACAGGCTTATTGGTTATATAACCCGGCAGGTTTTCAGGGTAGTGAATTTTTACCGCTGCCAGGGTACAGGCGATGGTGGAGTTTACGTCTCCGACTACCACAACCATATGAGGCCGGGCTTCCATAACGACCTTCTCGTAGGCGACCATGACTTTGGCTGTTAATTCCGCATGACTACCACTGCCTACCTCAAGGTGGATATGGGGAGAAGGTAATTTGAGATCCTGAAAGAAGGCATCTGACATATTAATATCGTAGTGCTGGCCCGTATGAATAATGACCGGCTTCGCCCACTCCTGGGCTGCCAGGGCATGGTATAAAGGAGCGATTTTCATGAAATTTGGACGCGCAGCGCATATTAAATGTATGATTTTAGGCATGTTTGATCCTTTTTATAATCCTGGTGCCAATACTACCGATTATTTTACACGAATCATGGTGAGACTGTTGTTTTCCAGGCGGGAATAATACGCCATGTTGTCCGGACACCAATACGGTACTATACGTTTTTAAAAAAAAGATAACGAAAGAATACAGGATATATAAGCCAATATGACAGCTATGAACCTTTTTGGTGTACCGGTGGAAGCGGCTACCATGAATGAAGTACTCGATACGATACAAGACACGATTAATCGACGCGCCACGCTGGATATCGGAGTCGTTAATGCTGCCAAAATCGTGAATATGCATCGTAACCCTGACTTATATGATGCGGTGATGTCATCCGATGTAATTTACGCTGATGGTGCTGCCGTAGTAAAGGCCAGCAGGTTACTGGGAAAACCCTTGCCAGAGCGTATAGCCGGTATTGACCTGATGACAAGGCTGTATGAACGAGGTAATGAGCTGGGTTATAAAATCTATTGCTTTGGCGCAACGGAAGAAGTGTCACTGAAGGTGGCCGAGCGTATCAGGCAGGAATATCCCGGTGTTAAGCTGGTTGGCAGACGTAATGGCTATTATGAGCCAGAACAGGAGCAGGCCATTGCTGAGGCCATTGCAGAGGCCAAGCCTGATATCCTGTTTGTTGCGATGACATCGCCTAAAAAAGAGCAGTTTATGGCCAGGTGGAGCGATAAAATGGCAGTGCCGGTTATTCATGGCGTAGGGGGCTCTTTCGATGTAATGGCTGGCAAGGTTGAGCGCGCCCCTGAGGTTTGGCAAAAGCTGGGCCTGGAATGGTTATATCGGGTCAAACAGGAACCCAGACGATTGTGGAAGCGCTATCTGGTGACCAATAGCCTGTTTATCTGGATGTTGTTCAAAGAGCTGGTAAAACGACCTTTCAAGGCGTGAAACACGGTAAACACTACTGCCTGGTCGGGGCTGATTACCCGGTGCGCAGGTATCAGAAAACAATACGTATTAAGTGCCTGGAAATCTTGACAGTACAGCATGATTATCGTAAAGTTCGCGATCAGTTTTAGCAGCGGTATCGACTGGTATTTGTTGCTTCATCCTGTATGTCCCCTTCGTCTAGAGGCCTAGGACACCGGGTTTTCATCCCGGCAACAGGGGTTCGAAACCCCTAGGGGACGCCATATAAATCAAGCACTTAGTGTTTTCCTGTTTTCGAACTGTGACCAGAAATGGCCATATTTTAGCCATTCTGGTCACAGTTTGGTCACAGTTATTCATCATAATTCCAGATCCAACGTTGCATTATCCAGTAACTCATCCATGACATGAGCGTAGATCTCTGTGGTCGTGATTGAGGCATGACCGGCCAGTTGTTGCATAACGCTTAGTCGAGTAGATCGAGTGGGTAGTGTTTTTGCTCATAGGCTTCAATCAGTGTCACCTACACATCCAGCTTTTCACCTTCAGGCGATTCGGGCTTCGCATGCATTAGCGTTTCAATTACTTTTAATGCCAGGCGGTAATCGGCATCAGTTGTGAACGGGCATTTCCCGTTTCGTTGTCCATGCCGCTGTCCGATCGCCTCTAGTAGGAGAGCGAGCGACCAGCTACTTTGACGGGCTATTGCCCGATGATCGTAACGTCAGGGAAAAATTGCTGCACGTGAGCAGGCCGACAGCGCCGGTATTTTTGATCTGCTGGCCGTCATCGGACGGGATTGTGTGGGGCATTGCGCTTTATACCCGAAGGCATGTAACGAAATCGTTATTACTGCTCTAATTGAAATTACGTTTATGCGCGAATAGTGATTTCTATGCAGTTCGGTGGGACACCCAGCTTTTTGGAAATACCCAGTTTTGCCTCCTCAATAATGTATTTATTATAAATAATTATTTGATGCATTGCATAGCATTACTATGTAAGTAATACAAAAGATAAACTTGCCGGGAGTTTGTTAATAGTTAATAATACATAGTATAGCTATGTAAGTAAGC
>ENA-ORDP01000343-ORDP01000343.1-marine-sediment-metagenome-genome-assembly--contig:-NODE-343-length-31650-cov-8.088115_pt1 | contig 31650 bp, 30 predicted proteins | sample MGYA00248627_ERZ508539 | MGnify/ENA primary metagenome ERZ508539 (study PRJEB26208, sample SAMN05571518) | marine sediment metagenome | biome: deep sea; feature: Hydrothermal vent; material... | reverse complement strand
GAGGGTTGGGGTGAGGGGATAAAATACATGCAAATACTTATGCAACGATTGATATTTAGAAACCCAGCCTTTCCTCAAATAAGGCCTCGTTGATCGAGCAGCCAATATAGTCGGCGATAATGCGCATATCCCTCTCGGCGTTGCCCAGGCAACTGGTGGCGCCGGGCGAAGGAGTCATATTAAAGATAATGCCGTTACCCGTATCAATTTTAGCCTCGCCCAGATGCAGTTTTGCTTCACGCTTGTCGATCATCACCGGACGTACGCCGCCGATGCCTTTGGCAAACTGCAAATCCGCCAGTTGAAGCAAGGGAATAATTTTGCGTGCATCTTTTAAAAACAGACGCTGGCGTATGCCCGGCACTTCGAACAGAATATTGCGCAAAATATAATTGCGGATGTCCGCCACCCGGAACAGTTTCCAGAAGGCCAGCAGAACCCGGTGATCCAGACGCAGCACCTGAAAAAACTCGGGCAGGGTTTTAATGTTATAACGTTCCAGCATGGGCAGCACCAGGGCAGTGGGACCGAGGCGGGTTTTATCCGGCAGCAGAATATCAGGATCGCCATGAATCGCCGCGAAAGGCAGCTTGTCATTCTGTACCGTATAAACCTTGCCATTGAGGCATTTCGGCGCGTAATAGAAACTTCCCGCCATGGGCAGGCAGGAATAATAGTGACCATAGCCCATGCGATGAGCAAACAGCAGGCTGTGCCCCCCCGCGCAGACCACCACGAAACGGGCCTGATACTGTCCCCGGTTGGTCGTGACCTGATACAGATCGCCCTGCTTTGCGATTTTGCTGACATAGGTTGACAGGGAAACCTCCACCACTTTGTTAGGATGCGTGCGGGCCTGTTCTACAAAAGATTCTGATAAGGCGGCAAAGTCGACGGCGGTGTATTCCCCCACAATGCCAATACCGTTGAGCATCTCCCGACGCCCCTTAACGACATGGGGTTCCAGTTCATGAATGGCTTTTTCATCCAGCAACTGCATGGCGGGATAATGGGGGGAAAAGATGTTGAAACGTTCCACCAGGGTAGCGCATTCCTGTTCGCCCACACCGATGATCATTTTTTGCTGTTTGAAAATGATGCCATCACGCTGCGCCAGCCCACCCGTGTAATTGACCAGCATGGCGGCCGTGCGCTGAACCTGACGGGCTTTTTCCAGGGTATAGTTGGTTTCGATATCACCACAGTGCAGGGTCTGGCTGTTATTGCGGCCATTGGAGTTAACGGCAGCAACCGAAGCGTATTTTTCCAGCAGGGTGATGGATTTTAAATCGGTAAACGTCGCCAACTGATACAACAGTGCGGTACCCGAGACACCCCCGCCGACAATCAGCACGTCACAAACAGCTTGTCCGTTCATTTCATCCAGTTCCTGTTTTTTTCCAGAATAACCGCAGTAGCGACCATAGCAGGAGATGCTTGAATATGCCCCATTTAATTTTATACCCTTAGCGGAAAGACACTCGCGGAAGATAACGCCAGGCAATCAAAAATCCACTTAGCGCCAACAGCATGGCGACCAAAAACATACTGCGCGCACCCAGGCCTTCAAACAGATAACCACTGTAAAAACTGCCCAGCGCGCCACCGGCGCCAAAACTCACGCTACTGTAGAGCGCCTGTCCCTTACCCTGATGGCGACCGGTAAAGAAACCGTGAATATATTGTATCGTAGCGGCATGATAGATACCGAAACTGGCGGCATGCAGGCACTGGGCAAATATAATCAACACTAAAGATTGCGGGTACAGGGCAATGATCAACCAGCGCAGAGCCGCCAGTAGAAAACTACTCAGCAACAGCCGACGCAAACCCACCAGCGGAACCAGCCGTGGCATCAGCAGAAAAATTCCAACCTCAGCCGCGACGCTTAGCGCCCATAAACTACCGATCGCGGAAAGAGAATAGCCATAACTCCGTAAATAGATAGAATAGAATGTATAGTAGGGTCCATGACTGGCCTGCATTAAAAAACAGACCAGCAACAGACCCACCACCTCGGGCCGCGACAGCAGGCGGCGCAGAGGTTCATGATCCAGGCTCAGATGCCCCGCCGCCTCTTCCGGCACGATCAGGCTGCTCAGCCAGATCCCGGCAAACAACACCAATAGGATCATGGGCAACATACTGATACCATCGCCTTCCAGCACGCGACCCAGGCTCCAGACCGCCACGATAAAGCCAATGGAACCCCAAAGACGAATGCTGCTATAACGATGAACCTGATCGCCCAGATGGGAAAACGTAGTGGCTTCAAACTGTGGCAAGGTGGCATTCCAGAAAAAACTGAATACCACCAGCACCACTAACAGCCAGGTAAAACTGTCCCCCGCCAGCACCCCGGCAAAGGCCAGCATGGAAATCAGACAACCGAGCCGCACGATGCCCATACGCCGGCCAGTGTGATCCGCTACCCAGCCCCAAACATTGGGTGAAACAATTTTGGTGGCCATAAGAACAGCCATGAGATTGCCAATATCCGCGACACTCAATCCCAGTGACTTGAGATACAGACTCCAGTAGGGAAGCAACGCCCCCAGACTCGTGAAGTAGAAAAAATAGAAACCCGAGAGACGCCAGTAGGGCATAAATCAGGCACGAGGGGCGAGGTGCGAAGGACGAGGCATGGTGTGTCCATCCCCTGAATCTCTGTTCATACAGAAGCGGGTATAATCGGTGTTTCAGAATTGACATCCATGTTCTGAGCACGGTGGCGCAGCACATGATCCATCAGCACGATGGCCATCATGGCCTCCGCGATAGGCGTGGCGCGAATACCGACGCAGGGATCGTGGCGGCCTTCGGTGACGACCTCAACGGGTTTGCCATGAATGTCCACACCGTGGCAAGGCAATCTGAGGCTGGAAGTGGGTTTCAGGGCAATGCTGGCAAAAATATCCTGCCCGGAAGAAATGCCACCCAGCACGCCGCCGGCATGGTTGGAAAGAAAGCCCTCGGGCGTCATCTCATCCCGGTGCTCAGTACCCTTTTGCACCACTGATTCAAAACCGGCACCGATCTCCACGCCCTTAACAGCGTTAATGCTCATCAGCGCATGCGCCAGTTCGGCATCCAGACGGTCAAAAATCGGCTCACCCAGTCCCGGGGGCACGCCGGTCGCGACTATATTAATACGCGCACCAATGGAATTGCCTTGTTTGCGCAGGGCATCCATATAGGCTTCCAGCTCGCCAACTTTGGCGGCATCAGGAAAAAAGAATACATTGTCAGCCACCGCTTTCCAGTCAAAGGCTTCGGCTTTTATCGATCCCAGTTGCGCCATATAACCGCGTATTTCGATAGCGTATTTTTCCTGTAAATATTTTTTGGCAATGGCGCCCGCTGCCACGCGCATGGCGGTTTCCCGCGCAGACGCCCGCCCGCCCCCGCGATAATCGCGAATGCCGTATTTTTGCTGATAGCTGTAATCGGCATGACCCGGGCGGAAACGATCCATGATTTTTGAATAATCGTTGGAGCGCTGATCCGTATTGTGAATGATCAGACCGATGGGCGCACCCGTCGTTTTACCTTCGAAAACGCCGGAGAGAATCTGTACTTTATCCTGTTCCCGCCGCTGGGTGGTATGGCGGCTGGCACCCGGCTTTCTGCGGTCAAGATCCACCTGCAGATCAGACTCCAATAAGCTCATCCCGGGGGGGCACCCATCGACGATACAACCTATCGCAGAGCCATGACTTTCGCCAAAACCTGTGACGCTGAATATTTTGCCTATACTATTACCTGACATGAGGGATGTTTCTCAATATTCGTATTATCTAACATGATTATCTGGAGACAGTATCATGATCCTGGACATTTTGCCTGGCGCACAACAGCACCCGCTAATAGCTATCCTTCATTGTAAAATAAAAATGATTATAAATTATACTCGCTGCCAGAAACAGATAAATTAACCCCTCCGCGATGACTTATACAAAGAAACATAGACAGCCCACCGTAAGGAATGCGCACCCTTCCATCAGCCCCATGCTACTGTCCCTCGCCTTTAGCGTTATGATACTGACCTATATCGGTATCGGTTTTTTCAGCATCAGCCAGTCCAACCATGCACATGAAGATATTAAAGCCATTATTGAAAAAATAAGCGTAAAACTTGATCTAATCAGAACCATGCACACGGCTGCCCGCGAACGCAGCATCAACCTCTATATAATGATAACCGAGGCTGATCCTTTCAAAAGGGATAATGCTTACATGCAGTACAACCAGGATGCAACTGAATTCAGCCTTGCCTATAACAAATTCAAGGACATGGATCTAAGTGCAAAGGAACAGCGGCTGCTGGAACAACAGGCTGCAGCATCAAACTATACTGTTCCCATTCAGCACCGGGTGATCCAGCTCGCCAGAGAAGGAAAACTGAAACAAGCCCGGGAACTGATGACCGGTAAAACTATTCAGGCACAAAACAGGGTGATTGAATATATTGCACAACTGCAACAACTGCAACATGAATCCATTGCAGAAATCAAAACGCTGGCCGCCCAGTCAAATCGGCATACAAAAAACATACTCTATGTTTTAATCAGCCTGGCCCTGCTACTGGGTATCGCCATTGCTGTTTATACTACCCGTCGAATCAGGCGAATTGAAAAAAACCTGACCCGGGAAAAAGAACTGGCCCAGGTCACCCTGCAATCCGTTGGTGACGCCGTGATTACCACCAACAACCGGGGTTATGTACAATTCATGAACCCCGTAGCCGAACATTTGACCGGCTATTCCTGTAAGAGTGCGTTCAATAAACCTCTTCAGAAAATTTTTCGCATTATTTCTGAAATCAACCATCTCGAAGCGGAAAACCCGGTTAGCATCGCCCTTAATGAGCATATTATTCTCTCCATTACCGATGATATCGTCTTAATCAGAAAAGATGGTCAGGAATTCGCCATTGAACTGACCACCGCGCCCATCATGGATGACAGGCATGACATATTTGGCGCCATTCTGACTTTCCGTGACGTCAGCGAAATGCGCTCCATGTCCTACAAACTGAGTTATCAGGCCACGCATGACAGTCTCACCGGACTGGTGAACCGGCGTGAATTTGAGCGGCGTCTGGGACAGATCATTCAGAATGCCCGTAACGAAAAAACCTCCCATGCGCTGTGTTATCTGGATCTGGATCAATTCAAGGTCGTCAACGATTCTGCCGGCCATGCCGCCGGTGACGAACTGTTGAAGCAACTGGCGCACAAACTATTGCCTCTCCTGAGGAAAAGTGACGTGCTCGCCCGCCTCGGGGGAGATGAATTCGGCGTACTGCTGGAAGGTTGTAATGAGGAACAGGCGCATAGAATTGCTGAAATCATGCGCATCGCAATCAAGGAAACCCGTTTTCCCTGGGGCAACAACACGTTCGAAGTAGGCGTCAGCATCGGTCTCGTGCCGATAACCGCCGAGTCCGGCGGCGCATCGGATATACTCAGCGCAGCGGATACAGCCCGCTATACCGCCAAGGAAAATGGCCGCAATCAGGTTCAGATTTATCGTGAAGATAATCTTGAGTATTCAAAACGCAAAACAGAAATACGCTGGGTTAAGGATATTCAACAGGCGCTGGACACCAATGCCTTTATTTTGCACTGTCAGAAAATCATTCCCATCAGCGAGCATAGTCACTACGGGCACTTCTGCGAACTTCTGATCCGCCTGCAAGACAGTGAAGGCAAGCTGGTGCCGCCTATGGCCTTTCTACCCGCCGCCGAACGTTATGATCTTATTCAGGAGATTGATAAATGGGTCGTGCATAACGCGCTGACCACGCTTTATGAATTTCAGAATGAGAAACTTCCCGAAAAATTATTTTTCTCCATTAACCTCTCGGGGCAATCACTCAGCGACAGCACTTTTCTCGACTATGTGCGCACAGAAATATTGAACAGCCGCTGTTCCCCTGATTACCTGTGTTTTGAGATCACCGAAACCGCCGCCATTGCCAACATGAGCAGGGCCATTCATTTTATCACCTCAACGAAGGAACTGGGCTGCAAATTTGCTCTGGATGATTTTGGAAACGGCCTGAGTTCCTTTACCTATCTCAAGAACATGCCGGTAGACTTTCTGAAAATTGACGGTAGTTTTGTCCGCGACATCTGCCACGACAGGATCGATCATGCCTTTGTTGACGCTATTCATCGTATCGCCACCATGATGAACATTGAAACCATTGCCGAATATGTAGAAAATGAAGAAACCCTGAAAATGCTGAAAGACATCGGCATTCATTATGCCCAGGGCTTCCACATCGAGCGGCCCAAAGATATTTCCGAAATCAGTAACAATATCTTAACCGCAACTTCCTGAGCGATCAGCCATGAGAATCTGGCTCTTCAGCAGAATTTGTGGGTTGCCCCCTCGCACGGGGGCGAGGGGGCTGTGATGCCAATACTTAGGCAAGGCAAAGAACCCGTTCAGATGACTTTGGAAAAGCGTTGCCCTGTTTTATTGCGAAGGTAACTATCGAACACCATGCAGATATTGCGAATCAGTAGTTTTCCAGGAGAGCTTACCGTGATTCTCCGGCCACTGATGTCAACCAAGCCGTCATCCATCATGGGTCTGAGATCTTCCAGCTCACGGGAAAAATAGTCTTCGAAGCTGATTTTGAATCGCTGTTCAATATCGGCAAAGTCCAGTACAAAGTGACAGATCAGCTGGTTGATCACCGCCCGCCGCAGGAGATCGTCAGTGGACAGGCTAATACCCCGAAAAATAGCCAAGTCATCGTTATCGATGCGTGCCGTGTAATCGTCCATGGGCTTGAGATTTTGTACATAGCAATCCCCCACCATCCCGATCGACGTGACTCCCAGCGCCACCAGGTCGCAGTCCGCATGGGTGGAGTAGCCCTGGAAATTTCGATACAGCAACCCATTGGCCTGGGCCATCGCCAGCTCATCATCCGGTTTGGCAAAATGATCCATACCGATATACACGTAGCCTGCAGCGATCAGCGTTTCGATGGTGCTTTTCAGAATGGCCAGTTTTTCGTCGGCTCGGGGCAGGTCGCTTTCATTAATACGCCGCTGGGGCTTGAAGATCTCCGGCAAATGCGCGTAATTAAAAACGGAGAGTCGATCCGGGTTCATCGCCAGCACTTTTTCCAGTGTGGCGGAAAAAGTCGAGAGGCTCTGATGCGGGAGACCATAAATCAGATCCAGACTGACCGAATGAAAGCCTTCTTTACGTGCGGCTTCCATTACGGCATAGGTTTTTTCTTCAGACTGGATCCGGTTGACTGCCTTTTGTACGCCGGGATCAAAATCCTGTACCCCGAGACTCATCCGGTTAAAACCGACTTCGCGCAAAATGGCAATGGTCTCGGCCGTCGCCTCGCGCGGGTCGATTTCAATCGAGTATTCCCCTTTGCTGTCATCAACCAGGTTGAAATATTGGCGCGTTACCTTCATCAGCTCACGCATCTCAGCGTGGCTGATAAAGGTGGGTGTGCCACCACCCCAATGCAACTGCCTTACCTTGCGGTCCGGATCGAACAGTTCGCTCTGCATAGCCAGCTCTTTATAAACCCGGCGCAAATAGGGTTCGGCCCGGCTTCTGTCCTTGGTCGCGATTTTGTTACAGCCGCAAAAAAAGCAGATAGTGTCGCAGAAAGGGATATGAAAATAGAGAGACAAATCACGACCCGAGGCATTGCTGGCTTCAACCTGCACCCGGTAGTCGCCAATACTGAAGTCGGTATGAAACTGTACCGCCGTCGGATAGGAAGTATAACGCGGACCCGCCTTGTCATAACGGCGGATCAAATCGGAATCAAATATAATCTCAGACATGATGTTCTTCGAAGCTAAGGTGGACGTTGCAGTATAGCAGGAGGCAGGGCAAACTTTTAGTATCAATCGTTGCATAAGTATTCGGATGTATTTTATCCCCTCACCCCAACCCTCTCCCAGAGGGAGAGGGGGCTATGATGCAAATACTTATGCAACGATTGATAGAAGGACGTTACTCTTCCACCGTATCCAGTCCCTTGCGGTGTGTGTTGTTAATCAGATTTAGCAAACCCTTGAATGGCAGAAGAAAATTGCTCTGGTGTTTCACAAACTCCATGAAAGGCAGATCTTCATTACCAAATTCATAACGTTCTTCTTTCAGACTCGTGAGTAAGTCGGTCAACTGCTGTTCCAGAATATCCACAAAATTCAATGCGCCTTCCATAAACTCTTCATCAAACTCCACTGAAAAACGCAGTTCCTCAACCTCGAATATGGCCTGTTCGACCAGTTCAATATAGTCATCCAATGTCGTGGGCCGTTTCATCATTATTGCATTCTCCCAAAAACCGGTGTTTTTACAGGCGCTGCGCCATCTCGGCAAAGTCAGTATGATAATCGGAAAGCTGGCGGGCTTCGAGTAGAAATATCCCCTCGCCCCCATATTCAAAATCCAGCCAGGTAAAGGGGATCTGTGGAAACTGTCGGCTCAGCGCCTCGGCACTGTTGCCGACTTCCACGATGATCACCCCTTCGGGCTGCAAATAGTCGGGCGCATCCCGCAGCATGGGAACGACCAGATCCAGCCCCCGGCTACCCGCCGCCAGCCCCCGTTCCGGTTCGCGCCGGTATTCATCCGGTAATGCGGCCATATCCTCAGCATCCACATAGGGCGGATTGGAAACAATCAGATCATAACGCCGTCCCGCCAACGCACTGAATAGATCCGACTCAAATAAATGCACCCGATCTTCCATCTGATGTTCACCTATATTGCGTAAAGCAACATCCAGCGCCGCACTGGAAATATCACTGGCGTCCACCTGTGCCTCTGGCAGAGCACAGGCCGTAGCAATGGCGATACAGCCACTGCCGGTACCTAAATCCAGCACGCGCTCAACCCGCTCCGGCGCCAGCCAGGGGCGAAAATGCCGGTTAATCAGCTCGGCAATGGGAGAACGCGGCACCAGCACCCGTTCATCCACATAAAAAAGCAGACCGGCGAACCAGGCCTGCCGGGTAAGATAGGCCGCTGGCAAGCGTTCGTCCACCCGCCGGTGCAGTAATCCCGAGATGGTCTCTTTCTCGGCTTTACTCAGGGGATACGACAGGGTTTCTTCGCCAAAATCCGGCGCCAAACCCAGGGCATGGGACACCAGCCAGGCCGCCTCATCCAGCGCATTGTCCGTACCATGGCCAAACCAGACGCCCGCGTCATCCAAATAAGCCTGTGACAGCAGAACCGCATCACGCAGGTTGTGAGCCTTGTCCAGATTCAGTCTATCCATGCTGGTCTCAGGCCGGCTTCTTTGCATGTTTGGGACGAAAAGCCGTCATCACAGCTTCATCCGTTTCCAGATAAGGGCCTTCCAGCAAATCGATGCAATAGGGCACTGCTGGAAACACCGCATTCAGACAATCATCAATGGCCGAGGGTTTACCCGGCAGGTTGATGATCAGGCTCTGCCCCCGAATCCCGGCCATCTGCCGCGACAGGATCGCGGTAGGCACAAACTTCAGCGACACCGCCCGCATCTGCTCACCGAAACCGTCGAGAATCTTGTCGCATACCGCCTCCGTGGCTTCGGGCGTAATATCACGGCGGGCCGGACCCGTGCCGCCAGTGGTCACGATCAGACAGCAACCTTCATCATCCGCCAGCGTTTTCAGCGCCTGCTCCACCTGATCCTGCTCATCCGGTACGACCCGCGCCAACGCCTCCCACTCGCTGGTCAGCACTTTTTCAAACCAGGCCTGCATCGCCGGGCCGCCCAAATCCTCATAGTCACCCCGGCTGGCGCGGTCAGAAACCGTCAACAAACCAATGCGTATCGTCTCGTGTGTCATTGCCTACCTCATGTTACAACCAGTACAGGCGCTATCTTACCCAAATTCAGTTTTATGCACCTCTTCAAATTCAGTAAAGACCCTGCCTTGAAACCCGGGTATAACACCTATAATGAAGGGGTATGGAAAAACTTATTCGACAGGCGGCCGTGGCCGGCAGTTTTTATCCTGCCGACAGCCGCGAGCTGAGGCGGATGCTGGCGCAATTTCTGGCCCAGGCCGAACAACAGCCAGAGTTCGCCTATGCCCCCAAGGCGATCATTGTCCCCCATGCCGGTTACATCTATTCCGGACCGGTCGCCGCTACCGCCTACTACAGTCTGTATGCCGCTCGCCCCAGCATTAACCGCGTGGTGCTGCTCGGTCCCTCCCACCGCGTTCCCTTTCATGGCCTGGCAAGCTGCCGCGCCACCCATTATGCAACTCCGCTGGGACTGATTCCGCTGGATCGGGCCAGTCTCGACAGCCTGGAGCCATTGCCCCAGGTGAGTGTGAATGATGCCGCGCACATTCCGGAACACAGCCTTGAGGTACAACTGCCCTTTCTGCAGCACGTACTGGATGATTTCACACTCACGCCACTGGTCGTCGGCGATGCCGATGAAACGGAAGTCGCTGAAGTGCTTAATGAACTCTGGGGTGACCGCCACACGCTCATCGTGATCAGTTCGGATCTCAGTCACTATCATGATTACGCCACCGCACAGAGGCTGGATCAAAATACGTCTCGTGCGATTGAAACACTCAACCCGGCAGCAATCCGCTATGAAGATGCCTGCGGCCGCAATCCCGTCAACGGTCTGCTGCATATCGCAAAGCGCAGAGCCATGCATGTGGAAACCGTGGACTTGCGTAATTCGGGCGACACGGCCGGCCCGCGCGATCAGGTCGTGGGCTACGGCGCTTATCTGTTCTTTGAACATCAGGCCTGACACCATGATCGATCATAAAAACCAGAACATTCTACTTGATATCGCCCGCGCCTCCATCAGCAACGGCCTGAAACAGGGCCGGTCCCTGCCCATCAGATTGGGAGACTATCCCTCTGCCCTGCAGGCACCGCGCGCCAGTTTCGTCACCCTGCAAATCAACGCACAGCTACGCGGCTGCATCGGCAGCCTCGAAGCCTTTCGACCACTGGTAGAGGACGTAGCGGAAAACGCCTTTGCCGCCGCCTTTCGCGATCCGCGTTTTCCCCCCGTAACTGAGAAGGAGTTTGATCAGCTTGACTACCATATTTCCATTCTCAGCCCCAGTGAGCCACTTGAATTCAAATCGGAAAATGATCTGTTGAATAAACTGCGTCCCGGCGTAGACGGCCTGGTACTGGAAGAAGGCGGTCGGCGCGGCACCTTCCTGCCTTCAGTCTGGGAAAGTCTCCCCCACCCCCGGCAGTTTCTGGCGCAACTGAAAGTGAAAGCCGGACTACCGGCGGATTACTGGTCCAACAGCATCAAGGTAAAACGCTACGTGGTGGAGGACGTCAACAGCGGCAGCCAGGAAGGATTATAACTACTCCCCCCTCAGATCTATGCTTAATAGTGCAGCATGCATGATTTAACTCTCGCGACGGCCACGCCTTTGCGAGAATTTAAAAAATATATCCGGTGTGAGGAGTGAGTCGTGAGAGATTTTCTTGAGAAAAAGATACCGCCCACGCTTGACATTATGTATATCGAATGTATATCATATGTATATACATAAATTCGAATATTTGATCGCCAGGCTAAATCTATGTCAAAAAAGAAGAAAAAACAGAAAAATGACAGTCAATTGATAATTCGCATCAATAGCGAAGAACGGGACCAGTTCGTTAAATTATGCGAAGAGCTTGATACCAGTGCAGCGAGAGAAATTCGAAAATTTATTCGAAGTTTTCTTTCTGAACATGAAGAATAAAAGAGAATTTTTGTTCCCATAATAAATAAAGGCGGTATTACACTCTTAAATATTGTCAAAAAATAAAATATACAACAAACCGTGGACATATACCCTTCAATCAAAGGAGATTATTCTTATGGCTAAATCCAGAAAAGTAAGGACCATTCAAAAAGAACTGAAGAACAGGAAAAGCAAAATTAACAAGCAAAAATTAAAAATAAAGAAATTACAAAAAGCATTAAAAAAGGCGGCCTAATATACAAATCGAACAGGAAGGTAAGCCCTTCTTGTCCAAACCTGAATACTTTAAAACATTCAAGTCTATTCGAATGTTATTCACCCCTTGAGACGAGTTCCGCTATCGCTCGGGTTTTATATTACGGTTAAGAAAAAGGGCTTGCTGTACATGGACATAACTGTATGTATGACGGCGTTGACTGATGACTAATTTAATTCCACAAACTGAAGCACAACAAAACTGCTATATTCTTTCAGGAAATTTTGTTCCCAATGATCTGTTGTCGATGTTTGAAAGAAAATTTTCCTGCAGTCTGGAGCCGGACGAAAAATTCAGAATAATTTATTATGATACATTTGACTGGCGTCTGTACCGGAAAGATGAGGCGCTGGTTTTGCATCAGTATGGGCAGAAACAGAAACTATCGCTGGAAAAATTATCCAGTGCCAGAGTAAAGGATATTGTACCGTTACCCAGGGCCGGTGGAAAATCCTTAAATCTAGAGAAAATTCCATCAAACATGCGCGAATCAATTGCTTCGACAATAGAAATGCGAGCACTATTGCCGGTAGTTAAAATGGATGGCAAAGTGCAGAAGTTACTGTTAAGAGACAAGCACGATAAAATCGTGGTGCGTTTGTCTTTTGAGAAAGACAGCACGGTTGCATCTGAATCTGGTCGTAAGCAGGATTTTCCTGAACGCATAATAGTTAATCCGGTCAAGGGATATCAGGCAGAATTCAAGTGTGTCAAAAAAATCTTGAGTAGAAGCTCGGTACTTACACCTCACAAACTCAATTTACTGGATATGGCGCTGGCGGGTATTGGACGGCATGCGGGTGACTATTCCTCAAAAGTAAAAATAAAATTTAATCCGAATATTCAATCAGTCCAGGCTGTTAAAAGCATTTTACAACATCTGTTGTCGGCGATGGAAATGAACGAACCAGGTATGATAGCCAGCCTCGACACAGAATTTCTGCATGACTATCGTATTTCTGTTCGACGTAGCCGCTCCATTTTGTCACAGATGAAAGGTGTTTTCCCGGAAGACAGACTTGAATTTTTTAGAAAAGAATTTGCCTGGCTGGGGGCTGTCACAACACCGGCTCGCGATCTTGATGTCTATTTTCTTGAATTTAAAAAATTACAAAACAGACTTGCACCCGAGATGCATAGTGCTCTTTTACCGTTTAGAGATTTTTTGCAGGAACAACGGGGACATGCCTATAAGAAACTTGTTACGGCAGTAACTTCAGAACGCTATAAAAAACTGAAATGTGCGCTAAAAGAGTTATTTAAAAAAGATAGTGCAGCCGAAAAAAATGCGCCTGATGCAAAAAAAGATATACACCGACAGGCTAATGAGCGTATCTGGCGAAGTTATAAGCGAGTAAAGAAAGAGGCTGACAGGTTAACCCCTGATTCACCCGCCCAGGATTTTCATGAATTGCGAAAAAGTTGCAAAAAATTGCGTTATTTGCTGGAGTTTTTCCAGTTCTTTTATCATGAAAAAAAGATTAACCAGTTAATCAGGCAACTAAAAATTCTTCAGGATAATCTTGGCGAATTCCAGGATATGGATGTTCAAAATATTGCGCTGAAGAATTTTGCAAAAATGATGGAAAAAAAAGGTGTAAAAAATGCCGATACATATATGGCGATGGGAGTACTTGCTGACGGTATGGACCAAAGAAAAAAAGAACTGCAACATGCGTTTATAGATTGCTATAAAAAGTTTTCGATAAAAAAATATCAGGAACTCTTCAAAGAGCTGTTTAAGCCGGATATGAAGCAAGAACAGGAATCACCATATGAAAGTATTGGCTAGTTACAACATTAAGGGCGGAGTGGGTAAGACGGCTGCAGCTGTAAATATATCTTACCTGGCTGCCCACCAGGGTTGGCGAACACTGGTATGGGATCTTGATCCGCAGGGAGCAGCAAGTTTCTATTTTCGCATTAAGTCAAAGGTCAAGAGTGGCGTCAAAGGCATTATCAACAGGAAACATGATCTATCGGATATAATTAAAGGTACTGATTTCGAAGATCTGGATTTGATTCCAGCCGACTTCTCATATCGTAATATGGATTTATTGCTGGATGATAAAAAAAATTCATCTCAGCATTTACATAAACTACTGAAACCTCTTTCCGATGATTATGACTTTATTATTCTGGATTGTCCGCCAAGCATATCTCTGGTGTCGGAGAGTGTTTTTTATGCGGCAGATGCTTTGCTCGTGCCTATTATTCCAACAATATTGTCAATCAGAACACTTGAGCAACTAATCAGGTTTCAGAAAAAGAAAAAACTGGATAATATGAAGGTGTCCGCATTTTTTTCAATGGTTGACCGGCGTAAAAAACTACATAAAGAAATCGTTGATAACCCGCCATTAAATGAGACCTGTTTTCTTAAAAGCGAGATACCCTATGCCAGCGATGTTGAGAAAATGGGGATGCATCGTGCGCCGTTGCCCAGTTATGCGCCCCAAAGTCGTTCTTCACAGGCTTATTCTAATCTGTGGGATGAAGTGATTTTACGGCTGAAATGACCGGCTGACAGGCTTCTCATAAAATAAAAGTGATGGAATAAAACTGTACTATGAAAAGGAATGCCGCCCCATCTGATCGAACGAATGCTTTATTTGAGCAGCATGATGACAAGATAGTCAATCTGATCTCACAAATTCGCAATACCACCCGTGCGTTGATTATACGCAACGGACATATCCTTCTTATTAAAAAAAAATATGAAAACGGGAAAATCCGCCTGGCATTTCCAGGGGGCGGACAGGAAGTGGATGAAACCCTGATTCAGGCCTTGAATCGTGAGTGTGTGGAAGAAATAGGTAGTGAGGTAGAGGTTAGAAAGCTGGTGCATGTTGCTGATTGTTTTAAGCCTCGTGATACGATTCCTTTGACTACACGCCATTTAGTCGAGTTTTTCTTTGAATGTACTATTGATGAGGATTATACGCCACGAAACGGTTATCAGCCTGACAAACATCAGGTTGCCGTGGTCTGGAAAGATATTGCGCGGCTTGAACAAACAGACATTTTTTTTCCGGAACTTGCGCCCTGTCTGAACAGGACTGAAATAAATGATGGCCCTGTATATTTGGGCAAATTTTGCTGATTATGCGTATCCCGAAAAATATTCGTAACAATTTACATTTTATCATTGCCGAAGTTAATTCGCAATTATTCAGCCTGAAAGACTACTTTAACAGCTTTTCAACAGTTGAAGCGAAGCATATTCTTGAAAGGAGCGGGTATGTATACAATCTTAAAATACGCATTCATAACAGTTGCCTGAATGAAATGGAAAGATTTAAAAAATCCAACAAATCCGAAAAATTATCACTTCGTTCAATCGAGTTTATTGCAACTGATTTAGAGCGAATTGCTGAACTATGCCGGGAATGTATTAAACAAATGCAGTCTATGCGCAATCTAAGCATTTTACGGCCTGACAGTTGCGGTTCGTTGTTGGAACGCCTTATACGAGGAATCGGTTTTATCGAGGTTGCTATTTATGATCATGATACCCGTTTAGCATTAAAAATCGGAAGCATCGAGAAAAAACTGGAGCATGACTTCAATAAGCTTTTGAAACAATATGTCGGGCCGTTAAAAGAGAATGAATCTTCACTGGATCTGGTTTCATCATTATTTGTTGCTCGCTGCATCTCTCAAATGGGTGATGCTCTGCTCAATATCAGTGAAGCGATTATATCTTCCAATCTTGGGCAGCCGGTTAATATCGATCGTTACTACTCATTACAGGCATCTGTTGCACAGTTGGAGATAGATGAAAATTTGTCCAGTTTGAAAATTAATTCTATTGCAGAAACCCGTTCTGGAAGTAAAATATCCGGGATTTTAAATGCTGAAGACAATGGTTGTCTGGCTATTTTCAAGGATGGCGAGAAACGTAAATTGAAAGAAGAACATCAAGGGGTCAAAAACTGGCATGAGATCTATCCTGGCCTGGCGCCAAAAATACTTTCATATAAAAAACGAGGACAATCGGCTTCTTTGTTGATCGAACATCTTGCCGGTTTTACGTTTGAACAAATTTTATTGCAGGACTCGCCTTTATTGATAAAGGAGGCGCTATCGAAGCTGGGTGATACACTTAAATCGGTGTGGAAAGAAACTCGATCTTCCCGGAAAGTGCCTGCTAATTTCATGCAGCAATTAAATAAACGTCTGCATGATGTTTATGCGATTCACCCTGAATTTTGTCAGGGGAAAAATATTATTTGCGGCTATAAACTACCGGCCTTCGAAACTTTGCTTAAAAAAGCGCGAGAATATGAGAGTAAAATTCAGGTTCCTTTTTCTGTTTATATTCACGGTGATTTTAATGTCGATAACATAATTTATGATCCGGTCGAAAAACGAATTAATTTCGTTGATTTGCACCGTTCCAGATATATGGATTATGTTCAGGATGTTTCCGTGTTTATGGTATCAAACTATCGGCTACAGGTGCTTGACGCAACCTTTCGCAGGCGAATAATGAAACAAGCACAGGATTTCTATCTTGTCGCCAGAAACTATGCGCAGAAAACGGGTGATTATAACTTTGAAATCCGGTTGGCTCTTGGGCTGGCGCGTTCTTTTGCTACATCGACGCGCTTTATACTTGATAAATCTCTGGCGCGTGCTATGTTTTTGCGGGCGCGTTACCTGATTGAAAAAGTATTGCAGACAGATATAAGCAAGGCGCACAAATTCAGACTACCTTTAGAGGAAATTTTCGTTGCCTGAAGTAAAGATTGGCGTAATCGGGATTCCTGGTAAATGGTCAACGGAAACGCTGGCTGACGTTGTTGCTGAAAAAACAGGATTTCGTCTCGTTATTGATATGCAGAAGGTTTTTCTTGAACTGGAAAGAGGACATTTAATTTATTCGGGGCAGAACTTATGCGAGCTGGATGCCTTGATAGTGAAAAAAATTAGCGCGAACTACAGCCCTAATACACTCGACAGGCTGGAATTGTTACGTATTGCCGAGAAGGCGGGTGTCAGGGTCTTCAGCCGGCCGGAAAACATTCTGCGGTTGATTGACAGATTGAGTTGCACCGTTACCCTGCGAAATCATGATATCCCGATGCCTGATACCTGTATTACCGAAGATATTGAAACTGCAATAGAAGCGGTGGAGAATTTTGGCAGCGCGGTATTTAAACCCTTGTATTCCAGCAAGGCAAGGGGGATGTGTATCATCGACAGTAAACGCGACAGGTCGCTCATGGAGAAACAGATTCGGGACTTTAATTGCCATCATCCCATGATGTATATCCAGAAAAAGATCGAACCGCTTGGCCGGGATCTGGGTCTGGTATTCCTGGGCAATGACTACCAGGGCGCCTATGCGCGTATACCTCAGGCGGGTTCCTGGAACACGACGATTAACAGTGGTGGCCGTTATGCTGATTACAGCGCGAGCGCTGACATCATTAATCTGGCATATCAGGCCCAGGCGCCTTTTGGGATGGATTTTACAACGGTTGATATTGCCGAGACAGAAAGGGGGCCGATTGTCTTTGAAGTATCCGCTTTTGGTGGTTTTCGAGGTTCATTGGAAGGTGGTGGTGTTCATGTTGCCGATCGCTATGTCGATTATGTTTTGAAGGATCTGCGCAGATAATGAAATCCGCACAAATTGATACTATGGAAAATGTAGTCGATAGCTTGCTGGATAATCATGATCCTGTCGATAATACACTGGGTCTTACGATCGGTGGGTTCAGTTTACAGGTTCGTTCAACCTCCCAGGCTTTGCTGAACAGGCTGAGGCATTATTTTTCAAATATTGTTACAAAACCGACACCGGGCGGTCTCGAAATCATTGCCATAGAAAGTGATCCAGTAGAACTGGACCTGGACTTTATCGACTGGCCACGCGAGCCGGGCAAGATCGGCCGCAAGGATAGTTATGTTGATTTAGCTGACTGCAGAATTGTGCGTAAAGTTCGCACGGGCATGGTATTTATACAAAGTAAGACTTTAGGCATTGCCGCCGGTCCGTGTATGAAAAATGAAAATCAGCTTGTCAATTTTATCAACACCCAATATATGACCTGGTTGCAGCAGAATAACTGGTTAATCTGCCATGCTTCCGGCCTGGTCTTTAAGGATAAGACTTATGCCTTTGCTGGTTTTTCCGGTGGTGGAAAATCTACTCTGATGTTGCATTTGCTAAATTATACTGATGCTGACTACCTGACCAATGACCGTTTGTTTATGAGAGCAGAAGATGACTACATCAATGCCGCAGGTATTCCCAAATTGCCACGGATTAACCCCGGCACTATTGTTCATAATCCAAGATTGCATGGACTCATAACTAAGCAAGAGCGTGAAGGATTTCTGGCTATGTCCCAAGAAGAGTTATGGCAACTAGAAGACAAATATGATGTCTTTATTGATGAAGTCTATGGCGCCAACCGTATTGCATCCTCGGCCCCACTGGAGGCATTAATTATTTTGAACTGGCAACATGCCAGTAAATTAAACTTAACAGTAGAGCGGATCAAGCTTGCCGAACGATATGATTTGCTTGATGCGGTGATGAAGTCACCGGGTCCTTTTTATCAATATCCTGACGGGCATTTTAACCGCGGCGCAAGTCTATTGCCAGGACAGGCTTACCTGGATGTTCTGGAAAACATCAAGGTCTATGAAGTGAAAGGCGGGGTGGATTTTGACAAGTTAAACCGTTATTGTCAGACAGAGATTTTTGGATCAGACGATGGAACGTGAACTGATTTTACTTTGTCATGGTAAACCGGACACCTCGTTCGGTCTGGATGATTATCATCTACCTTTAAGAGATCGCAGTAAACGTGAAGCACAATTGGTTGGCAGCTGGTTGCAACAACGGAAATTAATCCCGGATCACATTATTAGTTCGCCGACAAAAGCGGCACTAGACACCGCAATGCATGCATGCAATGTCATGGGGATTGGTATTAATGTGATCAACACTGAAAGATCTATTCATACGGCAGGAAAAAAAGAGTTACTAATGTTGCTGGCCAATTTTCCGTCTACTACAAAAAGAGTCTTTCTGGTGGGGAATAACCCAACACTGGAAAAATTGTTGCAGATGTTATCCGGGAAAAAACTGAAATCCCCAAAAAATGGTAGACTCCTGCCAGCAGCTTCATTGGCGATACTGCGTACAGGCAGGGACTGGAAAAAGCTCGATCCTGGCAAAGCATCATTAGCCTCATTAATCCACGCAGACGATTTGCCAAACAAGTTTCCCTTTTTTAATCGGGATAATATTCAGGAATGGCGTGATCGGCCTGCATATTATTATTCACAATCTGCCGTAATACCTTACCGAAGACATCATGGTAAAGTAAAAATATTAATCATCACATCCAGCAATAAAAAACACTGGATTGTGCCAAAAGGGGTTATTGATATTGGTCTGTCGGCTCAGGCGTCTGCGGCTAAAGAAGCTTTCGAAGAGGCCGGTATTCTGGGACGAGTAGGGGATACCCTGCTTGGCACATACCGCTACGAGAAATGGGGGGCCGACTGTATTATCAAAGTTTATCCTATGGAAGTGCTCGATGTTATCAACAAACAGAAACGGCTGGAACCTGATAGACAGCGGATCTGGATAACTGCCGAGCAGGCTCCTCTTTATTTAAAACAAAAAGCATTGCTGTCCATGGTATTGAAACTTATCCGGAAACTAACGCAGGCCGATAGAGTTTGAGAGCATAACATGGCGCGCCTGTTTGCTGCATTCATTCGCCACGCTGAATATTTCCAGCTTGCTGACACCCCCAGTGCTCATCAACCATTCTCATTGACTGAAAATGGTATTGCCCAGGCTACAAAATCAGTCGATCCGCTATTTCAGTTTTCCACTAATAATGATTTGAAAATATTTCATATTGCCGATAGTTCGCATTTGCTGCGTGCGTGGCAAACCACACATATTATTAATGAACAACTTGTTCTTGAGGGGGCAGACCAATTAACAATAGAATGTTTTGATGCCCTTGCAGAACGAGGGCTGGGAAGCTGTGCAGCGAATTTAACGATTAATCAGATTGAGAGTCTGATGCGCCAGGATCCACGTTTTACCATGCCACCACCAAACTGGAAGTCAAACAGCCGGTACCGTTTGCCCTTCCCTGGCGCAGAATCCCTGCTGGACGCCGGTAAACGGGTTGCCGGACATGTGGCTCAACGGATGGAAGCATTGCGCCATATTTGCAGCGCAGATACATTAAAACTGTTTGTTGGTCATGGCGCCGCATTCCGCCACGCGGCTTACCATCTTGGCATTCTCAGCTACGATGAGATTGCAAAACTCAGTATGTTCCATACGCAACCGATTTACCTGGAATATCTGGGTCGAAATCACTGGCGGCATAGCGCCGGGGAGTGGAAAATTCGTGCTCATCAGGAGCAGGCGATGGACTGATACTCAGGCTGAAGCCATGAAAACAAGCAGTCAAATTGTCATATTTTACTGGTATAAGACCTGATCTGGATATATGTTCTGTTGGCAAAAATATACCCGTCTATTTATTTGTCAACCCTCAGCCAATACACTCTCCAGGCACCCGTATAAACAACCCCGCTGCAAGCCGCGGGGAATTAAACCCAAAGAGATTAAATGTTGAAATATGATCTTGATGAACGACTGCCGCATTATCGCGGAAAAAAATGGATCCGTAACAAACTTCCCTCAAAAGGGCAGGTATGGTGTCTCGGGGCGCCTCGCCTGTCTGATAAAACGCACAGCACAGAAAAAGAATTAAGCCAGGCACTTGCGTATTCAGCGCAATACACAAAATGGAAATGGCCCAAACAGACTGTTTATTTTTTTTCCGATCCCCATGCTGACGCCGAGGCCTTTGTTGCTTCTCTGGTTGTCTCCGGTGGAGTTAAAAAAACAGGCCCCGCTAATAATGATTTTCGCCTGCTCCGGGCAGGCCGTGATGCCAGTTTTATTATTGGTGGAGATTGTCTGGATAAGGGGCCGAGTAATCTGCAATTGCTGCGAAGTATACAAACTCTCAGAAGGCATGGTGCCAGGGTACAACTTTTGGCCGGCAATCACGATATGCGTTTATTAATGGCTATGCGTACACTGCATATGAAGAAAGATCCGCGGACGGAGCATTTTTTTGTTCGTATGGGAGCAAAAGCAATCCCGTTTCTGAAAGAGATTCATGCGCACTATATTGACGGCAAGAATGTGCTGCGTGATATTCCTGGTAACCAAAAGTGCAGAGAGTTACTTTTTCCATCAAACCGCTGGTTTGATGAGTTTCCCGGTTCCGCCCAGTGGTTGATGCCGGAGAACGCAGTTAAAAGAGAGGTGTCACGTCTTAAGCGGAAGGCTGATCGGTTTGAGTCTCTGTGCAATGAGGCGGGGCTTTCTCTGAAAATGGTTTATGCCACGGCGATGAAATGCCGGGAGTTATTTCTTGAACAAAATGGTGAATTTTACTGGTTTTATAATAGAATGAAACTGGCAAAACGTATCGGCTCCTTTTTATTTGTACATGCCGGGCTGGATGATCGCATTGCCACTCTCATCAAGGACAAGGGGGTTGCATATCTGAATAAACTCTATCGCCACCAGGTGCATAATAATCTGTTTGAGTTTTATTACGGCCCACTTGCTAATGTTATGCGTACCAAGTATCGAGACGTTGACATGCCGTTGACAGCCTATGGCGTAGAACGTATTTATGAAAAAGGCATCCGAATAATTGTCCATGGTCACCGTAATAATACAGATGGTCAACGATTGATGCTCAGAAAGGGCATGCTGCATATCGAGAGCGATACCACAATGGATCGAAATTCACGTAAAAAAGAAGGCCTGAAGGGATATGGCGCAGGGGTTACTATCATTCGTCCCGAAGGACTGGTAATTGGTATAAGTGCAGATTATCCTTATGCCAAGGTTTTTGAACCACGGAAACTTCTTGAATAATCGCCTGCATCTTAAACTTACAGGATTGAACAGGATAATAACGCCAATAATCACTATGAAACAAAGTAAAAAGAGTTTTCGCCACGAGTCTCTGCAGGATGCTGAAACAATACAGGAACTGCTGAAATCCGTAGCCAGAGGATTTGCCAGGGGCGAATTGCTGTTTAGCGACGAAGAGGATGAGATCATTATGCACCCAGAGGGGCTGATGGATCTGAAAGTTACCTCAAATCAGGAAGAAAACCGACACAGAATAAATATTCGTATTACCTGGCAAATTGAAAAAAACAATAAGAAACAAAACAAGTCACTTCGCATAAAATAATAACGTCAGCTGGATGAAGTGGCGACTTTCGTGAAGAATTAACCCTATCTAGCAACCTGAATCCTACGGCATTCACCCAGCGAACCCTTCAGGCAGATGCGTCCGTCTACCCAGATGGCGTTATCCAGCCGTGCGCCATCAAGCCGGACATTCTGCATTTTCGCGCCGCTCAAATCAGCATAGGTCAGATCGGCACCGGTAAAATCCGCATAACTCAGATCGGCGCGCCGAAGGTTGCTGCCCTTCATATTCGCCTGCCTGAAGTCTACATAGCTGAGATTCGCCATACTTAAATCGGTGTACATCAAACTCGCGCCGGACAGATTTGATCCAAACAGATTAGCAGCACTGAGATTGGCGCTGTCGAGATTGGCGCCCTGCAGATCGGCATTCAAAGACTGCCGGCCCGCCATGCGGCAGTTACGCCAGTTCACCCCGGGGCGGGCGGCAGCATTACAAACGGGCTGCTCAATTTGCGTTTTCGGTGAAAAATGAAACCCGGCGTAAATCAGGCCACTGACAGCCAGTAGCACCAACAGGGCCTGCACAACTGAAAATTCGCGCTGCTGTAAAAAGCGTTTGTAGATAGACTCCCGGTGGCTGCGGTATTCCAGCAATTCATCCGGCTCAGGCAATCGGCGCGAATCAGCATGGGCGCCATGTTGGGGCCGACGTTCATCGGCCCAACGGCGCGCGGCCATGAGCCGCTCCTGCGCAAGTTCATCTGCGGGTTCCTCCTGGAGCACCTCCGGTAACAGATCCTGACGGGACTGGATCATCACCCAGCTTTCCCTGTCCTCACTGACCTCATCACTCACACGAAAGCGTCCCAACAGCAGAGACTGGGAAATCTGTCTGGGCGGAAACGGCCCAAGCACCTGGCCATTCTTGCGAACATAAAGGGGAGAGCGTTTTGTCATGTCTGTTCTATGCCTGCATCGCCTTTGTTCAGCCTTATATTTTCAGGTTTTTTCAAAACATTATCCAAATATATATGCGAGTATACAGAAAATGCTCCAATGGCCGTTATACTGTTATCGGCATACTTCTATGGATATTAAAAAATCTGGCGGCCTGCCGCTCCCGCAACCCGAATCCCTGCCTGCAACCGGTAAAAGCGTTGCTATCCCGCGCCCGGAAATCAGCCCTGCCGCCCCCCCTGCACAGCCGCCCTGGCAAAGCGGACAAATTTTGCAGGCGCTAATACTCAAGGTGACACCGGCACAAATACTGCTCAATATCCAGGGCATTCAGGCCCGCGCGGCTCGTCCCCCTGCCCTGACCCTGCAAGCAGGCGACCGCCTGCAACTCGAGGTCCTAAAAAACACGAACCCACTGCAGCTCAAACTACTCGAGTTACAGCCTGCGGCCTCCACGATTGTCAACCGCGCCCTGCGCACCAGTCTGCCCCGGCAGCAGGCTCTGCCGCCCCTGCTGGCCAATATTGAATACCTCAGCCGTCATCCCGCAGCCACAAATTTACTGGACCGGCCTGTTCGCAGTACCCTGCAGCAGCTTTATTACCAATTGCCAACAGTGGCGTCTCTGCGTCAGCCCCAGGCGCTGAAACAGGCCCTCGAACTCAGTGGACCCTTTCTTGAAAACCACCTGCATACCACGCAGCAAACGCCCAGCCTGAACCTGCAGCAGGATCTGCGCGTCAATCTGCTACGCCTGGCCACACAACTGCAACACTATATCGCCCGTGAGGCGGGTCAGGTCAGGCCGACCCGCCAGCAGCCGCAGCCCCCCACATCGAGTAATGCCCCCCGCCCACAGACGGAGTCTGTCCCCGTCTCTCACCATCCCGTACTCCCACCAATCAGCACGGGCCATCCCGGACAACCTACCGTTGCCGCCAATCTGACTCAGGCCTCCCCGCTCAGAGCCGCTGAACAATTGCTGCAACAGACCGAGGGGGTGCTTGCACGGTTGCACATCCACCAGCTGCACCACCTGAAAAGCGAGGAAGCAGGACGCCCCGCCTGGTCAATGGAATTGCCGGTACGTAGCGAGCAGGGTATCAACCTGTTCGATATTCGCATTCATAGAGAGCCTCCCTTCCCTGTACCCTGGAGCAACGAAGATGCTCAACACAAACAGCCACAGGCAGAGCCGCGCTGGAGTGTCCGACTGGCGTTTGATCTGGAAGGTCTGGGGCCGGTGCAAGCGGTGATCGCCCTGCAACAGGAACAGATTTCAGTGCACTTTCATGCACAGGAAAATCAGACCAGTGTGCTTTTCAATGAATACGCGGAGATGCTCGGCAGCCGTTTGCGGCAGGCCGGACTGGAGGTCGCGACGATTGATTGCCGTCAGGGGCAACCCGAACCTGCTGCGGGAATAAACGGCGCCCCTATCCTGGATGAACAGGCATGAACGAACAGACAAGGATACCGACGCTGGCGGTTGCCCTGCAATACGATGGCAAAGCCGCGCCGAAGGTCACCGCCAAGGGCGCGGGTGATATCGCCGAGCAGATCCTGGCGATTGCCCGTGAACACGATGTGCCTTTGCAGGATAATCCGGAACTGGTGAAACTGCTGTCAAAAATTGAACTCGGCGATCAGATCCCTGAAGCGCTTTATCTTACCGTAGCCGAAGTGATCGCCTTCGCCTATATGCTTAAAGGCAAGGTGCCGCAGGGGCATGGGGAATAGCGGGATAATGCTGTGTTTTATCTATGATGGGTTTCGCTTCGCTCTACCCATCCTACGGATGGTCGAAAGCAGGTCGCATGTGCGGAAACAGGAGGACATCGCGAATGGAGGGGGAATCGGTAAATAACATCACCAGACGGTCGATGCCGATGCCTTCTCCTGCGGTGGGGGGCATGCCGTGTTCCAGCGCAGTAACATAGTCCTGATCAAAGAACATGGCTTCCTCATCACCGGCATCTTTTTCCGCGACCTGGTTACGAAAGCGTTCCGCCTGGTCCTCGGCATCATTCAGTTCCGAAAAACCATTGGCAATTTCGCGGCCGCCGACGAAGAACTCGAAACGATCGGTGACGAAAGGATCATTATCATTGCGCCGCGCCAGGGGCGAGACTTCGGTGGGATAAGCGGTAATGAAGGTCGGATCCATTAAACGGTGTTCAACCGTTTTCTCAAATATTTCAATTTGTAGTTTGCCCAGTCCGTAGCTGTCTTTTAATGCAATCCCCAGACTCTTTGCGATGCCTCGCGCCTTTCCGGCATCATCCAGATCGGCTTCGTTAATATCACTATTAAAGTGCAAAATAGACTCTTTTACCGTCATGCGTGCAAAGGGTTTTTCAAAATCATACTCCTCGCCCTGATAGTGAATCAGGGTTTCACCCATTACATTTTGGGCAATCGAACGCAGCATTTCTTCTGTCATATTCATTAAGTCATGATAGGTCGCATACGTTTCATAAAACTCAATCATGGTGAATTCAGGATTATGCCGGGTAGAGAGGCCTTCATTACGGAAATTGCGATTAATTTCAAATACCCGGTCAAAGCCCCCCACCACCAGGCGCTTTAAATAGAGTTCCGGTGAAATACGAAGATAAAGATCCATGTCGAGCGCATTATGAAAGGTGGTAAAGGGACGCGCCGTCGCGCCGCCGGGAATCACCTGCATCATGGGCGTTTCCACTTCCAGAAAGTTCCTGTTGTTTAAAAACTCGCGAATATGACCGATGATTTTCGAGCGAAGCACAAATGTGTTGCGCGATTCTTCATTCATAATCAAATCAAGATAACGTTGCCGGTAACGGGTTTCCTGGTCAGACAGGCCCTGGAATTTTTCCGGCAGGGGACGCAGAGCTTTAGTCAGCAGACGAATATTATCGACCTTGACTGACAATTCACCTTTATTGGTTTTCATCAACTGACCCTCGGCACCGATGATGTCGCCCAGATCCCATTTCTTAAATTGTTCGTTATAAAATCCTTCGGGTAAATTATCACGCGTGACATACAACTGGATACGGCCCGACATATCCTGCACCGTGGCAAAACTGGCCTTGCCCATCACCCGCTTTAACATCATGCGACCGGCAATACTGGCCCGCACGCCCAGCTCTTCCAGCTCTTCCTTGCTTTTCTCGCCGTATTCGGCATGCAGCTCACCGGCCATCACGTTACGCCGAAAATCATTCGGGAAGGCCACACCGGCCTTACGCAAAGCCGCCAGTTTTTCACGCCGCTGCGCGATGAGTTTGTTCTCGTCGACTTCGGGTTGTTGCTTATTATCTGTCATTATTTTTCTCAATATATTTCATATATAACAGTTTGGTAGGGTGGGCACGGGTTCGGTGCCCACGCGTTAACATGATTTCCTATAACCGCGTGGGCGACCGAAGAAAGTGCCTGTGGTGCACAAAACCCGTGCCCACCCTACGGTACTGCGGTTAATCTATTGCAATCCAGCTTTCAAGCTGGCTTCGATGAAGGCGTCAATATCACCATCGAGTACGGCCTGGGTGTTACTGCTTTCCACACCGGTGCGCAGATCTTTAATGCGGGATTGATCTAATACATAGGAACGGATCTGGCTGCCCCAACCAATATCGGACTTGGTTTCTTCCAGCGCCATCTTCTCGGCGTTCTGTTTTTGCAGTTCCATTTCATATAACTTCGCCTTCAACTGTTTCATGGCGTTGTCTTTATTCTGGTGCTGCGAGCGTCCGCTTTGACACTGTACCACGATACCCGACGGCATATGGGTGAGGCGAATAGCCGAGTCTGTTTTATTGACATGCTGACCCCCCGCGCCGCTGGCGCGGTAGGTGTCTATACGCAGATCAGCCGTGTTAATTTCGATTTCAATATTATCGTCAACTTCGGGCGAGACAAACACAGAGGCAAACGAGGTGTGGCGGCGATTGCCTGAATCAAACGGGGATTTTCGCACCAGACGATGCACGCCGGTTTCGGTACGCAGCCAGCCATAGGCATAATCACCGCTGTATTGAATAGTTGCGCTCTTTATACCGGCGACTTCACCATCGGAGACTTCGACAAGCTCGGTCTTGAATCCACGCCGTTCCCCCCAGCGCAGGTACATACGCAACAGCATGTTGGCCCAGTCCTGCGCTTCGGTACCGCCGGAGCCCGCCTGAATGTCGAGAAAGGCGTTGTTGGCATCCATTTCGCCGGAGAACATGCGCTGGAATTCCAGCTTCGCCAGCTCGGATTCCTGCCCTTTCAGATCTTCGCTGATGGATTTAACCGCCTCTTCGTCGTTCTCCTCGGCGGCCATTTCCAGAAGTTCACGGGCATCCGCCAGTGTTTTGTCCAGCCTGACAACAGTATTAACTACCCGCTCTAACTGAGCACGTTCCCGCCCCAGTTCCTGTGCACGTTTTGGATCATCCCAGACCGAGGGTTGTTCCAGCTCCCGGCACACCTCATCCAGCTTTTCACGCTTGAGGTCGTAGTCAAAGATACCCCCTGAGTGCATCGAGGCGCGTCTGTATATCCTTGATTTGCGTGAAAATCGGGTTGAGTTCTAGCACTGTTAGCCACCTGCACAGAAAAGTGGCGATTATACCCACTATGGCTCAATCCGTGTAGCGCTTTGGCCGCAGGAAAACCCGGTATTACAAACCGGAGAGATATTCCGATACCGCATCAATATCAGCATTATTCATCTTGATAGCCACCGCCGCCATCATACCCGCCGGATCATTCGTGCGTTTTTTTAATTTGAAATCTTTGAGTATTTTTACCAGATAAACCTTATGCTGCCCGCCAATCACCGGGAAAAAAGGATTCGTCTTCGACGCACCCTTGCCGTTCTTGCCATGACAGTGCACACAGGCATAGATACCCCGGGCAGAATTGCCTTTTAAATAGAGAATTTTCCCCCGCGCTGCCTTTGCTGATTTGACCTGCGTACCCTTCATTTTTTTCTGACTGGCGAAAAAGGCCGCAATATCGGCCAGATCCTTTGCACTGCCGGCCGTCGCCGCCATACCACTCATAATCGGATCACTGCGTTTCTTGTGTAAAAAGTCATTCACCTGTTTGACAATATAATCCGCATATTGGCCGGACAGTTTGGGAAAGTTTGGCGCCAGACTATTACCATCTTTACCATGACAACCCGCACAGGCCGCCGCTTTAACCTTGCCTTTGACAGGATCCCCGGCAGCCTGGGTCAGGCTCCCGTAAGACAGCAGGATCATGGTCGATAGCAGCAAAACTATTTGTTTGAAAACAGACATTTTTATCCCTCGTTTTTATATTAGAATAAGATAATAATGCGATTTCCCGATTAATTCCAGTGTTCGCAAACACCATCATTTCCGAGTCATAGTTCAACAAAATTCTCACCATTAGCCTCAGGTACAAGATGCTGGACCATGAGTTGAAGCTTGTGTTCACCTCTGAATTCATTGATCTCCAGGCGATACGCGACGCTCACCCATTCAACATTTTCCGGCCAATCGCTGTCGGTGGTATTAAAAGCAATCGCATCAATAGCCATACCGTCTTCGTTAACCAGCACCATTTTCAGGTGTTTCTCACCGACGATCCGACTTTGCAGTAAACGAAATCTTCCATCAAACAGCGGCTCTTCAAAACCCTGCCCCCAGGGACCGGCCATACCCAGCAATTTTGCCATCTCTCTATTCTGTTCATCCGTATTTAACTCACCGTCCGTTTCAATGAAGCCTTGCAGGGAAGCGGCATCAAGATGACAACGGACTTCTTCATCAAAAGCCTCAGCAAACTGAGAATAGTTTTCTTCCATCAGACTCAGCCCGGCAGCCATGGCATGGCCACCAAAACGGCTCAGCAGTTGGGGATGGCGTGTCGCTACCGCATCCAGCACGTCACGAATATGCAGCCCCTTAACCGAACGGGCTGAACCTTTAATCTGATTATTCGACGTCCGCGCAAAAGCGATCACCGGACGGTGCAAACGATCCTTGATTCTGGAAGCCAGAATGCCCACCACCCCCTCATGCCATTCGGGCTCGAACAAACAGAGGCCCAAAGGCAGCGTTCTATCGTCGTCATCCAGACGCATATTGACGAGCAGATCCAGCGCCTGCTGTTTCATCTCCCCCTCAATGAGCCGGCGTTCCCGGTTCAACCCATCCAGCCGTTGCGCCAAAACCTGCGCCGTTTGCTCATCCGTCGTTAACAGGCATTCAATTCCCCGGCTCATATCATCCAGCCGACCAGCGGCATTGAAGCGTGGGGCGATGGCAAAACCGATATCACTGGTGGAAAGACTCGGCAACTGCCGTCCCGCCACGGTTGCCATGGCCTTCAAGCCCGCACATAGTTGACCGGCGCGCATGCGCGCCAGACCCTGTGACACCAGGATTCGATTGTTATGATCCAGCGCTACCACATCCGCGATAGTCCCCATGGCCACCAGATCCAGCCACTGGGCCAGGTTGGGCTCAGCGATATTGTTTTTTTTAAACCCGCCCTGTTCACGCAAATGTGCCCGTAGCGCCATCAATACATAGAACATCACGCCGACGCCGGCGAGATTCTTGCTGGCGAAGTTGTCTCCCGGCTGGTTCGGGTTGACGATGGCATCGGCCTGCGGCAATTGTGAACCTGCGAGGTGATGATCGGTCACCAGAACCTGCACACCCCGGGCCTTTGCCATTGCCACACCATCAATACTGGAAATACCGTTATCGACGGTAATGATCAGATCAGGTTTGTATTCGAGCGCCACCTCGACGATCTCCGGGGTCAGGCCATAGCCATATTCAAAGCGATTGGGAACCAGGTATTCAACCTGCTCAAAACCAAAGGCGCGCAGCCCCTTTAATGCCAGCGCAGTACTGGTAGCCCCGTCACAGTCAAAATCACCCACCACCAGAATGCGTTTCTGTGTCTCAAGTGCGGCACTCAGGATCTGTACGGCAGCGTCCATGCCCTTAAGCTGGTCGAAAGGAAGTAACTGGCTGAAACCATAATCCAGTTCTGCACTGCTTTTAATCTGCCGGGCGGCATAGATGCGTTGTAATAGGGGCGATAGGCCGTCCAGGTTCGGCAGGATATCAGGCAGGCAACGGCGTTTGATTATTGTTTTCATCATATTCAATTGATAATTGATGGGTTTTGCTTCGCTCTACCCATCCTACGGACCTAAGTATAAATAAAGCAGGAGGGGTAGAGCGAAGCGCGAAATCCAGAGGGAAAACCCATCTTTCGTAAAAAATCCATTTTCACTTAAATGAAGAATTAATCAAAATTTCCGTAAGGGGTTTTGTCTGCCGCCACCAGCGTTTGAGCCTTTTTCTATTTAATCTGAACTGCATATCGTTTCCGGCAATCAAAACGACTGAGTCAAGTTCTCCTGCCGCGAGCAATGTTAGTAATACGCTCATCCAATTCTTCTCAAACTGTTCCAGCGCCTTGATCCAGGCAGACAGATCATGGCGTTGCGCAGTCAGAACAAAATCATCCGCTGCCAACAATATCTTGCCTGCGAGTCCGTTTATCACTAATTTATCGCTAATGCCGATTTCTCGTCTGTGGCAGGCGCTCCAGCTTGCCAGCGCGTCCAGCAATGCGCCCCTGCCAAAGATGCTTTGCCAGTCAGCGCTTGCCTTTTCCGGCAATATCCCCTCGCCCCAGAGCCAGAGGCTGTTGACCGGCAGTTTTCCCTGCGCTTCACGCTGCTGGTTCAGCGGATGGGCAAACAGCAACATCTGGATTTCATTCTGGATGCGCTGCCAGTAACGGCTGTCATCCCCTTGAGGAAGAGCATTAGCAATCGCCTGTTGCCTGAGTTGTGCCAATGGTGTAGTTGTTATTGCGGGTGGTTGTATTAATCTTAATACCCAACGATGCGGTGTTAAAACATCAAGCGACCAGTCTTCATCAATAAAATGGGCATTGATAGCCGCAGCCAGTTCCTCCGCATCGTCCGGTGAAAGATCCAGCTCCTCATGCGCCACCAGTACTGCACTGTTCAGATCCGGCTGAATGTAAACCGGATCGGCACATAGATAAAAAATATTTTCATCATCTGTTTTCGCAAACTGTTTATAAAATAATGCGGCCGCAGGCAGTTTCTCAAATTCAAACAGGTGAGTCAGACCAGTATGCCAGTCATGAATATCGACTGATCTTTTCTCGGCGCGGGAAAGAAAGCGTTGGAGATTTTTTAATGCCGGGATATCACGCCCTGACAGGTGTTTGAGATTTTCAGTTAGTTCCAGCAGGCAGGGAACAAAAAGAGTGACAGATCGATGCAACACTGAATCTCCGGACATGTCTTGCGCGTGGGCACAAAAAACGTGCCCACCCTACCAAGTTTGAAACCGACCCTACAGATAAATCAATCCATATTATCCAGAATCGCAGCCTTTACTTTATCCAGCGTGGCATCAATGGTGATCAGGGGACGGCTGCTCTGT
>ENA-ORDP01000342-ORDP01000342.1-marine-sediment-metagenome-genome-assembly--contig:-NODE-342-length-31658-cov-10.465937_pt1 | contig 31658 bp, 38 predicted proteins | sample MGYA00248627_ERZ508539 | MGnify/ENA primary metagenome ERZ508539 (study PRJEB26208, sample SAMN05571518) | marine sediment metagenome | biome: deep sea; feature: Hydrothermal vent; material... | reverse complement strand
TGTGGAATACAATCTGAGCTATCCAGAATTGATAGAGGTGCCCTTTAAATGATTCGCTTCTCCATCTACCGCTTCAATCCAGATAAGGACAGTAAGCCTTATATGCAGGACTACCAACTGGATGAGTCAAGGCTTGAAGGTCGACAAATGCTGCTGGATGCTATCCTGCTATTGAAAGAACAGGACGAAAGTTTGTCATTTCGTCGTTCCTGTCGCGAAGGTGTGTGTGGCTCGGATGCAATGAATATTAATGGCAGTAATGGACTGGCCTGTATTACACCGTTGAGTTCGCTAAAGCAGCCTATCAGGTTAAACCCGCTACCAGGCATGCCGGTGATTCGTGACCTGATTGTTGATATGGAACCATTTTACCGCCAGTACCGTACTATAAAACCCTGGTTAATGAACGATGAACCGGAACCGGAAATCGAGCGTTTGCAGTCGGATGAAGAGAGAAAAAAGCTGGATGGGCTTTACGAATGTATCCTCTGCGGCTGCTGTTCAACTGCCTGTCCGTCATTCTGGTGGAATCCGGACAAGTATCTGGGGCCTGCAGCGTTGCTGCAATCCTACCGGTTTCTCGTTGATTCCCGTGACAAGGCGACCAATGAACGTCTTGATGAACTGGAAGACCCTTTTCGTCTGTTTCGCTGTCACAGCATCATGAATTGTGCTGAGGCCTGTCCCCGAGAGTTAAATCCTGCACTGGCCATTCACAACATACGCCAAATGCTGCTGAACCGGGCAACCTAGTGAAGTGTATTATGTTGTTTAGCTATTTCGCCAAACAACGGAATACACTAGACTCGTGATGGCCCAGGTTCCAGGCAAACTACGCTGGCAATGCAGGCGCGGTATGCTAGAGCTGGATGTCATCCTGAATCGTTTTGTTGATCAACATTGGCAGAGTCTGGATAATCGGCTTAAAGCCGAATTGGAGAAGCTACTGAGCTGTTCGGATCAGCAATTACAGAAATGGCTATGTGAAGGCAGGGAGGCTGACAATGAAGTCTATAATATCGTCACCAGAATGCGGCAAGCGGATAATCATCCACCCAGCTAGATCACAGTTCCTTTTACTGCTGATCTCCAGTCTACATGCAGCGGCACTGCTGCTATTGTTTTTTATCGATCTCAATTTCCTGTTGCTACTGATTTTTGCAGTATTGATTGTTTTCAGCCTGCGCCAGCTTATTATTTCAGAAAAATCGACCACTCATGGGCTTAGCCTGCAGCAGGGTGAATCGCTGCTGTTTCAAAATGATGAAACATCAGACTGGCAGGAAGCGGATGTGCTTGAAAGTTTTGTTAGCCGCTGGCTAATTGTTTTAAGGATCAGAACACTGCTTGATTCGAAGCAACATTCATTGGTGTATGCAACGGACTCAATAAACGGTCTGTCTTATCGGCGTCTGGTAGTTTATTTGAATCAGCATGGCCTGTGAGGATTTGTAGCCAGGGCCGGTCTTACAATTTCTGTTAGTTCATATTTATTTGAACAATAACCGGTTTCGCTTAAGCCTTTGCTGTGCGAATGAATTCGCACCTACATGAAGATGGCCATCTCACCACCGTTAATCAACGTATGCAGAAAAGAAGTATTGGTGTGCGAAATAAATTTCAATTATTCGTTAGTATCTGTCAGTTTGCAGCGAGAATGTTTATTTCATGAATTAATAGAGGCGCCCTTAAAATTGACAGGGGTCAGTATAGTATTTACCTGATCTAATTCATGATTGGACTCCGGATAATCACGCGTAAAATGCAGGCCGCGACTTTCTTTGCGCGATTGTGCGCTACGTATTGTCAGTTCGGCAATAACAACCAGGTTGCGTAATTCAAGCAGGTTGTTATCCACCTTGAAGCAGCTATAGAATTCCTCAATTTCATCTTTCAGTAGTTCAATACGATTCTGTGCGCGCTGCAGGCGTTTGTTGGTTCTGACAATGCCGACATAGTCCCACATAAAACGGCGCAGCTCATCCCAGTTATGGGACACCACTACCTGTTCGTCCGGATCGGTGACCTGGCTTTCATCCCATTGAGGTAGCTCGGGAATGGGGGCCGGGGGTTGCTCAAGACTCTCTAATATTGAATGGCTGGCAGACTGAGAGAAGACCAGACATTCAAGCAATGAGTTGCTTGCCAGGCGGTTTGCACCGTGCAGGCCGGTGCAGGTGCATTCGCCGATGGCATAGAGGTCCTCGACATCTGTTCTACCATTGAGATCAGTGATCACACCACCGCAGGTATAGTGTGCCGCCGGTACTACCGGGATAGGACTTGTGGTGATGTCCATGCCGAACTTCAGGCAGCGCGCATAGATGGTTGGGAAATGTTCGATAATGAAATCGTGGTTGCGATGACTGATATCAAGATAGACTGAGTTCAGCCCGCCTTTCTTCATTTCATAGTCAATTGCGCGGGCAACGATATCGCGGGGAGCCATTTCAGCTCTTTTGTCGTGGTGTTCCATGAAGCGCGTCCCATCCGGCAGTAATAAATGGGCGCCTTCTCCGCGCAGGGCTTCTGATATTAAAAATGACTTTGCCTCCGGGTGATAGAGACAGGTCGGATGAAACTGCACAAACTCCATATTTGCAACACGGCAGCCGGCGCGCCAGGCCATGGCGATACCATCACCGGTCGACGTGTCAGGGTTGCTGGTGTAAAGATATACTTTAGATGCACCACCTGTTGCCAGTACTGTGTTGGCGGCGCTGACAGACATGATTTTGCCATTTTGCTGGTTTTGAATATAGACACCGAGGCAGTGGTTCTTCGATCTGCCCAGTTTGAAACTGGTAATTAAATCGATGGCTATAGCATACTCAAACAGGTGTATGTTTGGGTGATCGCGTGTTTTCTGCTCCAGTGTGGTTTCTATGGCCTTGCCTGTGGCATCTGCTGCATGGATGACGCGTCGATGACTGTGTCCTCCCTCGCGGGTCAAATGGTAATGCTTGCCATCAATATCGAGACTGAAGCCCACTCCCTGATCTATAAGCCATTGAATATTTTCAGGGCCGTGTTTGATGACGTAATCAACGCAAACCGGGTCGCAAAGTCCTGCCCCGGCATCCAGCGTGTCCTGTTTATGGGACTGTATGGAATCGTTGTTACCCAGCACAGCGGCGACACCACCCTGGGCGTAATAACTCGATCCTTCGTGGAACTGGCCTTTTGAGACAACTGCGACAGAAGCCGTGTCAGCAAGCCGCAAAGCCAGGCCGAGGCCGGCCAGGCCACTGCCAATTATCAGAACATCAAAATGCTTGTTTGCCATCACCATTATGTTTTTGAATGTGATTCGTTAAGGGCGCTTCTATCAATGCCGTCATTGCGAGGAGCTTGTGACGAAGCAATCTCCAGGCAATCGACTTAATCAGAGGCCCCCTAAATACGCCAGTGAATTATAACCTGTTCTTTTCTTGCTTTATGGAATTTTATGGCATTACTGATGCAACCGTGCATGTTATAGTCTATGAGGTTTATCAAAAGGAATATAATTATGATGATCTGGCCAGTCTTACAATCCGGTTTTTTGTCTGAATAGAGAACTTTTATAGAATAATAATGTCACAAAAGACAGTGCAAATGGTTAGTATTTACTGGCAAAACGACAGGCACAGGTTTAATGTCTGAGGAAACTCCGGACATAGTGCTGGTTAGAAGAACGCAGCAGGGTGATCAGGCGGCTTTTGGATTGCTGGTAGAAAAATATCAGCATCGTCTGGCCAAGTTGGTTAGTCGATATATATATGATAGTGCTGAGGTGGAAGATGTATGCCAGGAGGCACTGATCAAGGCTTATCGTGCTATTGGTAATTTTCGTGGTGAAAGCGCATTCTATACCTGGCTTTACCGCATTGCAGTTAACACAGCAAAAAATTATTTGATTTCACAGGGGCGTAGACCACCGAAAACAGATATTGATGCTGAAGATGCGGTACAAACCGAAGCCGGCGCAGCAATGCGGGAAACGGGAACTCCGGAAGCCAATGCATTAACAAGGGAGCTGGCAGAGACGGTGACGCGTGCGGTAGAACAATTACCCGAGGACTTGAAAATAGCAATTACCTTACGCGAAATCGAAGGATTGTCCTATGACGAGATCGCTGAAGTCATGGACTGTCCGATAGGAACAGTTCGGTCGCGAATATTCAGGGCACGTGATGCCATAGACCGAGAATTGAAACCCTTGCTCGAGTGAGTGGTAAATAATGAGAGAGAAAATATCGTGTTTTATAGATGGTGAACTGGATCGGACGGAATCCGAACAGTTGATCAGGCAGCTGGATGAGGACAATGATCTTCGTGGGCTGTGGCGACGGTATAACACCTATGGGTCGGCTATACGGGATGAGTTATCACCTGCGTTGTCTGCTGATTTTAGTAACCGGGTCTTACAGGCCCTGGCAAAAGAACCTGTGCAGTTTTCACCTGCGGCTTTGCCCAGGCGTAAACGTGTCTGGGGACCGGTAGCTGGTCTTGCTGTGGCCGCATCCCTGGTCGGCATAGCTATACTGATACAGAAACCCGTAATACAGGAAGATCCTGATACCCAGACATCTAACATTGCTGCGATTTCTGTACCGGCAACTGTCTCTGTACCAGCAGAGACTGGGGCGGCTCAGAACGATGATCTGGATCTGATTGTTGCTAATAGCAAAAATGAGAATATACGTGAAAGAATCAGCCGGTTACTGGTTGAACACAATGAATATAATCCTGCTAGTGATATGACAGGCATATTGTCCTATTCGCATTTTGTTGCATATAATCCCCGCACCGATTCACATTAATGAAATCAACGCTGCATTTCCTGCTGCTGGTTTACCTGGCCCTGATACCTTATGCCTGGGCGGGAGATCAGGGTATAGACTTGCTAAAGAAAATGAATCATGCAGCGAACAGCGTTAACTATGACGGTATTTTTTTACATATTGATGGTAAGCATATACACACTCTGCGCGTAATTCATAAAGTAAAGAATGGCACCGTTCGTGAGCGTCTGTATTCCTTAAACGGTGTTCCACGTGAAGTTATCAGAGATCCTGAAAGGGTGTGGTGTATCCTGCCTGAAAAGAAAATGGGGCATGCAGGACTGCGTTCCGATAAGAAAACCGGGTTCCCAGGCTTCATGGTCAAAAACCTCGCAGAGCTGGCTAATAATTATATTATTTCTACAGAGGGTGTTGATAGAATTGCAGACAGAGCCGTTAATCGCTTGCAGATACTTCCACGCGATGGCCTTCGATATGGCTATGAGTTATGGGCTGATCAGGATACCGGGCTGTTGTTGAAATCTGCATTGATAGACAATGCCGGGGATGTGATTGAGCAGTATATGTTTGCCTTGATAAAAATCGGTGGCGATATCCCTGATTCAGCATTATTGCCAAAGATGAATAAGAATACACTTGAATGGCATAACAGCAAAAAGCCACCTGTCAACACGCCAGTGAAAGATTCGAAATGGCAGTTTTCTGTTTTGCCGAAAGGTTACAGGCTGGTCAATATTATTCAGCAATCCATACCTATGGAGTCTGAACAGATAGAACATATGATTTTAAGTGATGGTCTGGCGGGAGTATCGGTATTTATAGAAAAAACAAGCAATCCAACACCTGAAATCGGTTTTGATCAAATGGGAGCGGTTCACTCCTATACACGGGTTATCGATGATTACCTGATTACCACTATTGGTGAAGTGCCTGCAGTTGCTGTAAAAGTAATTGGTGATGCGTTAATACGCAAACATTAAGGAGCCTCTATTTTTGCAACAGGCTGCGGTTGATTTTTGAAAAAAATTCTATAAATGCGAGGCCTGGAGACCACGTAACTATTGGTCTGAACAGAATGGCTTTGGTACCTTCTTCGCTAATGACTTATCTGCTTCCATTGTTGATGCTAATTCCTGATGTAATTACAGGCGAGATAAATGGATGATAGAACTGGCATTGAAAATGGTGAATTTGTCACTATATTATCTGAACTGGGAAGTATTTTGGCAACATTTATGGTTATCAGCCGAATTGTAAGATCCAGCTATTTTTCAAAATTATTCCAGCCGCCGGTTGTGCTTGATCGAAATTAAGCTTTCGCGCTTTGTTATATTTATATTTCGCGCACATTTTTTATTCCGTTTTGTAGTTCCGAGGGTCAACTCATGAAAAAATCATTAATACTGCCAGTTCTATTCCTGTTTACTTCATTTATGACAGTTATAGCAAACGCAAATTCATTACCAGATTTTGTGGGTCTGGTTGAAAAACAGGGTAAGGCTGTGGTTAATATAAGTACCATGCAAAAATCAAAGTCTTTACAACCGGGGTTGGGAAATTTACAGATACCAGATCTGCCGGAAGACAGTCCTTACCATGATTTCTTTGAGAAATTCTTTGGTCAGTTGCAACGGTCTCCACAGGGAACAAATCCGCAGCCCATGGTCAGATCTCTGGGTTCAGGATTTATTATTTCTGCAGATGGCTATGTGCTGACTTCCGCGCATGTGGTCAATAATGCCGATGAAATTGTTGTCCGCATGACGGACAGACGGGAAATGCTGGCAAAAGTAATCGGCAGTGATATACGCAGTGATGTGGCATTGTTGAAAATTGAAGCAAAAAATTTGCCATATTTGAAACCGGGTAAACCTGATGAACTGAAAGTTGGAGAATGGGTGCTGGCGATCGGTTCACCCTTTGGCTTTGAAAACACTGCGACTGCCGGTATCGTGTCGGCCAAGGGTCGAAGTTTGCCAAACGAAAATTACATTCCTTTCATCCAAACAGATGTGGCAATTAACCCGGGCAACTCGGGTGGTCCATTATTCAATATGAAAGGCGAGGTTGTGGGTATCAACGCCCAGATATACAGCCGTTCAGGTGGCTACATGGGGCTGGCGTTTTCTGTTCCTATCGATTTGGCCATGCAGGTTGCCGATCAGCTGCGTGCTGGTGGAAAAGTTAAACGCGGCTGGCTCGGCGTGACTATCCAGGATGTAAATCGTGAGCTGGCTGAAGCACTTGATATGGATAAGCCTTTTGGTGCGTTGGTTTCATCTGTTCTTCCAGAGAGCCCGGCATCAAAATCAGATTTGCAGGTGGAGGATGTGATAGTTGAATATAATGGTAAACCTGTCAGGTTTTCTTCAGATCTGCCATTTTTTGTAGGACGCAGTAAAGTCGGGACAACCGCAGATTTAACAGTTTTGCGCAGTGGAAAATTACTAAATGTGAAAGTAAAAATTGGCCATCTCCCAGAATCTGGCACAGCTGCTTTGAACAAGAAAAACCATTCTTCGAAAAAAGATACGACAGGCCTGCTCGGCATGTATGTACGGGATTTGTCCAAAGAGGAGAAAAAGCAGCTGGATCTGGATTATGGTGTTCTCGTTGTGCAGCTAAAAGCAAACTCTACTGCGGTGAATGCAGGGATTAGAAAGGGTGATGTACTTCTGATGCTAAACAAGAAAAAGATCGATAATGTCAAGACGTATAATGCTATTGCAGGATCACTTAAGAAAGGCCGGCCTGCTGCAATATTGGTAAGACGAGGCAATGGATCTCAGTTTCTTGTGCTAAAGCCATGAGGGCACCCCAATCAATTCCTCCCGAGAGGAATCACTTTCCTCTCGGTGCCTTCAATAGCGTATAATTTCCATTTTTATTTATGGGGACCTGCCGCGTGCATGAGTCTGCGACAGACCACATCAGAAATTTCTCGATTATCGCTCATATTGACCATGGTAAATCCACCATGGCTGATCGTTTCATACAGATATGCGGCGGGCTGACAGAACGTGAGATGAATGATCAGGTGCTGGATTCGATGGATATCGAGCGCGAGCGAGGTATTACTATCAAGGCACAAAGTGTTCGACTCGATTACCAGGCTGATGATGGTCAGACATACCAGTTAAATCTTATTGACACGCCCGGACACGTTGATTTTTCTTATGAAGTCTCACGATCCCTGACGGCGTGTGAAGGCGCCTTGCTGATTGTTGATGCGGCACAGGGGGTTGAAGCACAGACAGTTGCAAACTGTTATACCGCCATTGATATCGGTCTTGAAGTAGTTCCTGTGATTAACAAGATTGATTTGCCAGCTGCTGAGCCTGACCGTGTACGAGCTGAAATTGAAGACGTAATCGGTATCGATGCATCGGAGGCAGTCGAAACCAGCGCTAAGAGCGGTTTAGGTATCAAAGAAGTGTTGGAAGCCATCATTCGCGATCTTCCATCGCCAACCGGAGATCCGGATGCTCCATTAAAGGCCCTTATCATCGATTCCTGGTTTGATAATTATCTCGGCACTGTCTCTCTGATCCGTATAGTTGATGGTGAACTAAAGAAAAAGGATCGGATTCGACTGATGGCTACTGGCAGTGAGTACATCGTTGATAATGTCGGTGTCTTTACACCAAAACGCACCGAGACAGGTATCTTGCGCTGTGGTGAAGTTGGCTTTATGGTTGCCGGCATCAAGGACATCCGCAGTGCGCGGGTCGGCGATACAGTGACACTGCGTGATCGCCCAACAGATGAAGCTCTGGTAGGGTTTAAAGAATCTCAGCCGCGCGTATTTTCGGGTTTATATCCTGTCACTTCAGGTGATTATCATGGTTTTCGCGATGCACTGGAAAAACTAAGCCTGAATGATGCCTCGCTCTATTTTGAGCCGGAAAACTCCGATGCCCTGGGGCATGGTTTCCGCTGTGGGTTTCTTGGGATGTTACACATGGAAATTATTCAGGAGCGTCTGGAAAGAGAGTATGATCTTGACCTGATTACGACTGCTCCGACTGTCATTTACGAAGTCCTGACAAAAAAATCAGAGATAGTCCGTGTAGATAATCCTGCACGTCTGCCAGATTTTTCATTGATTGATGAAATCAGAGAACCTGTTATCGTCGCACATTTGCTGATGCCGCAGGAATATGTCGGCAGTGTGATGCAGCTTTGTAATGACAAACGTGGTGTGCAGAAAGATATGCAGTATTTCGGTCGACAGGTTATGTTGATCTATGAATTACCAATGAGTGAAGTGGTGCTGGATTTTTTTGATCGACTGAAATCAGTAAGCCGTGGTTATGCCTCGATGGATTATGAATTTCTGGAATTCAGAGCTGCTGATGTAGTTAGAGTTGACGTATTAATCAATGGTGAACGCGTAGGTCCACTTTCTGTCATCGTACACAAAAATAATGCCCCTTATCGAGGGCGTGATCTAATTAAGGCGATGCGTGAGATTATTCCCAGACAGATGTTTGATATCGCCATACAGGCGGCAATTGGCGGTAGGATTATTGCGAGAGAAACAGTCAAGGCACTACGAAAGAATGTTACAGCAAAATGCTATGGTGGTGACATCACCCGTAAACGCAAGTTGTTGGAAAAACAGAAAGCAGGTAAAAAACGCATGAAGCAGATAGGTTCTGTGGAAATTCCACAGGAAGCCTTTCTTGCTGTGTTAAGGATCTCGGAGGACTAAATATGGATTTTTCATTAATACTTTTTATCGCACTACTAGTCACTGGTGTCATCTGGCTACTTGATGTGATTTTCTTTTCCAGCAAAAGGGCAGGCAAGGCTGAAGAGGCTGGAGAACTAGCTAAAGATCCTTTGCTTATTGAATACTCCAAAGCCTTTTTTCCTGTTATTCTGATCGTGTTTGTTTTGCGTTCATTCATAGCAGAGCCATTCAGAATTCCTTCTGGTTCTATGCTGCCCACGCTAAATATCGGTGACTTTATTCTGGTGAATAAATTTAGCTATGGTTTCAGACTTCCTATCATTAACGAAAAAGTGATCTCCGTATCAGATCCAGAACGAGGGGATATTATGGTTTTTCGTTTTCCTCATGATCCAACAACTCATTTTGTTAAAAGGGTGGTCGGTCTGCCCGGGGACAAAATTGTATACAAAGCAAAAAAAGTCTATATAAATGGTAAGCTGATGCCGCAACAGGCTGATGGAAAATACGTATTCAGGAATGGCGCCAATCGAAAACTTTCGCTGAATAAATTAACGGAAGATCTGGATAATGTGAGGCATGATATATTGATTGATCCACGACGAAGTAGTTTACAAATAATGAAGTTTGATGTTCCGAAAGGTCAGTATTTTGTCATGGGTGATAACCGGGACTACAGCAACGACAGTCGCTACTGGGGTTTCGTGCCGGATAAATATGTGGTTGGTAAGGCATTTCTTATCTGGTTCTCATGGGACTGGTCCAATGGCGGTGGCGTTAACTGGAGTAGAATTGGTACCATGCTTAATGCTGATAACACTGGGTAGAGATTATTGAGACAGGAGGCTTTAATGGATAATTTAAGCAATATGAGTAAGCAAAAAGGCGCATCAATGTGGATGCTGATTCTTGGCAGTGCACTGATCGTGTTGTTTGCTCTTGTAACGATGAAACTGGTGCCCGCATATTTAGATAATAATAAGGTTGTACATGCACTTGACTCATTGAAAAAGCAACCGGGCGTGGGCAACTGGAGTCGTCGCCAGATTTTAGAAAGAGTGGATAACACACTCTATATTGATTTGGCGAGTGATTTACTGAATCTCAACGAAGCTCTGGTTATAACTAAAACAAAAACAAAGAAAGTGATTTCCATCGATTATGAAAGAGTGGTGCCTATGGCGTATAACATCAGTGCACTGCTGGATTTCGAAAATAGTATCGAAGTTCCGATTGAATAAAGAACACTTACAACGACTTCAGAAATCACTGGGCTATTATTTCAATTCCAGGCCAGAGTTTTTAATCCGTGCATTAACCCATAGGAGCCACGGCCCCGATAACTATGAAAGGCTGGAATTTCTTGGTGACAGTCTGTTGGGTTTTATCATTGCAGATATTATTTGTGAAAGGTTTCCTGATGCAGATGAAGGACAATTGACTCGATTGCGCGCGAGTCTTGTCAGGCAGGTAACACTGGCAGAACTTGGTAGAGAGTTGGATCTGGGCAGGTATCTAATTCTCGGTCCAGGAGCACTGAAAAGCGGTGATCAGGCGCGAGACTCCATTCTTTCTGATGTCATAGAGGCAATTATTGGTGTCATCTATCTTGATGGAGGAATTAACCCCTGCCGGCAATTCATCACCCGGATATTTGCCAGCAGACTTGCTTTATGTGAACCGGATAATATTTTTAAAGACCCAAAAACCCGCTTGCAGGAGCTTTTACAACAAAGATCACAGAAACTCCCGGAATACACTATTCTTGATGTAAGCGGTCCACCACACAAGCAGTCATTCAAAGTGCAATGTCTGATAGCTGATGGCAAGCAAGTGTTCCGTGGGCAAGGTGCTAGCCGTCGTAAGGCTGAGCAGGATTCTGCTGAAAAGGCTTTACAGGCCATTTCTGGATAATCAGGGCTTATGGGCACCCTCTGTTAATCCATGAATATTCAACTTCCATCCCAAATCGTCCCTCTCTGCGTTAAGAATCTTCGCAATAGCTCTGCTATTATGTGCGATTATTGTCTTGATATGTCCAATTTGGAATGCAATCTGACCTATCCAGAATTAATAGAAGTGCCCATATGACAAAAGCTTTCCGCGCAGGTTTTATTGCTATACTGGGTCGGCCAAATGTAGGCAAGTCGACGTTATTGAATCGCATCATCGGCAAGAAAATCAGCATTACATCATCTAAGCCCCAGACCACCCGGCACCGTTTACTGGGCATCAATACAACAGAAGAATACCAGATGATTTTTGTTGACACACCAGGGGTACACCCTGGAAGTAAACGCTATATAAACCAGATCATGAATAAGACTGCCGCGAATGCCCTGATAGACGCTGATGTCACGCTACTAATGATTACATCTGAAGGGTGGAAGGAAGAGGATCGCCATGCCTTGAAGCTGGCACAGCAGGAAAAAACGAATCTGATATTGTTGATTAACAAAATTGATAAATTGAAAAACAAAAATCAGCTCCTGCCATTAATAGAATACTCCTCACAATTGCATAATTTCAAAGCGATTGTCCCCCTCTCTGCAAGCGATGGAAATAATGTTCAGTCATTAGTGGATATTTTACCTGAGTATCTTCCAGAAAGTCCCCTACTGTTTCCTGAAGGGCAGACGACAGATAAAGGTGCCCGATTTATCATTTCAGAAACGATAAGAGAGAAACTTTTTCGCCAACTACACAATGAAATTCCTTATGCACTTGCAGTAGAAATCCAGCAGTTAGAGATGACAGAATCACTGATACGGGCAGATGCTATTGTCTGGGTGGAGAAAAATAGTCAGAAAGGGATAATAATTGGTAAGAAAGGTGAAAAATTACGCACTGTCGGTACTCATGCCAGGGAGGAACTGGAGTCTTATTTTGAACGAAAAGTATTTCTGCAGCTTTGGGTGAAGGTGAGAGAAAACTGGTCTGATGATGCAGTAATGTTACGCTCGATTGGGTATATAGAGTAAGAATGAGAGTACAGTCCCAGCCGGCCTTTTTGTTGCACGCAAGACCATTTCGTGAAACCAGTCTGATTATCGAAGTCTTTAGCCGGCAATACGGTCGAGTCGGTTTACTTGCCCGTGGCGTTAGAAACCCGAAGTCCCGTAAACGTGCGTTGGTTATGCCATTCCAATCACTTTTACTGGGCTGGAGTGGTAAAGGGGAACTGCCTCTGCTTACCAGTATTGAGGCCACCGGTAGAGCAAGAGAACTGGCAGCTGAGCAAAGATATGCTGCTTTTTACCTGAATGAATTATTGCTGAAATTGTTATATCGGTATGATGCACATGAGAGCCTGTTTGATTATTACAATAAGATTCTTGATGAAATCTATCAGGGTGTTCCGATACAGCATACTCTAAGGCGATTTGAAAAAGAACTTCTCAGCCAGAGTGGTTATGGTTTGATCCTGCACCACGAAGCAGGATCATCCCGTCCTGTTGTAGCAGAGGGTCGATATCAGTACATTCCTGAGCGAGGACCAAGGCCTGTCTCGCAAACAGCGCAGGAAAATCATCCTGAAGAACAGGGTATCTACATCAAGGGTAAAAGTTTACTGGATTATTATCATGATGTATTTTATGACAAAGAGAGTTTGAAAGAGTGCCGTAGACTGGTTCGCCACCTGCTGGACAGGCAGTTGGGGGGCAAACCGTTACATAGCCGACGGGTATTTCATCAGGTATTATCGGGCTTAAGCTAAAAAAGTTTCAAGTTTCAAGTCTTCATGATTTTGACTTACGGCTGATTTTATCCTTGAAACTTGAAACTTGAAACTTGAAACTATGAGTAAATTAAAACTCGGTGTAAATATCGATCACGTCGCCTCTATCCGTCAGGCAAGAGGGACCATCTACCCTGATCCTGTGCAGGCCGCTTTCATTGCTGAACAGGCGGGTGCAGATATCATTACCTTACATCTTCGTGAAGATCGCAGGCATATTCAGGACAGGGATTTGGCCATCATGCGGCAGACCATTCAGACACGTATGAACCTGGAGATGGCAATTACCGATGAGATGATTGAGATCGCCATCAGAACTCTACCGGAAGAGGTTTGTCTGGTACCAGAAAAGCGTGAGGAGCTTACTACTGAAGGCGGACTGGATGTGGTAGGGAATCTGCCCAGAATAAGAACAGGAGTTAAACGTCTGCATAATGCAGGTGTCCTTGTTTCATTATTTATTGATCCTGATCCTGCGCAGCTTGATGCCTCCATTAACGCTGGGGCAAAGGTGGTTGAATTACATACCGGGCATTTTGCAGATGCCGAGACTGATGAAGTGACTAACAGAGAGTTTCAATCGATAGTAGAAGCCGTCGACTATGGAAAAAGCAGGGGGTTAAAAGTCAATGCAGGCCATGGCCTGCATTATCACAATGTAGAACGGATAGCGATAATTAAGGGACTATCAGATCTAAATATAGGCCATGCTATCATTGCCCGGGCAGTTTTCACGGGTTTGGCAGTAGCTGTGCGTGAGATGAGAACCCTGATGGACAGGGCTAACAGGGTTCTATAAATGGACTGGATTATTTTTTTGCCGGTGGAGGCTGAAAGCCTGCTGGCATCTGTCCCTCTTCACCTTCACCAAACAGAAAGCCTGTCATATGCTGCTCAATGATTTCCAGAGCCCGAGGGTCAGCAGTACTGAGTTGCATTTCATTCATAATAATTGTCAGGCGATCCATCCATTGACGCCAGCCTTCAGCTGAAATATTTTCATAAATTCGAATACCGAGCTCGCCTGGATGGGGAACCTCTTCAAGCCCGGGTGCTTCTTTCTTCAGTAACTGACAATTAACCATTCTACTCATGTTGTCTAACCTGTTGTAATGCCGTGTGATTGATATACCAATTGTACCGTAAATGTAACAATTTTGCCCTAAACCCGCTAGAGATTAACCCGGATATTTCACAGGAATACAGGATTTTGGGGGAATCAGCTATTTTCTACCTGATGGCCGGGTATATTTTTAATGCCTGTCTTGTCGATTTGTTCAGGATTCATGTATTCATTAGTATTTCTAAGATCTTTAGTATCAAACTGAGATTACATCGATCCTTGCTGATGTAGAGGGTGGATTTATGCTTTATCGACCCCATATCTCTGGTAATATTACACTGGTAATATTACACTTTAAACGATTTGCAAAGGAGTATAACTATGGGCGAAGCAGCTTTTCAGACTGAAATTACTGGTGACGTGATGTCTATTACAGATATTGCACTTGAAAAGATGGGCGAATTGCTTGAACAGGTGGAAGAAGATGTTGCGGGCATTCGAGTGTTTATCCACGGAGGTGGTTGTAGCGGTCTTTCCTATGGCATGACCTATGCTGAAGAAAAACTTGAATCTGATAGCCAGCTTGGCAAAGATGACTGCAATATACTTGTTGATCCGATTGCACTTAGTTATCTTAAAGGCTGTGAAATTGATTTCCGTGAGGGCCCAACAGGCGCCAGTTTTGTTTTTAATAATGTGTTCGAGTCAGTGGGCGGCTCTGGTGCCTGTGGCGGCGGTGGTGCCAGTGGTTGTGGCGGCTACGGCTAATTCAAGTTAACAAACGACCACTTAACGCGGCGAAACGCCGCGTATTACTTGTATCTCCGCCTGAAAGCTATCGTATTCAGCCTTACGTCCGGGCGGCTCTTTCACTCGATCTGGAGATTAATCTTGCTTCCCAGGGCGAGTGGGCTATCTCTTCGCCACATTCTGCTGGTATCGATGTTCCTCTTCAAGACCACAGGGCGGCACTCGCTACACTGGTAGAGTTATTCAAACAGCGGCAGTACGATGCGGTTATTGGAACCGATGACAGTACACTTGAACTTGCCGCTAAGTTCGCTAAAAAAATCGGCCTACAGCAGAATCCTCCCACAGCTGTTCGATTGGCCAGGCGCAAGGATTTGTCACGACTATGTCTGCATCAGGCAGGTATACAGGTGCCTGCTTTTTCGGTCGTGGAGGTAAGCGAGCATCAACTGTCTGATAAGCCGCATTTCGGTTTTCCCTGTGTCATTAAACCGTTGGCATTATCGGGCAGCAGGGGAGTGATACGCGCCAATTCATACGAGGGCCTGAATCAGGGAGTACAGCGAAGTCTTAAAATAATTTCGGAACAGACTGATTTGTATGAGAAAACTCATCTTCTCCTGGAACAGTTTATTCCTGGAAGAGAGTTTGCCATCGAGGGGATCTTGTCTGATGGACAACTCGATGTGCTCGCCGTTTTTGATAAACCTGATCCCATGGAAGGTCCATATTTTGAAGAGACTTATTACATTTCACCCGCAAGAGTAACACTGAATGAAAAGCAGATTTTAGTAGAAACAGTACAAAATGCCTGTAGGGCGTTTGGCCTGGTTACCGGGCCAGTCCATGCTGAATGCCGCCTTAATAAACAGGGGGCATGGTTGATAGAACTTGCAGCAAGGACGATTGGCGGTCTTTGTAGCCGTTTGCTGAGTTTTGGTACCGGCTATTCGCTTGAACAGCTGGTACTTGCGAATGCTATTGGTCTGGAATTACCACTGGAGCTTAATGACGGTGCAGCAGGTGTCCTTATGCTGCCGACAGAAGAAGCAGGTATCCTGCGCCGTGTTGAGGGAGTTATGAAGGCTGAAAAGGTGCCATACATTGACGATATCGAGATTAGCTTACGCGAAGGATACCACGTATTTCCATTACCTGAAGGGATGAGTTATCTGGGCTTTATTTTTTCCACAGCGCCAGACTCAGACAAAGTCGAACAGGCATTGAGGGATGCCCATGCTCTATTGAACCCTGTGATTGCACCATTTTGGCCGGTTTCTGTAGGCAAAAAAGGGGCCAGCGCCTAAGCAGCGGCTGACCGAGAAAAATATTTTTTTAGATATTAAGGTAATTTTACGATTGCGTTAATGCCCAGATTGTAGAGTTGTGATTTGCCCTGATTGCCTTCATATTCAAATTCCAGGTCGAAATTCCTGGTTATATGTACGCCAAGGCCCAGGCCGTAACCGATCTGCGTTTTATTTTCCTGAACAATTTGTTCTTGCCCAACGCCTGGGCCTACCGGTTTTTGTCCTACTAGTTTCTTTGTTGTTATAGGTTGTCCAGTCACGGGATCAAATGTAGGATCACCGGTTGTATCATCTAGCACCGGGATATCACGAATTATATCTACAAATTTTTGTTCTACTGAAACGGTAGTAATTTTGTAACGTGAAGCGACAATGCCGACCTTACCTTTTGCATAGATGCGACCCGCAGTGCGATATGCTAAATAACCGCTGTATAAGGGGTTTTCCCATTTACCGCCGGCCGGGTAGATGCTCGGGTTGCTGGATGGAATACCGTTGACATCGCCAGAGCTGGTGCTCGGCAGGTACTCAAACTCAAATGCGGCTTTGCCCTTCCAGACTGGTCGGGCGAATTCATAACCGAGTATCAGGCCTGTGTTTGTCGCTTCTTGTTTACCAATGCCGTCGTCACTGTTGTACATCGACGCGTATTTAGCACCGATCAACCATTGACCGTTCGCTGATTCACCAAAGAATGGCCCGTCACCGGGTTGATCATATTCTGTTGCTGAAGCAGATAGAGCGACCAGCATTGCGGGCAATACTAGTAATTGAGCAAAGGTTTTTTTAGTTGTCATGGTCGACCTCTTGCGTGGTATCTGGTTAACGTAAATAACATATTTAGGACAAATTTAGCAGGAAAATCTATATTTCTCAACACCCTGCGCATGATTTAGAGAAAAATAATTCAGAATAGTTAATAACTTATTGTTATATATTGATATATAAATGCGATTATTTCATAAATTTAAGTAAATATTAGTTCCAAAGCCTGTTCCACCACCGTTTTCTGTTCCCTGGCAAGATAACATCTGTACCCAGCGGCACAGGTTTGTCTCTACTCATTACCCAGCCCGGTTGTGCAGGTGTGTTGCTCGAACCGCAGGATGACCCAAGGTTATTCGGGTCAAAGATCTTTACCAGTGCCGGATTAGAAAAATCATCGGCATAAACGATCCCGCAGTAATCTTCACCATGCTCTTTGCGTAATAATGTATCCATGCGTAAAATGAATTGATCGAGCTCTTCTCTGTCGGCCAGCTTTTCAGGTAAATCGTGTCCAGGCGCATAAATATACCAGCCTTCATGTTTTTGATTTCGAATAGCTGACCAGAGATCATCAAGCTTTTCCCACTGCATTACTCCGCGCAGGATGCCATTATACTTTTCCAGAAATTCTTCTGACATGACATTTCCTGAATCTATTGTGAATGTGTTCGCCAGAAGTTTACAGTATGATTTGTCCCGACGTAATGTTTTTCCCGATGAACTACCTGTCGAAGGCAAAAAATAGCGGATCAACAAATGTTGACTCGAATACCCCTGCTTATATTATTGCTGACTATCATTATTGGTGCTGGTTCCCTGATGATAGAAAGGATCGATACCCCCGTATTGCTATCGGATAATCCGTTGCAGCTAGCCATGGAGTTGATGAATGAAGGAAGGATGCAAGAGGTCATTTATCTTGCACGTTTCAGCCGTCAGTATTTACCACCCGATCCGCAATATTCCGCTTTGCAGTTTGAACGTGAGGCAAACACATCTCTTGATTCTAATATCTACCTGCTGGAACGCTTCCTGGCAGGAGCACTGACAGGCGAAGCCACGAATACCCCTGAACTTGCAGGAACGATGACGCTGGACATGCTGGTGATTGGAGATATTCGGGATCTGCTGGTACAGGGCTACAAAGAGTTCGATAACGGGCAGGGCGATGAAGTCATCATGGGGCTATCAGCTACAGGATTATTGCTTACTCTGGTTCCGGAGTTATCGTGGGCACCAGCCCTGTTCAAGACTTTCTGGCGTGGCAGGCGTTTTTCCATACCATTTCAGAAACTAATTCGGAAGACTCTTTCAGATGCCCGTAAGACGGGTGACTACCGAAGCCTGAGGAAAATGATGAGCCATTTCAGGGAGATCGTCGATAGCCTGGGAACCGGTCCGGCCATGACGGTCATCAAGCGTGTCGATAGTGCTGAAGATCTGGCACTACTGGCTAGCAGGGTAAAAATAGCACCAGTAGAAGCCTATACTCTTACCAGTATAAATAGCGCTAAATCTCTTGAAAACATTACAACAACGGGTGCTAAAAAGGGAAAACTGATTAAGCGAGTGAAACTGGCTACTCGTCAGCAAAAATTATTTGGTAAGGCAGTGGGATTGATCCCAGTGAGCTGGCTGGCAGGTGTTTTTGGACTATCGCTACTGCTGGCGTTTTATGTAATAACCAAAGGCAGAAAATAGATCGTATGAAAGATAAAAGAGTACTGCTCCCTTTTCTTACTTTCCAGAATTAGTCGTATCATAAAGGCAGAAAGCAAGACCCCTGTTTTTTCGAAAAATATACCTCCTGGTTAGCTCGTTAGAGAGAAAAATATGAAGTACAGATTTCTACTCTCAGTAAATTTATAGGCTGTACTCGCGCCAGTTGCGGAGAACTGTTATTGTCTAAGGGTGATATATCTAAAATGACCATAAACAGACAAAAGATAGATCAGAGTTCCAGGGTTTTGGAGCAGGAATTGCTCGGATTAATCGATACGGCCCGCTTAATCCATTCTTCCATCCATTCTCTTGACAAACTTATGACCTTGATTGTCCAAAAAACTACCGAAATACTTAATGTCGAGGCATGCAGCGCCGTGATGCGTGACAGTGAGAAAAACCGCCTCATCTTTTATGCTCTCACGGGCGAAAAAGCATCTGTACTGTCGACTTTTGAGCTTGCTGAGGATGAGGGTGTCGTGGGTTGGTGCATTACAGAAAAATCCACCATAGTTACAAATAAAGTTGGTGATGATCCTCAATTCTCACACCGGGCGGATGAGATGACCGGCTTCGTTACCCGCTCCATTTTATGCGTACCACTATTGGTGGATGATGATTGTGTCGGTGCACTGGAAATAATAAACAAAAAAAATAAAGGCGGTTTCAATAAACGTGATGTTCTCCTTGCGGAGGGCATAGCCGATCAGGTTGCCGTTGCAATCCAGAATGTGCAGCTTGCGCAAGCAGCCCTGAAAGCAGAAAGGCGGGCCGCAATTGGAGAGGCCGTTTCGGGAGTCGCACATTGCTTAAAGAATATGCTGAACGGTTTACAGGGCGGTTTGTACGTACTGAAAAGTGATGTCACGAAAGCAACAGGCGATGTTCCTGATCGTGGCTTCGAAATGCTTGACCGCAACATGAAACGCTTGATTGACCTGGCTCAGGACATGTTATCGTGCTCTAAGGATCGCAAGCCGGAATACGAGTTAACGGACATAAATGAAATATCAGGCTCTGTGGTTGAGCTAATGCAACAAAGAGCCCAGGAGCAGGGATCGGAGTTACGTTTTATTCCGGATGAAAGCCTGGATGAAATAATGGTTGATCCCAAAGGCATTTACAGATGTATTTTGAATCTTATATCAAATGCGCTGGACGCCTGTAAAGAAAAGAATGGCGCGGTTGTAAATGTCAGCACCGGTACTGTTAATACTAACGAGATTGTTATTCGTATATCTGATCAAGGTTGTGGTATGGCTGAGGCTACTCTCCACTCTATTTATGAGCCGTTTTTCAGTAACAAGGGGTCGGATGGCACAGGCCTGGGGCTTTCTGTTACCCGAAAAATAGTGGAAGAACATAATGCAAGAATCGAAGTTGATTCTGTGGTAAATAAAGGAACCACCTTCAGCATTTATTTACCAGGACAATAGAAGAAAACGTTTGTACTTATCCCATAAAGTACTTATCCCATAAAGTTAGGAGATTATAATGCCAGATGCTCAGAAAATTTTAGTAGTTGACGATAGTGAGGATCATATTATGTTTACTTCTCAGATTCTTGAAGATAATGGTTTCCAATATACAGTCGCACGTAATGGCAGTGAGGCTCTTGATGCATTGCAGAAAGAACGCCCTGCATTGGTGCTGCTGGATATTTTGATGCCCAGGAAGAGTGGACTGAACGTTCTTAAGAAAATGAGAGAAGACCCCGATCTAAACTCCATCCCGGTTATAGTGGTTTCCGGTTCTGGCGAGATTACCGGTGTTGATATGACGACCGGCCAGGAAGAGGCGTCGGAAAGCTATGGGGATGACGTGGCCCGGACTTACGGCGAGTTCATACACGACAAACTTGAAGATTTTAAACCAGATGCGCTTATTAGCAAACCTGTAGACCCGGCAAACCTGATCACAAAAATCAATGAACTACTACCTTGAAAGGAATGAGTGAATGAGAAGATACATTTCATACCCATGGCACAGCCTGTTGGCAGAGCAAGATGATCTATGTCTCTCAGTAAAATAAATAAAAATAAAAAAATAAAAAAGGATCTCAGCTATACGCTGAGACCCTTTTGTAATCTGGCTCCCCGAGACGGGCTCGAACCGCCGACCCAGTGATTAACAGACCGGGTTAAGTCTAAATAAGTTAATTAAATCAACATGATAGCACATAAGGCCCCGCGCTAAATTACGTTTAATTGACTGTTTATGACATTGCGTGACTCGTTTAAGTCACGATCTGGTCACGCTCATTAATGCCATATTAGAGCTGATGACAATGAGTATTTGAAGGGTTTCATGGATAACTTGAGATCTAAATATGAGCTTTTTCGTACACATCTTTACGGTGGCCAACACGTAATACCAGAACGGTTAGTGTGTCATCTGTAATGTTACAAATGATGCGGTAGTCACGGACGCGATAACGCCACAGTCCAGATTTGTTACCGACCAGTGCCTTACCTAATCGATGAGGGTCATCGTCGGTTGCAATGCGTTTTCGGAAGTAGCGAAGAATATCGCGTTGAATTTGCTTATCGAGTTTACGGAGTTCTTTTGCAGCGGCATCAACCCATTCAACGTTCCAGGTCAAGTTCCTGCTCCAGCTCGTCTAATGTCCAGCGCTTACCAGAATTCTCTAGTCGAGAGAGAGCCAGGTATTTGTCTTCCATATCATCTAGATGCTCTAGAATAGCCTCCTTGGCATAGAAGGTCTTGGTGCGGCCGGTTTTTTTGGCCAATTCTGTTAAGCGATTTTCAATGTCTTCAGGTAGTCGTATTGCTAGCATGGCACACCTCGTTGTTATACGTGTATTACATGTATAGCATAACATATAACAGAGGGGGTAGGGAGGTTGTTAATTTGCATCTAAAACTGACCCACCATTTGCATTGAATAATGAACCGTTTAGGTCTGTCCAATAAATTGAAAATACTGATGGTTCATGCTCTTGTAGCGGGTCAATGTTTAATACAAAGAAATCACAAAAGTGGTTCAAATTAGTACGCAAATCAACATTAAACCTCTGTCGAGTAACCTTTTTCCAGGCTTTCGACTGTGGTGGTTGATCTGCCACTGACAGTAGCTCGATCTTCTCCCTTCTCTCTCATTCTTCCATTACTTTCTCTTTCCGAAACCCTGCAGTTTTAAAAAAACCGCAAGACCCTGCGTTGATATACACGGGGATACTCAACACGGTGTCCACCCAAAAAGGCCATATTCCTAATTACGCTGCCTGCAAAGGTCTAATCCTGCGCCGTGCTTTGCTGCGTTGTTTTGCTTGCCACAGATCGTATTTTGCCTGCATGCGCAGCCACAGTCCCGGCGTTTGTCCCAGTGCCTCGGAGAGGCGCAGGTCCATGTCTGCGGTGATCCCCGCATGGCTGTTGAGTATGCGCGAGAGCATCGTGCGGGACACGCCGATATATTTGGCGAACTCACCTACGGTCATGTTCAATTCCGGAAGGACATCCTCTTTGAGGATCTCACCCGGATGAGGTGGGTTGTGCATCTCCATAGAAAACCTCCTAGTGATAATCTTGATAGTCCACCCATGTCGCGTCCTGGCCTTCAAAGCGGAATGTCACCCGCCAGTTGCCATTTACCCAGACAGACCAATGGCCCATCAGTTTTCCAGTCAATGGATGCAGATGCCATCCAGGGATATTCATCTGCTCAGGTTCAATGGCCTCATCCAGAGCCGCCAATATGCGTCGCAGTTTTGCGGCATGGTGTGGTTGAATGCCAGCCTTCGAGCCCTTGGTGAAAAACTTCTCGAGACCCTTGTGCTGGAATGATTTGATCATTCTTGTATATGATAACTGTTAATTAACAGTTGTCAAGGGTTGGCCTTTTTAAAAATCAAACAAGAACCCTGCGTTGATATACACGGGGATACTCAACACGGTGTCCACCCAAGTGGACAAGTCCGGTGGCATATTGCCGAAATCTTTAAAAATCCACGTGCCCGGAGCGTTGTTCCTGTAAACGCTCCCTGAGCAGGGTGTCCAATAAATTGAAAATACTGATGGTTCATGCTCTTGTAGTGGGTCAATGTTTTATACAAAGAAATCACAAAAGTGGTTCAAATTAGTACACAAATCAACAGTGTAGTGTCTTAAGTAGTTATTATCTAGTTGGTGGGCTTTTGTAGATTATAAAAAATGTAATAAACACATTATTATATTGACAATATATGTATATTAATCATAATATTATTTCTAATGGATTATGTTGAATATTAATAAAACTTAGACAGCCTCAGATATGTTGCCTGAGGCAACTGCAGCTCGGATAGCGATTAGCAATTGAACGTAGGCGTCTTTGTTTATCGGGCAAGGTAAATCGATTGAGGAAAGTGTATGAAAGTCATTACCAGTAATGGATATAGCACGAGCAAGACTTTTATCCGCAGCAAGCTCTTTAAGGCCGGCAGGAGAATTTTCATCGTCGATAAGCTGTTTTGCAGAAGTTATTCGTATTTTATTTTTTGGTTGCGCAGGGATCGATTCAACAATCAGATCAGTGATCGAGATTTTAATTGCCTTAGCAATTTCATACAGCTGAGTAGGCGTACCTTCAGATGTTCCATTTTCCAATCTGGATATATAACCCTGGTCAAGATTCGTCAGTTTGCCGAGATCATGTTGACTAAGATTTTTGCTTTTTCTGGCTGTACGAATTCGTACACCAATTTGTTGAGTAAGCATTTTCATGTTTCTAATTATAACATAAAATATGTTTAATATGCATATTTTGATATTTGTAATGATTGTAAACCATTTTTTGTAAGGAAATATCTAACGAGGGACATATGGAAATTAAAGCTGTACGAAAAGAAAAAGGAATCACGCAGCAGCGTCTAAGCGAAGTATCTGGGATAGACCAGTCCTCGATTAGTCGTATGGAGAACGGCAAGCAGGGAATATCGATAAGCAATCTTTATTTGATTGCCAAAGCTCTGGAAGTACATGTTGAGTACTTATTCAGAGGGGGAAACCAATGACAGCAAAGCTTTCAAGTGAAAAAGCAGAAAGTGTCAGTATTGAAAAGACGCAAACAATGATCCTTAGCATTGATAGCGTTAAACCTTATAAGCGAAATCCACGGAGAAGTAAGAACCCTGAATACGACAGAATTAAGGAATCGATCCGAGCTATTGGTCTTGATCAACCGTTGGTTGTTACTCAGCCACCAGAAAGTACTGACTACATAGTTCATTCAGGTGGAAATAGCCGCCTACACGCGCTTAAAGATCTGTACAAGGAAACAGGCGATGCGCGATTTGAAAAAATTCATTGTCTATTCAAACCATGGGTATGTGAATCGGAGGTACTGCTTGCGCATCTTAGAGAAAACGACCTACGTGGCGAGCTGATCTTTATTGATAAAGCACGGGCCATTTCTGATATAAAGCAGCTTCTTGAAGAAGAACTGGAGATTGAAGAACTCTCTCAACGAAAACTGCAGTCGGTATTGGATGCATCGGGTTACAGACTTAATCAGGGATTGATCTCTCGCATGGGTTACACGGTAAATCGATTATACCCATTGATCCCAGATGCGCTAAACGCAGGACTAGGGCGGCCACAGGTCATGCAAATACGATCATTGGACAGGGCGGCGCTTAAAATCTGGCAAAAGTACGAGCTGGGGGATGAGGAAGTCTATGATGATGTATTCAATGCACTAACTCGACGCTACGATTCGCCTGATTGGGATATTGGGTTGCTGCAGGGGGCACTCGAAGCAGAAATTTCAGCAGAGGCGGAAGTCGATATTCAGACTATACGCGTAGAGCTTGATGCACAGATTGCAGGGCGTGATTTGACGATCCCCAAGTTCGATGACGATTATGAAGCCGATGAACATGATTTGAGGGGTTCTACAGAGTCAGGTTCACCGATGGCCTCTTTTCCAGACGATGAAGTCGGAATTCATGCCGATAGTAACGAAAGTAAATTAGATCAAAAAAGTGTCACTCATAACGGTGACATGGTTTCAACAGGTGTAGAGTCATCCCACGACTCATCTATTAGTAAATCAGATTCACCAGTCAGTCAAATCCTGAATTCCAAAGCCTCAGCTCCTGATGATCTAAAGTCCCTGCGTGGACGTGCCTGGACGCTGGCTGCACGACTAGCTCAACGAAATGGCCTGTCTGATCTTGTTGAACCAATTTCAGGTAAAGGACTTGGTTTTATCCTTCGTGATGTCCCAGATCCAGCACTGGCTGATCAGCTGGATGATGACATGCTGAGTCAGGTATCCATGGTTTGGTGGCATTTGGCTGCCAGTGCAGAGATGACGGTTGCACCTATTGAATTAATTGCTCCAATCCTTCCAGTCGATTCGGTATTACGTCGGGCTCTTGAACAGCAGGATGCCGGTCTTCTCTTTAATAGCGTTTGGACACTTGATCCTGGACATACTGGCAATCAGCTTTGGAGACGTCTCGGTGAACAGGACTGGGACGATATGCTCCACCTGATGTATACCTATAGGCGGATTCACCAGGTGGCAGAAAATACTGAAACAACTCTCTGGGAGTAAAGAATATGGAAGGTTCTAAAGAGTGTGATCTGGTCATCGCTGTATTGATGTATGCGGTACGTTGTTTGGCTGAATGTGACTTAGTTGCTCTGCGTAATATGAATTTTGGGCCGAAAGAAATCGAAGCCTTACGTGAGATGAGCATCTCTGATCTGTATCGGGTTGAAACACTGCGTGCACATTGCCTGAAAATTGCACTGAATCGACAGATCTTTTGGCCGATGATGGATCATTTACGAAACCACCGCGAATCAGAAGAAACACAACGTACGCTAATCGCCGTCGATGCCCCGCAGGGGATGATGAATACATTATTCGGTGTTGGACCGCGTGAATACAGCCGCTTACGTCGTATGCTGTCAGTAGCGCCCTCTATCGGGCGACCAACAGAGTTGAATGATGATGAGTCATCCAGACTCTGGTCTGCCTGGAATGAAATTAAGGATAAAGATGCAATTGGTCCACAATCACCGGATACATATTTAGCGCTTCACGCTGAAACCGGTCTGCCGATGCGTGCTATCTGGAATATGACACAACGCTGGGAGCAAGAATGAGATTAAAGCGCTCAGAAGGAACAGTATACCACTGCCTCTCTGAGCACCAATGAATGAGAGTAGCGCAGGGGTATGTCTGGGAATCCTGGAACTCGACATCAAGATAAAACAGACTCTCGAGAGGTCTCCTGCCAAAAAAACTAGCAGGCTTTTCTCTGAAAATAGCTATGCGTCATTTCCGGTTCTCACGATCAAGGATTCCATACTGGAACCTATTGATAAGCTGGTCTGGATGGTTATTCGCCTACAGGTACATGAAGCCGGTGGTGATACAAAATTTCCAGGCTATGAAAGCATTGCTAGAACAGTGAATGTGGTATCGTCAGCGACAATTTCACGTGCTCTAACCATATTGCGACTTACTCGCTGGCTAACGCTCTGTTCAAAGTACAGTGATAGAGACAAGTGTTCACGAATGAATATCTATACGGTGCACGACAATCCTTTGTCATTGGCAGACACGAATTACCTGGACGATAGTTATCATTTGTTCCTACATGAATCTGCTCAACATTATCACGCTAGAGTTAAAAAGGTTGCTGAAAGTGTTGTAAATGAGCTGAATCGGGATGCAGAGGGTGTTTGTGATGTTGAAAACCCCATTCCATTTCGGGTATCTGGTGCAGAAGGTAATGAAAAGGGAGCGACTCGTCACTTTTTCTCCTACAGCTCACTTGTAATGAACACCCTTTGTAGCAATTCTCTTTCTATGAATCATCCAGGCCGTCCGGTTCAGAATTTAATGGCTACTAATCATGGAGTTCAAAATCTAAAGCCAGCGATAAGAAAATGGGGAGAATCTTGCCCTCAAAATCTAAAGGCAACAAGCAATACGGGTGATAGTAGCCTTCAAAATCTAAAGGAGGTTAATAAAACAGAAAGCGCGTTGGTTTACCCCAGACGTCTTTCGGAGAAGCAGCGTGAAGTCACAGATAATCATTTAAGCCGAGTGCCAGTAGAGAAACGGCAATACCTGCTCGACGAAATGGAGGGGAGGATCCGTGCTGAAAAACTTGGGATGCCACCCTTGTATGATGATCTGAGTTTTTTAAATACCCTGTGTAACGCATTGTTAAATGGTACGTTTAAGTTCAATCTTGGAATCAAGGTAGAAGAATCACGTCAAGCTAAAAAACGTGCAGAGTTGGAGAAGTTTACCGATCTAGCTGATCAATCAGACAGTGAAAAGCTGAAGGAGCTACGTAGGGAAATAATAGCAGGAAGAGGCCCGCTTGCAGATATTCGTAAGATATTAGGCATGCGGAATTCGTCTGCCAGGTAGGAAAATAATAGAAATTATTATCGAAATACAAAGTGATGTCAGTGACATCACTAAAAAAAGACAGTTCAAATATTGAAGGCAGTTAGTAAGAAAATGACTGATGTCAGTGACATCACCCAAAAGTCAGTTCAAATATTAAAGGCTATTTGTTGTAGTAGTAGTTTTTTATATAAAAACAACTACTACTTAAAGACAAAAAGAAGAAGTAATACGCGCGAATCAGCAGAAATAGCTATATCCTTCAATATTTGAAGTCAGCCATCTACTGATGTCACTGACATCACTAAAAAAAGTCAGTTCAAATATTAAAGGCAGTTAGTTATCTATTCCCTGATGTCACTGACATCACCTTTCCTCTAAAGAAACACCGCAATTCAATTCAGATTTAATCATTGTTCATTACTCCCGTAAATGGGGAGATAGAGGCTACGAAAATTAGCTACGGATAATCAATGAAATCAGAGCAGCCACTACTTACTGAAAAGCCAGAAAAGGTGAATTCGTCAAACCTCAAGAATGACAGTCCCGGAGCGCTACATGGACAGGCCTGGCTTACCGTGCAGACATATCAGGCACAGCAACTCATTAAGGGACGTAACAAAACAGCAGATAAACCAGCGATCATTGGCCTGGTCGGCTTTGCAGACCGCTTGCGTGTGATCTGGCAGGCCGCACGTGATGATGACCCGTTTGCCGACTGGTGGTTGATAAAGATTCATGAGGCATTAGAACAAACCCGCCTTTACATCAGCAAACGTCAGACAGAGCTGGATTTGTTATTACAACAAACACAGGGCATGGAGGTGAGTGTCGCTACCTCCAAACGTCCGTACCGCTTACAACTGCAATTTGCCAACCCCTATGCCTATCAGGGTGCCCAAATGATCGCAGAGTTTGACCAGCTGGTCAGAACTCTCCTGACCTGCCGACATACTGGTCAGCTAAACGATGAACCCGCAACAGCTAGCATCAGCCATAGTGCACGCAGAGTGCGTGCAAGCTTTTCAGTGTCACAGGGTTATCGCTCATTCGGCCTTGACCGAAAAAAACTGCAACAGGCAGGGGAGTTTGATCAACGTGTTTCACGTTTTATGCGGGATATCCCAGAGGATGTGTTGAGTGGTGAACAGCGTGCGCCAATTACACCCCGCAAGATTCATTTTCCAAAACAATCTCATCGGCCATCGAGTCTCAAATCTCAACCATCGTTGCCCGGTAAATCCTCTTCTTCTGATGAAAACCACGACACATAAGGGATGGGTTCTCACTGGTATAGCCGTCATCGATATTGATAATCCAGCTCATGGCGAAGGCGCGTAGCCGTAATCGAATTGTCCTGCATCTGAACAGCCGCATGGCATTGGAGGCAATTATTTTGAACCGGCTGGAAATGATACCCAAGCCACGTCAACAAGAATGGTTGCGTGGATTACTGGTTCAGGGTTTTCGTGATGAGTGCCAGGTGCTACGACAGGAAAAGGATGTAGCACAAGCAGATGACAGGATGAAGTTTTCAGGATGGCTGACGGATGAAGCAAAGAGACAAACGAGCGAGCAAATGACACAGGAACCAAAAGCCAGGGTGCAAAAGGTGAATGGATTGACGGCATCAAAACCTTTCGCAGAACTTGGCCGAATTATTGGATAGCTGAAATAAACAAGACTTAAAACGGACGATTCAGAGGAAGGAATACCCCATGACAAAATCACAAAACAATACGCCCATTGCCGTTGGCATCGACGATGGCTACGCCTACACGAAGATTGCACTGCCAGATGGTCGTCTGTGTGCCATCCCTTCTCGTGCCTGTATTGGCCAGTCTTCAGTGACCTGGATTAATCAGGCAGTACAGAGGGTGTTCGAATACGAGACAGAGGATACAACCTACTCGGTAGGCATGGTCGACGGCGCACCAACCCGGTTTGAGGGTTATCCAGTGTCAGGTTTAAACCGCGTTATCGTTCAGCATGCGCTGCAGGACATCGGGCTGTCAGGCCAGACAATTCACGCGGTATCGGGCTTACCCGTCAATGCTTTTTACCGCAACAACGGCGAACTGCGCCGTGAAGCAATTCAGAAGAAACAGGACAGTCTGAAACAGTCTGTCCATGTACGATCCGAGGCATTACCCGTTGGCATCAGCTTTCATGAAGTCATTCCAGAGGCACTGGCCGCCTGGTATGACTATGTGATCGTGGAGCAGGGCGGTGATGCAACACTGGACACTGATCGCAGGTCTGTACCGGTGGCCATCATTGATATTGGCGGGCGAACGACGGATTACGTGGTGGTTAAGGATCAGGGGATTATTCATGGATCATCCGGTTCGCTGCAATGCGGCATGCTGGATGTCAAACAGAAAGTTGCCGATGGCATACAGGAACGCTTTGATCTCGAAACTATAAGCGAGCAGCGAGTCGCCCATGCACTGGAGACGGGTAGTGTACGACTGCATGGCAAAGATTTTGATGTCGGTCGGCTGGTCGATCATGCGAAAAAGGAAGTGGTCGAACGCCTGCTGGTAGAAACCCGACGACAGCTGGGGATGGGGATTGAACTGGATCGTATCCTGTTTGTCGGCGGCGGTACAGTGGCCCTGGTTGAACACATCTCTGACTGGTTTCCTCACCAGGTCATTGCAGAACATCCGGCCTTTGCCAATGCCCGCGGCATGCTCAAGTATCTGAGATATGTCTGTGAAGGATCAATGGCAGCGTAATGCAAGGTAATGAAAGAATTCATAACGGTTTTATACGTGGTCACTGCGGTTACAGTGGCAAAACAGGCACCTTCGGATCGTGCAACAGGTGCACAGCGGAATTATCAATGTTTATCACAATGATTCTCCGTCGATCCATCTTTCAAGGAATGGGAAATATCTTCCCTTCCACTCACCCTGCCGGGCAAGTAATCCCGTTGGGGACGCGCTTGCACCGGCTTATACAAATGTTATGGAGTAAGTGCTATGTCAAATAACGAAGTTTCAAAATATTTCGATCTTCACACCAGCGGTATCGGTTATATCAGCCGTATCCGAGAGGTTGCACCTAAAGAAGGAACCCCTTTTTTGAGTGTCACCATCGCTGCACTTCGGGGCAGTGTTGAAAACGTTCAATACACGCATTTTGAATGTCATGTGTCCGGTAAACAGGCACAAACCATTGTGCGGGAACTGAAAACACCTGTTGAAGGGAAGTTGAAAGTACTCATCGGCTTCACATTGAGTGATCTGTACGGAGAATCGTTCACATTTAAGAACGGTGAAAAAGCGGGCGAAACCGGTATTAGTCTCAAGTCACGGTTGTTACGCGTGTCATGGGTCAAGGTTGATGGCCAGCCCTATCCAATAGATCAGGATCATGCAGCTTAAGTACAAACCAGCCGGGTAAGAAATTACCCGGCTTCATTCACCCACGGGGGATCATTCCCTCTGGGGCTGGTCTTCTTTTATCTATGGAGATCAGCCATGAAAAATACACAGGACCGGTTTGAAGGTCTGAAACTGTCGGAGCTTAACGATGCAGAGAAGCATTCAGTAATGACACTGGCAATGAAGTCCCTGGCAATTAAGCATCGTGCTGGGAGTGCATTGTGTAGCCCTGACCAGACGCGAAATTATCTGCGTTTTCGAATGGCCGATTATCGCCATGAGGTGTTCGGTTGCTTGTTACTCGACAACCGACATCGGGTCATTGCTTTGCACGAGATGTTCCATGGCACGATTGATGGGGCATCAGTGTATCCACGTGTTGTGGTGCAACATGCGATGGAGGCAAATGCAGCCGCTATGGTGCTGTTCCACAACCACCCATCGGGTGTTGCAGAACCCAGTATGGCGGATGAAGCGCTTACAAAGCGGCTCAAGGATGCACTCGCACTGGTTGATGTACGTGTGCTTGATCACTTTGTGATCTCAGCCGGTGAAAGCGTGTCTTTCGCTGAACGTGGATTGCTCTGACGTTCGTTATTTTTTTCACAAAACCCTGCCGGGAAAGCATTTCTTTCCCGACAGGGAAGGAGTTGTGACCCGGTTTTATCCAACAAGGAGAATTACCATGTCTAACTCATTAAACACTCGACCTACCGAATCCTTCTTCGGTGACGTGATCTACAGCTATACCCGTGCTCAAGCTATTGAAGATGGTGTACTGGTTAATGCAGGATCGATGGCACAGGAGGCCGGATTTAAATGGCCCGTAGCCTTCACCTCAGCTGTCTGGGAGGACTGTATTGCCTGGACTGAAGAGGATAAAGCAAACCAGGCCTACCAGGATCAATCTGGAAGGCTGTGGGATGTTCTTTACATGGCCTCCCATACTATTCGTACCAGCAATGGTTCAAGTGACCAGCTGCGATTTGAACTCTATCGAGTACCACGTGATGGTGAATCGATGAAAGCAGAGCTAGTTACATTGAAATTA